>Ga0209434_1000744_pt1 | contig 15233 bp, 8 predicted proteins | sample ETNvirnome_2_300_FD_184068 | JGI IMG/M metagenome (GOLD analysis project Ga0209434, IMG submission 184068) | Marine viral communities from the Pacific Ocean - ETNP_2_300 (SPAdes) (version 2) | ecosystem: Environmental > Aquatic > Marine > Oceanic | place: Pacific Ocean | collected 2013-06-22
AGATCCAACGAACAGCTTGTAAAATTAATTGGGCTAAGGCAGAAGCACACTGTAAAGGGTTTTGAATTGTCCGACGATGATAAAAACAATCTTTTTGATATAATTCAAGGAGGGGCAATTGATGAGCAATAAGAAGTCGCCGGATATAATTGATGCCAGTGAAATAACTGATAAATCCGCCGGACTTGATTTATTTTTTCAATGCGTTCGGAACTCCTTAAGTTCACAATTTAATGCTATTGGTAAAGATAAAACAGTGTATAGTATGGTAGCACTAACGCCCCCTATTAAAGTGAATGACAGTTTTGCGAGTGTTTTATCTAATTCATCGTTTCTTAAAGAATCTGCGTATTTGTTTCAAAAAATCACAGATCGTTCAAAAGGAAAATTTATGTTTTATGCTCGATGTGATGAACCAAATAGTCCTCATAGCTTCCTTCCTAATCCTTGTACAATGGCTACTACGGCGGATATAGAGACGACTGCCAAATTAATTTCTTTACATACATTGGTGATTTCAACAGAAGCTTCTGCCGTTCAATCTACCATATCCGCCGGCGATGTGGTTTTGGTGAGATTAAGAAATGGAAATATACAAAGTGGAGAATTGGTGGGACTAGATACACCAGCCCCTATTCCTGCAACCGCCAAGGCTTGTGAAGATTTGGCATCTGCTTTAAGCCCTTCGGCTAAATATATTTTTGCTAGTCGGGCCGTTAGTACACTGGGAGACTTTTCTACAAATGGGAAATAAATGACTATTTTTGATCAAGCAACTTTTGGAAATACTGAACAAGCTATTGAATTGTTTAAGTATTTTATTAGATCTGGCTTGGAAACGAATGCTTATGCAAATACGACTGTATTTAAGGCGGTTGTTTTGACTCCTCCTATAAAAATTGACGAGTCTTTGATTAGTATTTTTAAGTCTTCCTCTACTCTTAAAGCGCTTTTCTCTCTTTTTGCAAAAACGCCTGCTCCCGAAAAATTCTTTTTTCGTGCGCGCATAGATGATTTAAATTCTCCCCATAGTTTCATTCCAGATCCCTGTGATATAGCATTTGCGGATGACATAGAAGCTGCCGCTAAATTAATTGCGTTGCATACGGTTTTTGTATCAACAGCAGAGAGTGCAGATATGCCGATTAAAACAGGAGATATAGTCAATGTACGTTTATCACAAAATGCAGATGGAACTTATAATCTTCAATATGGACAATTAGTTGGATTGGTTACTTCTACGCCTGCTTCTGAACTCCGTACGGCATGCAAATTTAGCTCTAAGAATAGTTTTAAATTTACTCAAAACATGTTCGCTGCTAGATCTCTGGGATCTGCCACCGCAGGAGACGACGCCGATGCTCCAGTTGATCACGGTGGCTCCGGAGATTCCTAATGATTTTTGATAACTCTACTTTCGGTAGCAAAGAACAATGTCAAGATTTATTTGGAAATGCTATTAGAAAAAATATGGAGCATAGCGTCTATGGAAATACTACCGTATTTACTGCAAAAGTTTTAACCCCACCTGTTCGTTTAAGTGAATCTATTAGTAGTGGATTTATGAATTCTCAACTGGCAAAAAAATTGCTTAATCTTTTTGATGACGTATTAGATAAAGTGATCGACGCCGATGGTAAAGAAAAAAAGAAATCTACTCCTCCCCCTGGCCCAGATAAATTTATTGTGAGAGCACGAATAGATGATAAGGATTCTCCTCATCATTTTCTTCCCGATCCATGTAGCATCGCATATGCGAATGATATTGAACTCGCAGCCAAAATTATTAGCATGCATACAGTATTCCTTTCCACTGAAGAGACAAAACAGTTGGCGATAAATCCAGGAGATATTATTGAAGTTCGACTACAACAATTTGCTGATGGATCATATAATCTTGAATATGGAGAAATAGTGGGACTTAATACTGTTAGTGCTGGTCCGACCGGCGCCTGTGAAAAATTAGAGAAATTGGTTTCACCCAAAGACAAATTTAGCTTTACCGCTATATTTCAATCTTTGGGATCCTGGGATTCTTCAACGGATTGCACAGGTTGGTGCCAACGTAAGGGCGTCCAATATTATGCTTTTGGGAAATCGTTAAGTGTTTTAGACAATAGTGTACAAGCTGATTTTGCTGCCTTTTTTGCCGAACTGGAATCTATGGGAATAAAGCCGACGATAAACTCAGCACGTCGAAGTGTAAAACATCAATGGGGACTATATACTCAACTGTTTGGAAAATACGACGTAGTCGCGTCTCCGTGTGGTTCTGATCATCAATATGGCTTTGCAATTGATATGGCTGTAAACGGACACAACCCCGGCACTCGCGAACGTGATATAGCGGCCAAGCACAATATTAAATGGTATGGTCCTGGCGATGAGGTTCACTTCTATCATAATACATCTAAAACCGTATTAAAACAATTAAAAAAGAAGTGTCGAGATTACTATTATACAAAATACGGGAAAAGCCCAAAGTCTTGGCCAAAAGAGTTTGTGGACGAATTACAGTATATTGAGCCACCAGTTTCTGCCGAGGCAGCACCATCAGCTAATGAAGAGGAAAATGAATAATGCCACATGAAGAAAACAAAATTTATGATGAAGAGAGTTTGGAAGAATGGGAACAAGAAGTTATCCGGTCAATGGAGGCGCGCCTCAAAAACAAAGAGCCGGTTAATGAAGCCTTTGGAGGACCGCTCAACACCAAGGTACCCGAGAAAGAGTGGCATTATGTACCAGCCCGCAATGAATATATAATACAAAATAATAATGCATATATAACATTTGGATCTGATCGTCCATCGGGTGTGTTGAGCGGGTGGGGAGGAAAGGGCGCCCAGCGTGCCAATCGAATTGACATTGTGGTGGGAAGGATGGCATCTAAACCTAAAGCACTACGATTAATTAATAACTGTTTTTCTGCCGACGCTGCCCGTATTTATTTATCACAAGCTACTAATATTGATGATAATTTTGGAATTGTACATGGCGCAACGCCACCGGTGCCTGTCGGACCCGGAGGTCTCTTGGGCGAAATTTCGGCATATGCAGGTTTATCGGGTATTGGAATTAAAGCAGATACCGTACGGATTATTGGGCGTGAGGGTATTAAAATAGTTACTGGTAAGATGAAGTGGCCAGGAGGCTTTGGGATGAAAGGAGAAACCAATTCGCGTAAGGGTAAAATCAGTAGAAGTTCGCCTCCTATTGAATTAATCGCTGGCAATGATGATGGCGACGATCTGGGCTACAGGATTAGTAAGCTTGGAGCCAAAGAAAAGGAATATATGCCACGACTGCAGGGGGTTGCACAGGGAGAGCGTACGGCTGATACGCTCCTAGAATTGGGTGGCATTCTTGATGATTTATGGGCAATCGTGTATACTTTTATTACATCACAATTGTGGTTTAACGCTATTGTACAACTTTGCACCAGCGCTGCCGCCACAAATATGCCCCTGACGAATGGTCCCCTCTGGGGCATTGGAATTCAATTCTGGAGGCCCGGGGGGACACTGCATAAGCAGTTAGGCAAATGTGTGGGTCCTATGTGGCACCTTAGAAGCAAAAAAACGTTTTGGGAAATCAACCATTTAAAACCATATGGCTATAAATATCTTTGTAGTCGAAATGTATTTACCACATAATTATCAATAAGGCGAAAAGATGGCAGAATCAAAATCCAGTTTCTTAAAATGGCAAGATAAAAATAGCGATGGGCTTGTCGATGTATGCGACGAATTTGAAATTGAAGAAGTAAATAATTGCCCTGCTTGTTTAAAGAATCCAGCCGCTGTAGTTCCTAATTGGCTTACTCTTACAAGAGATGAGCCTTATTTGAACAACAGAACTTGTCAATATCAATTAACACTTCGCACGCGATATAAAACCACGATTGACGACACGCTGTTAGAAGAAGACGCAGTTACCCCCATAACTTCTGAAAAAGCCACAGCCGCTGTGACGGAAAGATTTGAAGAATATGCCAGTGATGCTATTAAAGCATTATTAGGATATTATGAAAAAGATGATTCGGACGCATCAATATTGGCCATTAAATCCGTAATCGAGTATACTGAATATGATTTGGATCCTCGACCTAAATCTCGATTAAAATTGCTTTATTCGGTTCCTTATGACGATTTAAATGCATTGGAAGATGCTGGTGAAGACGAGGACGAAGAAGATGAGGGAACCGAGACAGAGGTTACTTATGAACCAACAGACTTAGAACTAAAGTTGATTCGCGTTCGTAAAATTTTAAATTTATATGAGAGACATTTGAAAGTTTATAGAGGGTTGGACGGTGGTAACTTATATTTCTTGGATGGCGACACATCACCAGGTAACATTTTTAATTTAGGTGATTATGGAGATTTGGGTTTCCGAAATGTTTCTATCACATCCGATTTATTACCACAGCTAGACATGTTTTTAACTTCGAAAGGATATGATATACCAGGTGTAGGCAATCCTTTTAAATCTATTGGAAAAGATAAAGTTACCAAATTGATGTTTAAATTTAGCAAAGAATATGAGCTAAAGAAATTAACTATCTATACTGTAGATTGTAAAGAAAAACCAATTATTTTTACTAAGAAACTCAGTTCACTTTTGAGCAAATCCGCATGGAAAGATAAAACTGCTCTAGCATATTTTGCTCAATTAGATGCTATGAATACAGATATGGAGGCGCGCACGCCAAAACCATGGTTAGAGTTTGTGGAAGAATATACTTATCCTAAAATCTATTCTTCAGTTAACGCGGGATATGAGAATACAGATCCGGTTAATAGTGCTGGTAGTTGTATTGCTGCCGCTTTAGCAGAAGAAGGCAAGCAGTTCGGTCAATATGCTCTCGATCAAGTTTTTGGTATTGGCGATGCGGTTGCTTATCGTTTTAATAAAAATTTATGTCTTGAAGATTTACATGAATTAGCCGAAATGGAAACAAAAATCGGACAAATTGTAACCCCTATCTATGATGAAGAAGGAAATCTAACGGGAGAGATGAAAACGCAGGGCGCCGCCGCATTTGCCCTAGAACAGGCATATGCTGAAATCTTTTCAGAGGACAGTCCCTGTATGATTCTTTGGCCTCTTATATTGATTGCTTATGGGATGCCTATTAAACATGTATGGAAAACCGCCTTTGATCCTATAAAAATATGTGGACTGTTAGATTTGATGCTAAAGGGGGTTCAGTGTCTTCTTAAGGGGATAACGTTAGAGGATGCTCTTTATAGAATGTTAAAGAGTGCCTTAACCGCTATGTCTTTAGAATATTTTGGAGATCTTTTCGTTGGGCTCCCCCCAGATAAACAAGCCGAATTAGATGCATTAGTACAGAAAAAACTCGCTGAAGGAGGTGAAGCGCCTGCTGCCGACGCCGCCGCCTCCGACACTGAAGGAGATTTTATGGATTATACCATGGATGTTGTAACTGCTGGTTCAACCGAAGAAGGTGCGGAAGATGCAGCACCTTTGTGGGGGGGCTACGACACAAGCGCGTTCAAAAAACCATGGGAAGACGCAAAAGCGCTAGCGGCTGAAAAAAAGGCTCAAAAAGAGGCTGCCAAATCTACTTCTAGTACCTTGGCTCCAGATGTAGCAAAAGAAGTCGAAGTTCCGGAAGTCGCGACTTACCAGGAATCTGAAGAAGTGGCAGCAGAACAACAAGCCGCCCGCCAGTCATCAGAGCTTTCTACTAATGTGATTATGGAGGCTTATATTCTAGCCTTATTGGAGCTTTATTCTGATGATTTGCTTGGATTAACTGATATGTTGAACAAGTTTCCTGGCGCCCAGATTATTGCAAATGTAATTGCGCTGTTTACATGTCCTTCTCCACCGGTGCGTCCCGATTTGATGGATTTCATTCATAGTATTGAATTGCCCTTTTGTCGCCACCAACAGGATATCGTTCTTCCTAGGTTGTCTAATATATTTGCGGAATTTTTCTCACAGTTAGCTGATGTGTGGGCAGCACTATGGGAGATCATTAGACAGGAAATTCAAAATGCCCTTTTAAGAATTTTGTTTAAATTGTTCCTTAAAATTTGTGAGTTGATTGGCAATGCGGTTTGTAAGGCACTAGAAACCGTTGGAAGCCTTGTCGCCTCACTGCCGGCAATGGTTACTGGTCGTACTACTTTCTCTGATGTGATTCGAGAGTCTATTTGCGGAGAAGATGCTGATCAAGAACAAATAGATGATACTATCATAGACCTGGTCAGTACTTTGGGAGTTGGTGGTGCCGCGTTCGCCAACACAGAACAGACATTAGCCTTTACAGAGGATCTTTCTGCCGCCACCACTCGAAGTGAATTAATGGAAGCCTTTTTAGGAAATCCATCTAATGATTTTTTGACCATTATAGATGAAATTATTGAATTTGAATATCCTGATTTTCAAGACGCATTAGGCAACAAGAGAAAGATTGGTTCAATGTTTAGCAATATGGGCAATCTGATGCCGCTTGATTTTAGAGAAAAGATGAAGCAAACTCTGGATAGTCTTGCCCCTGATGATGCACTTCCCGCCAACCCCAGCTTGTGCGCCACTCCCGAACAATTAGAGGAATTTCAGGAGTTAAGATGTGAGCTTCTATCTGGAAGGGCAACTCAAGATCAATGTAAACAACTATTCGATAATATGCAGGGGCGAAAATTGGATGATCTTGGAGAGTTATCAGACGTGTTGCAAGGGGGTATTGGACCCTACATAGCCGACAATATGCCGCCACTGGTGTCTGCCCCGGGATGCGATGACGGACTTATACCTTATGAATCGGAGGAGGCTATTAGTGTCACCACTTCGGCACTGGGTTATGGATTAGAACAATTAAAAATGGATTTTTCATATGATATGTTGGGCAATGGACCCGGCATGGCAAATTGGGGATTTGTTAATATGGTCTTGAGTGATACGATGGGAATGCCTTATACTGCTCATCAAAGAAAAGCTTTTTTCCGAAACCGACGATATGTTGATTTTTATGTGGATTTAGACGATGATGATAAGGATGACGACGACGATCAGGATATGGGCAAATTTGCCAAAGTAAAGAAACAACGCGGCGCCTATCCTCTACGGGTTGCAGGATGGCTTGAGGATTATTTACAAGGAATAGCTGCCGCTGGAGTCACCTTTAGTGCTAATAACGAGACGCAGGGAGATGAGGTATACCGAAAAGGATTCGATGAGTTTAACATTTCTAATTTTCGCGGAAGCCCCCAACATTTATTAATGTTGCCGGATATGGGCTATAATGTTACACGAGGAGTTGATATAGAAAGTGAACAAGTGATTTTCACAAGAGAACCTCGCAAAAGTACTCCCGATCTAACACTTTCTTTTTTGGACAATTCTGATGGTAGAGATGTGGCCTATAGTTATGGGTTTGATTTAGAGTTTTATTTATCAGATACTTATCAATCAGGAAGCACATATGTTAATAGATATAGCGATAATGCGCGCATTATATTAACTAGTAAATTAAATACGGCTGTTGCACCCTCAATAGGTGCAATCTACACCAGCGACGAGGATGAAGAAAAATCCGACACCAAGGAGGATATTATCCTGAATAGAGAATTTGAATTTTTGGGGGTTGATGACACGCTAAGTGAAATAGATACTTCAAATTATACCGATTTTCTGCAGACATTTGTTTCACAACAATCTCATTTACCTCAAGTAGTATTATTAAAAGATATAATAAACGAAAAAGGCGGAAGTATTGGGGTCTCAGCGGTTAAATCAGCATATGATGATTTTATGTCATTTATAACCACTGAATTTGTAACGGTCATTTCGGAAAACAGTTCTTCTTTCACCTATGGCGCCGTCTTTGATGGCTTGACAGCAGGGAATATCTCATATGTTGTAAACGACGGACAAACTGAATCAGCCGGCGGTACCGAATATTTTGAAGCTGAAGTAGATGATGGTGACGGAGGTACACGTAAAATCAAGAATGATGATCAAATTCTTGGAATTAGCAAAATGCAATATGAACAAGGCGAAGACGCGAACAGAGTATTTTATTTGGATCCCATTCAATATGGAGGAAACTATATGAATCCTCCCTTATATGTTAAACCTTTGAAAAATAAAGGTTGGATGGGCTTTGTAGATGTGATGTTTCCGGAGATGAGCCCTTGTAAAACTTTCAGAACTGATTTAATTGATTTTGGAGACATTGAGAGTAAAATTAGCGAAGTGTACCCCAACATCCCAGAAGATGAAAGATTGTTGGGCGATCCTGATTGTGTGATAGAAAAACCATATAATAGAATTTTAGAAAGATACAGCGCAGCCGGATTACAAGGTTTGATTAGTGCGGCTATAAGAATATATGTGAGTACTCATTTTATGAAATCGATTGCAACTTTCACGAAATTCTATCCTAAGTTTCCTGAGACTTTTAGTTCTTTGTATGCGTCTTATATTATTGAACAAATGGAGGTAGGCTTCAAGGACGCACAAAAGTCGCGTTGGGAATTCTTTAATCCCTTTAAAGACGAAGAATTTTGGTTTGCTTTTTTAGAGCAATCGGTTCAAATGTGGGCCCGCAGGGTTGATGATGGAGATATCGAGAATCCTTCTCCGGTGGCGTTGGCGGCGTGTAACGCCCTTAATATCATGCAAGAAGATTATGATTATCCCGATAAACAAGATTTACGGGAAGCAAAGGGTCTAGCCGATCAGCTAGTGGCCGCCGCCGCAACTGCTGCAGCCGGCGCTTCTGCCGCCGGCGGAGCCGCCACCTCCGGCATAAGGAGTGATGCTCGAATCGGAACCGTAAGTGTTTTTAAGACTCTCAAAAACTATCGTTCGGAGAAAAACCTTGAAGCGGTTCAAGAGACTGAAGACTATGCTAAATTAGTTCTTAAAGAACTGGTGATGGAAGAGTTAGAATTTATGGGAGAGAAATTCATTACCAATTTGGAACAGGTGGGAATGTCTCCCGATATTTTTAATTTGGACTATTTCTTATTAACTAATCTGACACAGGGTGGTCTAGATCTAGATCTTAATAAGGAAATTACAGAAGAAGTAGCAGATCTTACGGACGAGGAAGCAGATGAATTATATACGGGCGGTGGTGAATTTTATATTTCGGACAAACAAGATACAGATAATGGGTTTGAAGAGAACGAGGAATATATTGGATATTATCATGCTGTTAAAGATGACGACGGAAATTTACATTATATGGTAGGAGAATTTCATACGGAATTGCCGCACGATACATTAACCCCTTTTGCCAGTAAGGTAATTGTACCGATTGGCGATGTAGAAGAGTTTCCTTATACTCCTAGTGCAGATGCTGAAAAACCTTTTGTGATAGAAAAATATATTAACATTAATGATACCAAGTGGAACCCTTCGGATGCGATTACAAAAATTAAGTCTAATGATAATAACTTATTAATATCGGATGTGTATCCTGGTGATATGGAGTTGGTGAAAGATAGTGATGAGAATGCGGTTGGAGTACAAGGAGACTTGGGTGTGCGCTATGGATTGTTATTTTCCATAGTAATTGGAGGCACCAAATATGAACTCGCAACTACTGAAATTAACGCTTTAGACCTCCCCATCGGTCAAGTAGCACCCTTTGACGGAGATAGTAAGATGTTGTACTGTTTGATTAATCTTCTTACACAACAAGATACTTTTAAATTAACATCTCGTTATATTTTCCCCCTACCTAAGATTACTTCTATGATGGCAATTTATAATGATTTTGCATTTTTACCTTCAATTGGACAAAACACTATTCCTAAAGGAGATATTAAATCAAAAGACATTACAGACAAGCCCGGTTCTTATGTGGCTAGTGTTGATGATAATGGAATCCCCGTGGTTGAACCCGGTCAGGATGGCTGGGTAAATTATGAAGATCGCCCCAATCCTATTTTTGTAAAAACGTGGGACGAATGGGATAAAGATCTATTAAGAAATTCTAGAAGTCGTGTAAAAAGATTATTTAAGGGCTATTATAATTCACGCGATTTTAGTGATACCGACGAAGATGGTAGACCAGGAAAAAACTTTGTGATGGAATTACGAGAAAGATTTAAACCCGCTGCCGGACAAAGACTCTTGCCATGGTGGAAAAAACGTATGCTACGCACTAACCCCTTTAATGAAGCTGGAGAATTGTGTGAAAAAGAAGATTAGGGAATAATTACATAGAGGTGTAAAAAAATGAATGCATTTGGTGTAGCGCTCCCTTTGAATAGATCGTCCGCAGACGGCTTTGTTATGATTAAAAGTCTAAAAAGATTGTTCAGACAAAATTTGAAGATGTTAATTTTAACCAATCCGGGCGAGCGTGTGATGCGACCTAGTTTTGGTGTAGGGATAAAATCCTATTTATTTGAGAGTTACCAAGAAAATGTGCCCGCTCAAATAAATTCCAAGATTCGGAAACAGGTAGAAACCTATATGCCCGCCATTCAAATCATTAAAATATTGTTTGAAGATACAGATCCGGATCGCGGCCGGCTTTCTATTGCTGTTGTATACGCCATCCCGGATATAAATGTAAAAGATTTATTACAAATTACTATTTAAAATTGAGGATTTTAGATGTCAGACGACCAGAAAAAAATAATTCCTATTGATTATACTCATCGTGAGTTTACAAGTATACGCGCAGATTTAATGGAAATCGCTGAACGGTTTTATCCAGATAATTTTCGCGATTTTAGCGAAGCATCTTTTGGCTCATTGATGCTAGATGCGGTAGCATATGTTGGAGATCAGCTATCCTTCTATCTTGATTATAATGTTAATGAGACTTTTTTAGATACAGCCTATCAGTATAACAATGTGTTAAGACACGGACGCATCTTAGGATATAAAGATCCGGGACGAGCATCCACTTACGGGAAAGTAGCTTTATATATTTTAGTGCCATCATCTGTCACCGCGCTGGGACCTGATACTGATTATATTCCTATTCTTAAGCGAGGTTCTCGTTTTTCATCTCAAACTGGATTAAATTTTGTCTTGATAGAAAATGTTGATTTTAATGACCCAAAAAATCCCACAGTTGTCGCCAGAGTAGATAGTACTACCGGCGCCCCAACATATTATGCGATTAAAGCTTATGGCAATGTAGTATCAGGATATTTTTCTAATGAGCAAGTAACCGTTGGAACATATGAAAGATTTAAAGCAGTGAAACTCTCCGTCAATAATGTTTCAGAGATTATTTCAGTAATAGATGGAGATGGAAATGAATATTTTGAGGTAGATTATTTATCTCAAGACATTGTATTTAAAGAAATCCCCAATAATAATTATCTGAACGACAATGTGCCTTCGGTGATTAAACCTTATTTAGTCTCGCGAAAGTTTGTCGTAAATCGTAATAGGCGTGGTGTTTCTTTGCAATTTGGAAGTGGAAAAAGTGGAGAAACTGATGTGGTCGCGGATCCCCAGTCTGTAGCAATGGAGATTTTTGGTAAATCATATATAACCGACACCACCTTTGATCCTACTCGGCTTTCTCAAACTGAAAGCTTTGGCATCGTGCCCTCCAACACCACCTTGACGGTTGTGTATCGCGTCACGAACCCCACCAATTCTAACATAGCAGCAGGGGGGTTAAATAAAGTTGCAACTCCTTTAATTGAGTTTAATAACCGAGACAGGCTAGTTGAAGGTACGGTGCAGACTGCAATCTCTTCTTTGGAGGTTAGTAATGAAGAACCTATTGTGGGAAATACAAGGGCCGCGAACAGCACAGAACTTAAACGAAGAATTTTTGATACTTTCCCAACACAAAATAGAGCGGTAACCCAATCGGATTATGAGAACTTAGTCTATAGGATGCCCGCAAAATTTGGCTCTTTGAAGCGTTGCTCCGTCCAAAAAGATCCGGACTCCCTTAAGAGAAATTTAAATCTTTATGTTATATCTGAAGATTCATTTGGAAAATTAGTAAAAACTAATTCTACTATTAAAAATAATTTAAAAACATGGATTAATCACTATAGAATGATGAATGATACAGTCGATATTTTGGATCCTTACATTGCAAATCTAGGTATTGATTTTGTTGTAAAGTCCAGTGGTGGTGTTAACAAATTTACTTTATTAGATTCTTGTATTAAAGCATTACAAAAGAAATATTCTACTGCCTTTTATATCGGAGAACACTTTAATATTAGCGACGTGTATCAGGAACTAAAGAATGTAAAGGGAGTGCTGGACGTACAAAAAGTTAAAATAGTCAATAAAACTGGTACAGTATATTCAGGAGTTTCCCTCATTATTAATAATAATTTATCCCCAGAAGGAACGATGTTGATTGCTCCCAAAAATGTGATTTTTGAAATTAAATATCCCACCACTGATATTAAAGGAAAAATTCGTTAATGGCTATTAGAAGATATACGGCTTCTGCGGATACCACTATTGTTAACGCTTATCGTCCCGATTTACAAACCCGGGGCACAGGCGCCAATATGGGCGAAGCTGATGTTTTGGAAACCTTTTCAATTTATGGTCGCGTGACCACAAGCTCCGCAGAACTATCCAGAATTTTAATTAAATTTCCTATTAGTGATATTTCAGCAGATCGCACCGCCGGTACACTCCCGGCGAGTGGTAGTGTAAATTATTATTTACGGATGTTTAATGCTAAAACCTCTAAAACTGTTCCCCGCGATTATCAATTAAGTATTATGATGGTTTCACAATCATGGCAAGAGGGAATTGGATTAGATCTCGAAAGTTATGCAGACACCACCAATGGAAATACGGGGGCCAACTGGATGAGTGCCTCCAATACAGCTTATTGGACAGATGATAATGGAACTCTTTTAGCCGGCGGGTCTTATCATACAGGTAACACCGGCGTCACCCCTTCCCAAGAAACGTTTATCTTTACGCCCACTTTCTCCAGTGGTTTGGAGAGCTTAGAAGTTAATATCACTCCGATGGTGGAGCAATGGATTGCAGGAACCTATACAAATTATGGTGTAGGGGTACATTTTTCTGCTAGTTATGAAGCCAAACATTCTGGTTCAGCACCTTCCGTGGTGAAACGGCGTCCCGGGCAGCCCGCACTAGATGCTGGTGACAGCACTCAAAGCGTTCTCTACAACCCCAGTGGATCTACTGTATCTTATTATACTAAACGTTTTTTCGGAAAGGGCTCGGAATTCTTTTTTAAGAGACCGGTGATTGAGGCGCGCTGGAATGATCGTGTTACTGATGATCGCGGCGATTTTTATTATAGTAGTTCATTGGCCCCTGCTGCCGATAACATGAATACAATTTATCTCTATAACTATATTAGAGGAAGGTTGAAAGATATTCCTAATCTTGGAACAGATAAAAGAATTTATGTTAGTATTTTTTCGGGCTCTACAGGGGGTTTCTATGAGGGAGGCGATGGAGACGATGTTGCACCTTCAAATACACCTGTGTCTGCAGCGACTGCCCAACAAACCGGCGCAGTTCAGATTTTATCTGCCGATAATACGGGTTATGTTCGAAGTACCTATCCAACTGTTATAACTGGCGGTATTGTTTCCACAGGGGTTTATAGTGCATCGTTTGCGTTTACGGGCTCAGATAAATTATATACAATTTATGATGTGTGGTTTACCGGGAGTCGTAGCACAAAAAATGCTTTAACGGCTCCGACTCAGTATTTTACTGGAACCATTAAGCCCATGACCGTCCGAGCGCGCCAGAGTACTCGACATCCTGTATATTATCTCAATATTACGAATCTACATGATAGATATCGACCCGATCAAAAAGGCCGCTTTAATTTATTTGTAAGAGATAAGTATTGGAGCCCAACGATCTACACAAAAGCAAATTCAGATATTGAAACCACCACCATCGTAAGCGCTTCATATAGGGTTTATCGAATTTTGGACGGCTTTGATGCTATTCAGTATGGTACCGGAAGCGAGCTACATACCGGATTATCTTACGATGTATCAGGAAATTATTTTGACTTTAATATGACCTTATTAGAGCCCGGTTATGCTTATGCATTTAAGTTTGCATTTTATGATGAAGAGTTAAAGACCTGGACCGAACAAGATCAAACATTTAAGTTTAGAGTAGAAGACTATGAGTATTAAGAAGCTTTTTGATTCTAACGGAACATCTCGAAATTACCTATCTGACGCCAATGAAAAAGAGGCGTTTCAGGATATTGAATCCGTTGATAATTTAAGAGCGTTACAAAAGAAGCAAGACACATTTGTTCCACATGTAGATTATTCTAATCCAAAAAACTTTGCTAAGTTTGGATCTGCTTATCTGTATTATAAAGCAGCAATAGAAAGAATCATTGATTTCTATCCTTACGATGGCTCTGCCGCCGAACTAAATGAATTTTATGATAAATCTTTAGATATTGAAAAATATATATTCAATAACTTATATCCTCGTACACATGGATATATTAAAATTAGTGCCAATCGAGATTCTACCACTGCCGGGTGGGGCACATTAAGTGGTTCGCTGCAAAGTGGTTATGGACTCCCTAGTAGTTTAGAATATATTGATTTTAAGGGTGGACCCAATACCACTTATAGCGGTAGTACAGACACACCAGATTTATTTAGAGATCCTTATTCGTCCAAACATGAGAGTTCCAACATCTATGACACCTCTATTTATACTACAGCCGGTCTCCCGAGCGATTATGGAAGCGGAACCCGAGAGTCCAATTTAAAAGCCAATTTTGATACCGGTGTTACCATTGAATTTTGGGCGAAAACAGGTTCCTTGAACACCGCTCTGACTAATAAACAAGTGATGGTGGATCTATGGAATAATGAATTAACTTCAAGTACGTATGATGGAGATGCCTCCAATGCCAATCCTCACTATGGACGCATCACAATTGCTTTTAATGGGATATCCGCAGGAACGCCCTTTTTGATTACGGCTCAATCAGGAACCGCCACAACCCCAGGTATCTTTGAACAGACGATTGGCAATAATGTAAAAGTCAACACTTTTGATAATTGGAAACATTATGCATTTGTCATGCAGAATACGGGCAGTGATTTTGTTACTCGCCTATATGTAAATGGTCAGATTAACGATATTAATTATACTACGGGCGTAAATATTAATGAGATTAATTCTAAAAATATGGTTGGCAGACTTGGCTCGCTATTGACTGCTCCGTCGGGGGCTGTCGTCTCTGCCACAACCCCAGCCGGAAA
>Ga0209434_1000748_pt1 | contig 15203 bp, 32 predicted proteins | sample ETNvirnome_2_300_FD_184068 | JGI IMG/M metagenome (GOLD analysis project Ga0209434, IMG submission 184068) | Marine viral communities from the Pacific Ocean - ETNP_2_300 (SPAdes) (version 2) | ecosystem: Environmental > Aquatic > Marine > Oceanic | place: Pacific Ocean | collected 2013-06-22
TATCTTCTGCAGATTTATGTACATAAATTGTATCACCCATCTGTTTTCCCACACCATAACCAGGTGATTTTTTTATTATTGTTCCTTTTTCTGTTTGCATTTGATAATGTCTTATCCTTTCAGCGAATCTTTCTTCTTGTCCTTCAGTGATGATTACTTTCATAACTATAAATATACCATGAATTATAAATAAATACCCTTTTTATTTGTAAAGATTGATATTTTGGTGTATCTTTGTTATATGATAAAATTATTTCAATATATAATTATTCGTTTAACAACCAGACACGCCACTAGTGCGGCAATTATTTTTGAACGACTATATCAATCAAAACGAGAACAACCCATTCTTATCATTAATTATCATCCTTCTGAAGGGATTGCTGTTCCAGGACCTGGGATAAGTAAAAAACAAGAGATGAAAGAAGCGTTGAGGTATTTGAAAGCTAAGGAAATTAAATCTAAACAAGATAAAAGTTCCATTTCGATGTTAGAAGGGGTGTTGGTATCTATGGGATAAGAAAAATAGATACATCTTATCTTATTTTAACTTATGTTTTTTCATTATCTCCTTGATACGTGCGTCAAATAATAGATCCCGCTCTTTATTTTTTTTGTGTATCTTTTCAATTTCTTTTTGACTAATTCCTCTAAATGGATTGATTGGTTTCATAATTATAAATATGCACTAACTTATGAAAAATCCAGAGAGATATCACTATTCTATTTCTGCAATTACTTTAATATCTTTTTTCTTGATTATGGTACCCACATTCAATGAATCGGCTACTAAAATAACTTTAATTTCTTGGTTTTTTAGGTTGCGAAAATGATACATATTACCTCTAAATTTTTCTATTACTTCATATTGGGTTGCGCAACTCATTAAAAAACTTAGTAGTAAAGTAGAGATTATTTTTTTCTTAGTCGTCATTTAATTAAGGATTTGAGTTAAAATAACCGATCAAACCATCCACCAAAAGATTTAAACGATTCCTTGTCTTCTGCCGACATGGTATTCATTGTATTTTCTCCCCATACCCCATCTACAGGATAAACACCAATGGATGATTGATAATTGGCGATTGCTTGACCAGTTTGACATGACATATCATTACAGGTGGCACCATCAATATCTAATTCTTCTCCATTATCCCCAGTTATTCCTTTTTCGTTTAAGAATTTTTGAATTTGTATGATACCATCTCGGTCAGGATCCTCATTCAATACCTTTCTGTTGGCCTCTTCAATTGCTTGTATTTTTAATTTCTTTAATCTACTCATGTATTTTTATTTTCTAGTCTCAGGGAATTGTGCCCCTGGATCCATCACACTATGCTGAAGAGCTGGCAAATTTTCTTTATCATATATTTTAGATAAGTTACCCTTTCTTCCCGCTTTTCGGATTCCTTTTCTAAATTTTTTCCTATTCCCATATTGTACCACCACATCTTTTAATTTTTTATAAAAATCTTCTACATTAATATTTTTACTTTCCCATAAACATCCGGATATTGCTTTCCCCATCGCCGATATATTCTTATCATCATCTATTTTTTTAACCGGCCCTACCTTATTTAATGCAGATTGCAAGCACCTAATCTCTTCTTTACTTAATTGTTGTTGTAACTCATGACCTACTTTTTGGATTATTCGTTTAAGATCTCTTTTTCTTAATACTACAACCACCCCATTAACTACCCAACCAGCAGCTAATGTAAATAACACCCCACTTATTACCTTTAATATGGTAGGGTGCACCGATCCTTTTAATTTAACCAATCCCCCAAACAGATTTATTTCTGAAGATACTTGGTTATCGTCTCCCACCACTTCTATCCCTACATTTGGTTCGGATATCGTATCATTCTCAAAACTCTGATTTGTAGGAATAGGCCTAGGATTTACTATTTGTGTTGATTGATTCACATTATGATCAGTGTACTCCTGTTCTGTTAAAACCATCTTCACCATTCGGTAGATATCACTTTCTTTTATTCTTATTACTTTCATATCTTATTTTATTATAAATATATCATTAGTTATAAAACTTCCTTATAAATCACCAATATATCTTTTAGCTTTATCTAAATTGAAATCTAAAAGGTAATTTAAAAGAAACATTAACTGGTTTCCCTCGTTGTCTCCCTGCTTTCCACTTGGGCATCGCCCTGACAAGTCTGAGGGCTTCTTCATCACAGCCTCCACCTAATGATTTAAGTATTTTTATATCTTTAATCTCTCCTTTTTTATTAACCACAAATTGAACTACCACTATACCCTCTATTTCCATTTCAATGGCTTGCTGAGGATAACGAGTATTCTTACTTAGGAAGTCAAATAAGGCGGCATTACCTCCAGGGAATTCTGGTTGGTCTTCTACAATAATAAAAATCTCTTCCTCATCAATTACTTCATCTATAATATCAGGTTCAATCTCTTCATCTTCATCCATTTCTACTTCAGGAATTTCTTCTTCTTGGATTATTTCTTCATCTTTTTTAATCTCGATTTGAACCACCGGTGGAGGTGGTGGTGGAGGAGGTTGTGTTGTTGGGGGAATGTTAATTTCAATTTCTTCTTCCATCGCAAACAGATTAGATGGATTGATTGGTGTATCATATATTTTCCAACTGAATAACCCAATTAATATACTAAATACAATAGAATAACTAATTAAGGTAATGGTACCTCTGTAAGGTTTAAGATTTATATTATCTATTACTTTTTTTTTAGTGGGGATATCATGCGAAGGGTCTTTATCCATTCGTTCAAAAACAATTTCAAAAATTCCTACACATGCAGCTGGAGCAAATCCTAGGCAGCATAATAAAAATAAAATAGGGTGAAAAAGTAAGTAAGATATAAAAACTAAAATAGCTACAACGATTAATTTTTTCATAATAAAATGTTTAACTATACTAAACAAAATACATACCAAAGTGAATTAAAAAAGATAAAAATACCACCCTATATATTTGGTGTAATCAGATAAAAGTTGTATCTTTATATTAATAAAACAACCAAACATTATGTCAAAAGTAGATAAAAAAATTACATTAAAAGAGGCTCAAAAATTGGGGGCTGAGCTGGTAAATGAATTAACTCCCCACATTGAAAAATCTATGATAGCTGGATCAATCCGAAGAGAATGTGAAGAGATCGGTGATATAGATATCGTTATAATCCCAAAAGAAAGTTTATTTGATCATATTGATAACATCATAGTAATAAGTCAAGGTGGTAAAAAAAAGATTTTCGGTGATTACAAAGGTAGACCAATTAATCTTTTCCTTACTGATGAAAGTGGATGGGGTGCACAACTAATGGCCTCGACTGGTCCCGCTCAGTATAATATCCGTAAAAGATTCTTGGTAAAAAGAAAGGGGTTGAAACTCAATGAATATGGATTATTCAATAGGAAGAGTGGAGAGTATATTTCAGGTAGAACTGAAAATGATATTTATATTTCTCTAGGTTGGTCTTGCAAATGCCCAACAGAAAGAAATTAAAAGTATTTCCATTATTTATATTTTTGTGTAATATATTTAGAGAATTCTTTTATCTGATTGCATCTTTCGTAATCTTCCATATCTTGGAAATACCTCAATGTATTCTTTAGCCATGACCCTCCTTCCAATTCATGAAGATAAATATTTACATGTTTAACTGTTTTTCTATCATCCCCAATGGCAATCGTTTCCTTAAATAATTTAGCTTTTTCTAAATCATTTTTTACTGCATATTCTATTCTTTCACACACCTTACACAAAAAATCATATTTGTGATTAGCTATCCAGTCCATCTGACTTTCTTTATCTTCCAGTTTTATTTCAAAATAGTCTGGCTCCATATTTTATTAATTTAATTTAATTAAGATTGAATTTTCAATCATTAAGTTGGTTGTTGTGATTATCTTTTATTTATGAAGGAGAAACACCTTACATTATTTGTGAATACAAATATGTTCAGTTGTGATTACCTTTCATTGGACTCAGAAATCCACTACCTTGTTGTGATTACCTTTCATTTATGAGGGATAAACACCTATTATTTTATAGGGGTCCCAGGAGATCTTGTTGTGATTACCTTTCAGTTACGAAGGATAATCCCCACACGAAATAGGTTGATCAAAAAGATTGTCAGATATTCATACAAGTTGTGATTACCTTTCATGTGAATAACCTTTCAATAAAAGATTCTTGCTATCAACATCGATTTTAACAAATCGACTCCAGACAATAAAATTGGATGTCACACCACCCAGTTATTTTTTTATCAAAGAACGTCTACCTTCCGCCTTAATATTTTTGGCGGCATTATGATCTCTATCTAATAAACTACCACAAGATGAACAAGTCCATAGTCTATCAGATAATTTTAAATCATTATTTTTTGTGTTACATGAATTACATAATTTACTGGAGGCAAAGAATCTACTAACTTTGACCACTTCTTTTCCACTAAATTTAGTTTTATATTCCATCATGATTTTAAACTCACCAAGCCCAACATCTAATATAGATTTATTTAAACCTGATTTTTGTTTAACATTTTTTCCTGGCTTCTCAATGGTGCCTTTGGAGGAGCGGGTCATCCCATTAACATTTAAATCCTCCATATATATTCTATCAAATTCATCCACAAGTTGCCGGGATGTATTATGTAAAAAATCTTTTCTTTTATTTCCTATGCTTTGATGTAATACACCAATCTTTTTTCTTATTTTTTCTCTGTTTTTAGATCCTCTTGTTGTACGACTCAACTTTTGTTGTAATTGAATTAAATGATGAGCTTGTTGTTGGATAAATTTTGGGTTTTCTACTTTATCCCCATCATCACGCACCAAAAATGTTTTAACACCCAGATCAATACCAATTTCTTTTTTTATTGTAACTGGTAATATATCTTTTTTAATCTCACACATAATGGATACATAATATTTATTATTATATCGAGAAATAATCATTTGTTTGGGTGTCCCTTCTATTTCTCTATGAATTTTGGTGTATATGGGGGTTTTAAGCTTAGGGATTTTTATGTAATTATCCAATACCTTTATACTTTGTCTACTTCTAAAACTTTGTTTTGGATCTTTTTTACTTTTAAACTTAGGAAATCCTCCCCCTTTAAAAAAGTTTTTATATGCATTAGCCAAATTTTCCATTTCATACCCTAATGCATTAGAATCGTATTTTTTTAACCAAGGATCACTAATTCTATAGTTTTTTATATGATAAGAGAGACCAAAACTACTTAGGTTGGATTTTGCTCCCATTTCATATAATTGTTTCTCACAATCTAATGAGAGATTATAAACATATCTACATGCATCAAAGCAACCTTCAATATACTTAATCTGTTTTTTTGTAGGATAAATTCGAAATTTGTATGCTTTATTGAATTTCATTTATACAAAGGTAATAAATAATTTTTAAAAAAACAAATTATTTTCTTTTATAAATCTGTGGTTAGGGGCGTTTAATAATTTTATACCCTTTTTCTTTTAAATATTGTAATATATTTTTTACCATTTCTTCCCTTTCTTCATCGTCAATAAAGGGAAAAGTAGTATCTGTTTTGGGGGCCCATCTACTGATATTAATGGCATCCTTCAATATTTCTTTTATTTCTTTATCCATCAATCTTTTATTTCTTCATTTACAATTATATCCAATAATTCAATACATTCATTGTATTCATTTATAATAAATGAAACTGATAATCCAATACCAACGGACAATAAAATAACTATAGGAAAAACTATTCCTAGGAATTGGAGGGGAGTTATACTATCGAGATAATCTAAAAATTTTTTAATCACTTCTTTTTAATTTATTTTTTATATCCTTCCAAATTCTATGAGGTATTTCTCCAAACTCATATACTATAGTATATATATTGGTTTTTCCCTTATGGTTATAAGATTGATTTTCTACTATCACCTTTTTATCTTTTTCATTTACATTTATTGTTTCTACTCCAGTGGTAAAATGATTTACTATTCTCATATTTTTATCTTATTCCTAATTCTTTTCTCAATTTCCAAACCGCATTAAGTGGAACACCTGCGGTGTCAGGACAAAACATTTGTGTGTAATTTTCATTGACAACCATTGCGGTTAATTCATAATTAAATTTACTTAAATGTTTATTAACCATTTCCCAAACTTTATAACATTCTTTAGCATCAGTTTCTTTCTGATCACTTGCTAAGTAACAATGTAGCTTATTTGTTTCCGCAAAAATTAATTTGGGTTTACATTTTGAAAAATCGGTAGATAAGATTATTTCGGCGTCTGCGCCTTCAGTATCAATTTGTAAATAATCTATTTTTTCCTTATTGTTTTCATCTAATAAGCTTTCTAACGTTCTTGATTCAACCGTAAATGATGTAACTTGTCGTTTCATTGTATTAGCTGGATCTGCTAAACCAGTTGCGTGTTTATAATATAAACTGGATAGCCCACTATTGGTATGGGTAATGTCAGAGTAAAAAGTCTTTGTTCCATTTTCTTCACACAACACATAATTAAATAATTTTACATTTAATTGAGGGTATTTACCATAATCTGATATTAAATTTTTATAAGTATTTGGATCTCCTTCAACGACTATTCCTTCCCACCCCTTTTTATATAAATTGATACAATGGCTGTTTTTTATACTATTTGCACCAATCTCTACACATAAACCTTTAGAAGGTAAATTTTCGTAAATAAAATCATCTACTTCCGACTCATCCGAAAATATTTTGACAGGCATTGTTTCTGCACCAGTTGGGTAATGATTTACTATTTTCATAACTTTTTATTTATCTTATTCCTAATTCTTTTCTCAATTTCATCATTTCATCTCGTAGGGGTTGATCTTCATCACCTGTTACGGGTCGATAATCTGTTTTCCTTCCCTTAATAATTTTCGTAGTTAAATAAAATTGTATCTCCATTATCCTCGATTGTTTTTTCATAACCTCTTTGCTTGGAAATCCATCTTTATATAACGCTGATTTATTATGAAACGACATTATTGATTAAATGTAATAATAAATAATCATAAATTAAACTGTTAGGTATTTTTATTTTTACTCGTAAGATTGATCTACTGCGACAAATGCCCCCACCGCCTTTAAAATTGGCTCTTCTGCATATACTATATCACGTATTAGCTCACCTATTTCACTTTCTATTTCCCAACCATAATCCGGATTATCAATGGCGGTTTCTAATTTAATTTCTTCACCTGTTCCCATTAATTCTACTGAGCCCCCTCTAAGTAAAACAACTGCCTCTACAACCCAGTTAACCTGAGGGAACCTATCTCCCCTTTCCTTCTCTAAAGTCCACTCCGCCCCGCGATATTTTTCCCCATATAGCCCTCGCACTACAAATTTAAAATCATAACCACCAATCCCTACGCTCTCACTATAATCACTTACATTAAATAATACCCCCTTAATTCTCTCGAGAGCTTCTTCTTCTAAGTGATTTAGATACTCCACATCAAATGGTTGTAAACCATAATTCTGGATAATCGCTGCATGACTAGGAGTGGGAGCACCCCCTTTACTATCTTTTAATAAATGTTGAACAACTTTTTGAATGTAGTCAGATTGAGTATCTTCATGAATTAGAGTTTCATTAACTGATTTTTTCTTTTTTATTTCATTTTTTAAATGTTGGAGTTGAGTATATAAATCACTCGCATAATTTCTGTATTTTTGTGGATAAACTTCATCCATTATGCGTAATTTAAGAATAGTACCCAAAATTGTTCTATCTAATATTTCGGGAAATTCCTTTTCGAATCTTATGAGATCCTGGTTCATTTTATCCATATCCATTCCTCGTAAAAAATCATCCAACCAATTTAAAAAGGGATAATATTTTTCATTTTTTCCCATCTCTACTAATATTTTTAATAAAGGAGTAAAAAATGCTTCAGTTTCCCATTGGTGAAGGGTATAACCAAGTATTGAAGCAGCTATATCATCAGCCCCTCTGCTACCATCGACAAAGGATTTGCCTTCTATTGCTTTATAACCACTATTAATTTTATCTATTAATTCTTTATTTTTAGCAAAGGCAATGGCTCGGTCAACCACATCATCAGGAAATCTTGATAAAAAACTAGCAACCGGGTTATCTTTACCTTTTAAATCTGGAGCCGCATGCATCAAATAAGTGCTATGTAAAACCGGGGATTTCCGGGAAGGTTGTTTAACATGAGTTATTTCGTGACGTAAAACATGTTTAAATTCATTTTCCATACTTTCTTTATCACTAAATTTTTTAATTGCGGTAGGATTTAATATTAATAAATTATGATCTACTACGAATGATCCAACTGAACTCAGTCCCCCACGATCCATCCCAACTGATTGTGCCACCACATGGATAGTTTTTATCTCACCTGTCGTACCGTCTTTTACTTTGAGAGGTAGGGAGGAATTAATCCACGCCTCAGGAAATGCATCTGATGGACTTGCTGCCCACCAATTTCTAAATCTATGTCTACTTAAATTATTTAAAATTTTATCTACTCCTTCATCATCTACTGGCGTAAAATTAATTCCCACCACTTGTTTCATTTGCGATTTGTAATATTTATGTGGATTTTTTAATCTATCCATGAATTCCTTCTTGGATATTTTACGTTGACTTAAATTTTTAAAAAGTTTTTTATATTCTGATATACCCGCAATTTCAACAAATTTAGGTTTTAAACTTTTAATTTGACCAAATTCTAATTCATTAAAATAATTGGAAACTTTATTAAAAAGTTTTTCTCCTAACTCCTTAGCCGTATCCCACCACGTAGCTTCTTGTAATAATATATTATGATACTGGGCTTCCGAAATAATTACTTTCATAACTATAAATATACGAGGAAATTATAAATGATTAATTAAGGGCGTAGTTAACTTTTTCTTGATGTTCTTCGATGGGATCGGATTCCTCAAATCTCTGAGCGTTATATCCGTGCCAAGGTAATCCATATTTTGTTCTTCCCAAATTTCTTATCCCTATCAACATATAAGCTCGTTGATCAAAACTATTAATAAAAGATTCCCTCACACTATATTCTTTTCCTTCTTTAACTTCCGCACCTGGAGGTAATTGTTTATCATTGATGCAAATAACTTTTTTATTCATTTTTGATTTAGGATTATTGAGCTAAAATAATAGTAATATTACCATTTATTGGATTTTCTTTAGCCACTTGAGTTTTCCCACTTTTTTCAGCAATTTTATTTAAGTGATTTACTATTCTTCTTCTTTCTTGGGTATCACTTCCCCATACTGTTAATCCATCGGTAATGGCTTTATTGATTGCCCTTTCTAATGTGCCGACTTTAGCATTGACGTATCTATCATTCAAATCTTCAATATCAGAATAAGTTTCTAATCTTTTAATCGCATTCACTACTCCTTCTTCATCACTACTGAAGGTTCCAGTGGACTTATCCATTTTTCCTTTAATTTGGGTGATACTATCCACATCTAATCCCTGCGTTTCTACTGGGTTTATGGTTATAGTAGCCCTTTGTTCCCACCCATTTGGTCCTACTTTTTCTGGATCTAAATAATCGGCGATGTTACTGGGGGAATAATCCGATTTAGTGTAAGACGTAACCAACTGTTGGATACGAGTATCTCTTACACCTAAACTATTTAAAGCTTCAATTACAATATCTTTTACAAAATTTAATCGCTCTTTACCTACTCGCATATTTCCTTTTTCCGAACCACTAGAAGAGGTGCGAGAAGATAATTCAATTATACCTTCTAATTGATCCTCAAACTCACTCCCAACAAATTTAAAGATAGTAGGAAGGGTAGGTCGTAATTCTTTTCTTATTGCATCTACAATTTTTTTTCTTACACTATCATCAAAAGGAGATAACCAGTCACCACCAAAGCCTTCGGGATCTTCGAGTGCCCCCTCCGGATGTTTTCCATCTCCTTCGGGGAAATAAAATTCATAAGCCACAATATTTTTATCACCATCCCAATCATCATCTTTATATTTGATCGTTCTTACGGGCTCTTCCCCCAGTGCTTCACCCAATAATGTTTTATTGGCTTCTTCTATTAATTCTCTTTTAAGTTGTGATATTCTCCCCATGATTTTATTTTTTACTTTTCTTTCCCTTTCCGGAGATATTACCAGGTTTGGATCTTTTATTTAATTGACAATCAGAAATAGTGGCAAATACACAATTAGTACTATCATATTTAGCACTCTTACTTGCTTGGCTATCATCACACTGGTGTTTGAATCTACCATTTTTACATTTTTTACAACACATGGGAGACCTTTTCAACTTACCTACATATTGTCCAGCAGTAGGAGGACGCTTTTTAGGGCGGCGAGGATTATCATCATCATATGGATTTCTACCATTCCCACCATATCTTAAACTGGGTTGTTCAGTATATGTCCGATCATTAGCACCACCTGGTTTATTATTAGTAAAGTTAATACCCCCAGGGGTTACATATGCACCAGCAGAGGAAGTATTAGTTCCTCCGATTTGACCACCTACTATGGTTCCTCCTCCCCCTGTTCCTGGTTGTGGATCCCCTTCTACTAATATTCTTTTTACAATGCGACGTAAATCGCTCTCAGTTAATCTAATTATTTTTTTCATGTCGTATTCTTTTTAATATAAATATAACAAAAAATATAAATGTTATTTTTTAATTTTCTTCCTATTCTTTAATCAGTGGCTTTGGTGGAATGGACTCTAAAATAGTAGTAGTTAGATAATAATCTAACATCTCTTCAGCCATCTTAGGAGATATACTAAATCTATATACCAATTCATTTTTTATATCAGTAGGAGAATACCATTTCTCACCAGACCCATCACGACGAGTAAAACTATTACCCATTAATGTATATTTCCGTCTTACATACGATAATAAATTTTTTCCTGACTCCCCTAGTTCAGTTAAAATTACTTTTTGGTATTGTTCCTCTCTTATTTTTATCTTCATCTTATATATAAATATATCTAATCTTCATTGTTAGCCCATAAAGGTTCTTCGTAACCAGCATCCGTTAGTTTAATACCTTTAGCGGTGAGCCATTTTTTTATCTTATCTATCATAATATCTTCCCATCGCGCCCAAATGGGATGTGTTTCGTTCATGAGTAATCCATAAGTCTCTTTTAAATGTTGCAGAAAGGGTGTTGTGTCATAGGCATGAGTAAGATTAATGAAATCTAATCCTTTAACATGAGATGTTTGGGTGTCACCTACAGAAATTACACCATCCCAACCTATTATACTATCACTTACCACATCTCTCAAGACTGCAGCATATAATTTTCTTTTTCTCGGATCCGGATGCCACTCAAATGAATAAGGATCCTCCTCCTCATCTGGGGGTGGAATAATATTTCCTCGCGCTTCATCCACCAATTGTTGGGCAACATCTTCATAATATTGAGATAGTTTTTCATTGGTGGATTCATTAAGGTATTCATTATCCTGAAATGAAGTATTTTCTCTATTCCTTCGTCTATATTCATATCCATCTGTTTCATCTCTATAGTCTGCTTCCCTATCTCTATTGAACCACTCATCATAAAAAACATGATTTATCAACAATCCCACTTCGTAACCATATTTCTCCCATATTTTTTCCTTTTCTGATAAGGTAAGTCCATATAGATCCATTTCCTTTGCGAATTCATAAGGTATTTCCCCCGCTAGATTTAATAAAGGTTGGTTTAATTCTTCGTCTATGGCGGGCAGATTCTCTATTACATTTACATAACTTAACCCACCATAAGGAAGATGTACCTCATTATATTTAACATCTATGGTAGTTTCATCTAGGAGAGCATTAAGTATCTTCTCTAGATATTGTTCTTGTTTGGGGTTTGATTCTTTTAATATTTTACGAATGATATTTTTCATTTATTTACATAATATAAATATATGAAAAAATTTAATGGTGACTTTAATCGTTGCGTTTAAGTAATATGATTATTACTATCAGGCCGGATAAACATATTCCATATAGAATGATATCGATCATCGTCTATTGGTGGTGTAGAGTTGCCAGGCTAATCGAGAAGCATCAACCCCTATTTCTTTTAATTCTTTTCTAAAGGTAAGTAAATAAAATTTTAATTCTACCAGTTGTCTTTCTCCGGTATATTGGGATAGGATTGATTTGATTTGATCTTGACTAATTATTTCTTCTAATTCTAACATGACTTATTTATTTTAATTAAAATATTCTTGGTATCTTTTTTCTCCTATTTTACATAAATATCTATAAAATCTCCAAAACGGTAATCCTATATACAAACCCACAATACATATTATATGATAAATACAACTCATAATTATAGGTAGATCTTTTAAAATTTTATTTTTCATTTTTTATTTTTTTTATACCCATTTATAAAAAACCATATTAAAAATACGGCAGATACAAACCACAGTAAAATAGTAAGTATATCCATTTACTCCTTCTTTCTTTTTTTATTCTCTCTTATAATCCATTCTTCAGATTTGAGGATGATGACGGGCCTTTCGTTAGGGTAACGTACCCATACATCCATTATCTGACACCCTACTTCATTCCTCGCTAAGAATAAAGTATCTTTTTTTACAGACACCACAGAAACTATATCCGAAGTAGGAGCTTGACCATTACTTTTCAATATCATGAAGAATAAAGATAATGCAAATAATAACTTAAAAGGATTAATTATTTTCTTCCACCAAGGTATTTTAGATATTGGTATAGATGGAAGCTCCCGAATAAGCTGAATGTCCTGGATGAATTGATTTCTTCTATCTGGTTGTATCATTCTTATTATATGATTATGAGAGTTACCACGCTTCCGTAAATTCTTATAAAAATTTCTATTAATTTTTGTTGCTATTGTTGGTTCTGGTTTTACCACTTTATTGAGAAGGGTAGGATAATATGCCAATGCAATCGGCCTCCCTTTAAATTCTTTTTTACTCATTTTTCTCTTTATTTTTATTTATTATATCTTTTAATGTATTTGCTAATTCATAATCTTCTTGGGTGAGAGCATCAAATAATTTATTTTCAATATGACGAGGATCTATTTTATTATCTATTAAAGTATAAGGATCAACCCAGTCATCCCAACCATCGTCCCATAAGTCCAAACTTAAATTTAATAATTCATCCCCAAATAATTTTAGGTGAATAGAATCAGTGTGTTTTAAATAAATTTGTCCATTAGCTATACCCACGAATATCAATTTTTGACCCAAATAACTTCTATCGGCTAGCTTGTTAATAGGTTTAGCAGGTACTATCCTTACAATTTCATCTCCTTTTTCATAGTTATATATCAATTTCATTATTTCTCTTTTATTTTTTCTTTTATTTGTTTAAAATATTTTTTCCATATTTCTGTATGTTCCCCCTCTTGAATTCCATATATGTCGCTAATATATTTTTTAAATTTAAAATAAAAATGGTGATTAGTGAAAGATAAGCTACTACTCCCCCCGAAAATATTAATACCGATGGCAATACTGTTTCCATCTAAAGGAGCAATCCTAACGATTTGATCGTTCCACAGTATACGGCTTTCTTTAACCAATCTATTCGCTACTTTCCACCGGTATATTTTCTGTTTTTTCATCTATTTTTTGAACTTTCCAGTCATCATAACTTAGAATTTCCCATTTCATCGCTAACATTTCTTTGACATACTCACTATATTGTGTCGCCATTTCTTTAGCATACCTTTCTTTTTCTATTTCATATAACTCTAAATAACTTACCATATTATTAATGTTTATAAACCCACTCATTCTAATCTTTATACAAAGATAATAAAACTTTTTAACAAATACAAATTTATATTAAGAACCTAATTCGGTGCTTAACGTTTCAAATGCTATTTCTTTGCTCTTGAAATGTTGTATGTTACTACCTTTTATCATACCCATACAGGATCCGTGATTTTCTTTAGCTAAAAAGATATATACTTCCGCTAAAGGATGTTTATCTAATAAAATATATTTATCATTAAATATGGTTCCTTCCTCTCTACTTTTATAAGCTCGGTATCTTACAGATACACCACTACGTTTACTTGTCCAATAAATCATCTTAATTTTTATAATAAGGTTTTTCTAATTCTTTTTCCAATGCTTTTTTAAAATCCTTTCTTAAATTCTTTTTTACAATCTCACCAAACTGATCGTTTATATCTTTCTTCTTATTAGTATAAAACATTAATATTATTGATATTGCTATGATTCCTATCGCTATAAGTACTGTGTTCATTATTTTATCCATTCTTTATATCCATGCGTATAAGCCTCTACTAAAGATAAGGTTGGGTCAGCCTCCAACTTAGCTATAGATGCTTTCTCCACTTCCCATTTTAACCCATATTTATTCGCTTCTTCCAAAATCAATTGGACATGTTCGTAATCTGTTTGTGTTGGTTGTTTTTCCATTTTAATTATATTGCAAAACTTTCTCCACAACCACAAGTACGGGTTGCGTTCGGGTTAATAAATTGAAACCCTTTCCCATTAATTCCATCTGAGAAATCCAAGGTCGTTCCCATTAAATACAAAAGGCTCCTGATATCACATACTATCTTTACCCCTTTATTCTCAAATATTTCATCTCCATCTTTTAATTCCTCATCAAAACTTAAATCATAAGATAATCCCGAACATCCACCAGCTTTAACCGCCACCCTAACAAAATGTTGGGGAGTCATAGCGTCCCCCTCCAATAAATTATTAATTTTTATTTTAGCATTTTCAGTTATGGTTAGACCTTCATTCATTTTTCAAGTGATTTATGCACTATTTCATTTCGTTTGGCGTATGTCATATATTGATTTAAAAATAATACCATTGTATTATGAGTATAATATGTCAGCGCATCTTTTACATTAGTGGTGGTCTTCCATCCCTCTGAATCTGTATATTCATATTTCCATTCTTTATTCTCCATGAACTAATAAATTTCTAGATTTTATAGTCATTACTTCCCCATTAAATACAATTAATCCCCAGGTAGTAAATAAAACTTCCTTGGGGGTACAATTTAATATAAAATTATCTTCATGCACCGGCATGTGGATTATTTTTTTTCATCGCATTAAATAACGAAATTCCGATTACTAAAGGCATTATTAATATGGTAGACAACAATCCTCCAGTAATG
>Ga0209434_1000750_pt1 | contig 15174 bp, 16 predicted proteins | sample ETNvirnome_2_300_FD_184068 | JGI IMG/M metagenome (GOLD analysis project Ga0209434, IMG submission 184068) | Marine viral communities from the Pacific Ocean - ETNP_2_300 (SPAdes) (version 2) | ecosystem: Environmental > Aquatic > Marine > Oceanic | place: Pacific Ocean | collected 2013-06-22
ATGCCCACAGGTCCAGCAAAGTTTGTCACCTGAGTACCAGTCGGGATTACCATAACCTCATTATCAGCATCGTTTTTTATGGTCACGTCATTGGTGCTGCCCTGCCCCGTGAGGACCAAACCCTCCGCGACAGTATAACCCATCGCAGCTTTATCTGCTGCTGCTGTATCTCCTGCTGCATTCAGCGTGGCATCCGTGAAGATGTCCTTCACGGCACCGATGCCACCGTCTGTGTGTATGGAGCCGGTAGTCCCAGACGTTGAGTCCGTGGTGTCATCAACAGAGACAACTGCATCAGCAGTAACGGCCCCCACGAGCCTTGATGTGGTTGCTACCCACAAGGCTTTTGCAATGCCCAGTCCGCCATCAGTATGTATTGATCCAGTAGTGCCTGATGTTGAATCTGTAGTATCGTCTATGCTTAGAATTCCAGAGCCGGTAATGGTCGATGCCGTTAGGGCTGCTGTTGCCCACGTGCCGCCTGCAACCGTAAGGGTGTTGGCGCTATGAGTTACTGTCATGTCGCTGTTGAAGTCAAGCACGGCCCCAGAGGTGTAGAACGTATCGTCTCCTGCGTAAATATCTCCCACTACCCCCAAACCTCCATCTGTATGAATTGATCCCGTAGTCGTGCTGATTGATTCTGTGGTGTCGTCAACAGACAAAACCGCATCAACAGTAACAGCCCCAACAAGCCTTGATGTGGTTGCTACCCACAAGGCTTTTGCAATGCCCAGTCCGCCGTCGGTATGAATCGATCCAGTAGTGCCTGACGAAGTATCAGTTGTGTCATCGATGCTCAGGACACCAGACCCCGTGATCGTCGTCCCCCCGATTGCGGAAAAGGACCCTGCGGCTGCCGCGGTCGCCCCAATGGTCGTGCCGTCAATGGTGCCTCCGTTGATATCCACCGTGGTCACCGTGCCCAAATCCGACCACGTGCCGGTCAACTGGCCCCCGCCATCGAACCGGACGGGCCCTGCATCTACCCACAGCGAATACCCCGCCGTGGTGGCCGTGACGTTGGTGCTGTCCACCGGCGCACCCTGGATGTATACCGACGCAGCGTTCGTCATCGTCAGGGTAGCAGTCGAGTTCGTCCAGGTGGGTATGCCGACGAACAGCGCCGACCCGATTGCTATCGTGCTGGAGGCGTTGTCGAAGTCTGTGGTCTGTGCAGGAATGTGAGCCTGAGATCCTACCGAGGTGATATGTGTGCGTTGCTGGAGGTTGTTGAGAGTAAAGGCCGCTCCGTCTACGTTCGCACCGCCGAGCGAGATGGCGTCCTGTCCTGCGTCAAGGACGAAGAGGTTGGCGTTCCCGTTGCCCTCCATTCGGACGTCGATGTCCTGCGAATCCTCATTAAAAGTTATCTCAGTAGAGCCAAGCGACAATATCTCCCTTGTTGTAGCGTTCTGAATTATCCTGAAGTTTATACTTGAGTCCTCGCTTGATGCCCCCGTATCATCAAAAACTATATCCACCCTGGCAAACGTGGTCTGTGTGCCACCGTCATCGTCACCCAGAAACGGTATCGATATACCATCAGCGTCCGTGGCCGTGCCGGACCCAGGATCAAGGCTGAAGTTCGCGATGGTCTGTAGTCCGCCTCCGCCCACGCTCTGGTTCTCCCACGTCTTCAATCCGGTCACGGTCTGTGCCACGTCCATGCCCATTATCCCGTCCGTGCCGGCCGTGTCGACGTTGTTCTTGTCGATATTCGTGCCCTCGATGAAGTCGACGATGTTCTGGATCTGCTGGCGCACCGGCGTGGAGTCTATGGCTGAAGAAACTCCGGGTACCGGATACCCTGCGACCTTGGTTATAGCAGCCATTTGTTATTGCTCCAAAGGAACGTACTCGAACTGGATTCCCGTCAGCTGGAACGAGTCGCTTCCCGTGAATTGCGCGGACACGGTCTCCGCCACGCGGTTGATGAAGAACGAATCGACAGAGTTGTCGGCGCTCGGCCACATCAGGCCGTCGTCCCATTTCAGCCCCGAGTCCCACGTCATGTTGGTGCCGAACGTGAAAGCGTTCGTTCTCGAGGCGCTCTTGCCTTCGTCAAGGATAAGCGTCAATAAGACGGCCTGAGATCCTGCCGTGTTCCTGTAATGGATCTTTATGAACTTGAAGTCTTTTGACTTTCCCGGCATGCCGAGATCGTTCGGTGTGTATTTTATGGTCCAGTTGATGTCGTTACTGTTGTCCTGAGACCCGTTGTTCCCTGTGTACACGTACCCGTCAGTGGATCCAAGAAAATCGTGCTCTACGTCATAGATCCTGAAGCTGGACGCGAAGTTGATCGCATCGTTCGGCTCGTCAAAAAACACCGCCCCGGTCTCCCAATCGTATACCATTATCCTGTCATGACCGGAGGTCGTTCCTGACGCAGGAAGGAGGGTCCTGACCTGATGATCCTTTTCTCTCACCCACGAGACCGCGTCCTTGATCCGAGCCTGGTTCAGGTCGTTCCACTCCTTCTGCACGTCCCTGGTCACGAGCTGCACCTGGAGTTGGTCCCCCGACGACACGATGATGTAGGCGCCGTCCTTGGCCACGCACCACGAGAACTCCGGCCTGCTGATGATCGACGACCTCGCCACCGGGGAGAACCCGCGGTACATCTGGTCCCTCAAGAGGCGGAGCTCGATGAAGCCGACTATCATCTCCATCGTGCAGGGATACAGGCCGTCCTCCTTGAACACCAGCAGTCTCCCGAAGTTGTCCGTGCCCCCCACGATCGCGGGGCCCTCGTCGTACACCTCGAACCTGTTTGAGTCCGGGAACACCGTCGGGTCGATCACAAACGTGCGCTCGTCTATATCGCACCACCTGACTCTTGTGGGGAACAACGTGCCGTTCTCCTTCGTGTTCAGGGCAATAAGCAGATTCTGGTGGACCACGAAGTCCTTGGCGTAATCCCCGGACGCCTGTGCGAACGCTATAGACGCCGCCATCACGGCCGCGTTCCCCGATGATCCCTTGGTCCACGGTCTTGAGTTGCCGTCCGTGCCGAAGATGGTGTTGTCTATGAAGGCGTGCCGGACCCGCTGGTCCTTGTCGTTCGCGGTCTCTGCGGTGCCGGTCACGGCTGTCCGGGTCGTGCCGTCATCGGTGTAGATGGCGCTTGCCGCCTGTTCGATCCGGAGGATAGTGCCGTCCGTGAATTTCTCCTCGATCAGGCCGGTCAGGGCAGGAGCGCTGGCGATCTGGGCGGTGTTGAACAGGGTGTATCCGTTCCTCTTCGTGGTCACCCCCTGCTCGTCGATATTGATGTTCGTCAGGATCTCGCAGTCCCCGGGAGAGAGCTTCTCGTGAGGGTAGAAGTAGGACTTCTGCCCCTTAGCCCTGAAGATCGGTGACGTGATGGAGTTTCTGGCTACTCGTGCCGGCATAATATACCTACGTTGCGAGTCCTATATCGACCCCCCTGATAAGGGGCCTGTTCGACGGGCCTCCCTCAAGGGATATGTCCGCGAACACAGCGTTGATGTTTGGCCTTCTCTCGGTCTCTTTGGTGTATTCCAGTATCCGCTCCCTGTACATATCTCTGTATGTCGCTCCGAGTTCCACGTGGCCGAACTTCGGCAGGATCTCCCCTGCCGGGCCGTAAAGCAGGAGGTCCTGATACTCCTCCGGGATCTCCGGCCAGTCCGTGTCGTTCACAAGCGGCATCTTCCGCTCGACCGTGCGGAGGTTGTAAGTGATCACGCCGTCAGGGATGAAGTGGAACTCGACCCATTTGTACGTCGGAGAGGTCTCCCACACAGGGATCACGGCCATCGTGTTCGAGCTCGAGTCCTTGACCGTGATGTTGCTGTCGATCGAGAAACCGCTGTTCGCGGACTTGACCAGCCTCTGGATCCGGGAGTAGGAGTTTGTTGATGTCACCGCGGTCAAGCCGTTGAGGGTCAGCGTCTCTGGGGGAAAAAGGTCGTTGCTGGAGTCGAACCCCGTCACGGTCACGAACCTGTTGCCGTCGTCTCCCGCAGCAGCGGCCACCACAGTGATCGTGCCCGTCGCGGCGGGTTGGCGTTGCACCCCGTAGTCGCCCATTTGGTAGTAGAGGTCAGGATCCCCGCTCTCGGCCGTGTCCGGATACCTGCGGTCGTAATCTCCGGCGGTAATCTCCGTGAGGGCCCGGTCGTTCTCTGGGTCCTCGATATTCATCACCCCGCGCACATACAACGGCAACCCGTAGGTGGACGCGCTTGCCCTGGTTACAAGGGTGAAGTCGTTCCTCTTCTGCATGTCGGAGTTCGTGGCCTGCAACACCCGGAAGTAATACCGGTTGATGGCAGCCTTGACCTGGGTCGAGGGATCTCCGGAATTCTCCGCTCCCGCGTAGAACAGGAGGTTGTCCTGGTGCTGTTTATAGGTCGGCACCTACTGTTCCCCACCCTTTCTTTTGGCTCTCGCGGCCCTGGCCTTCTCCATTTTCTTCAGCATGACCTCTTTGCGGCCGTCCGAATGCGACGACTCCGGGCCCCTCGCCTTGACCTTCATGTCCTCCACGGGCACGTTCTCCACCTGCGTGTCGTCGGTAGGGTCACCGTAAGCCTCCGCAGCGGCCTTCTGCTCGGGAGACAAGTCTATGGACGGTGCCATCTCCTGCTGGAAGACCTCCTTCGCGTTCACGACCGGTTGGCCTCCTTTGGCCTGGATCATACCAAGAAGCCTCTCGAAGAAAGCCTCCTGCTTCGAGAAGGACTTCTCCTCGGCGCGGGCCCTCTGTTGCTCGGCGTGCTCCTGAACCCGTTCCCGGCTCTGAGGCCCGTCCGTGAGGATCACCTCGTGAAGGCGGAACTCCCACTGGATACCCCGGGGAAGAGAGATGCCGAAGTTGTCCTCCTGCATCTGGGCCTGGACCTCCGACAGGATGGACATGTTCTGCTCGTCCACCGCGACAGAGCCTCCGGGAGTGCCGTGAAAGGTCATGATGTATCCCTGATCCTCCGACACCCCCTGCACCTCCGCACCCGATGGATCCACAGAGTTGATGTTCCTGAACCCCGGCTCGAATCCCTCCCGGATGGCGGTGAACTGCTCCACCCACGGGAAGTTCGGGTCGTGCTTGGTGTCGGACCTGCCGTCCGACATTTCGATCTTGATGTAGAAGATCTGCTTCCTGAGCGCGCCAGGCATGACCATTCGTGCGAACTGGTCCGCCTTCCGCTTCGGGTCCTGCACCGCGGTGGCAGAGTCAAGCGCCAGCGCCGTGCCGGAAAGATCCGTTGCCATCGGCATAGAAAACCTCCGAGTAAAGTTAAGGAAGACTGTATCCTGTGATGTTAACCTGGCAGTCGGCCGAGGAAGACGCCACCTTCCCGTTCGCGGCTTCTCCCGGTACGCAGACAACGAGCAATCCGGGGAAGTGGAACGAGAACCCCTCCGCCGAAACGTCGATCTTCGACTCCCACACCACCGTACTGGCTGACTCGATCGTGATGACAGCGTCCGCATCCGTGTGCCCGGAGATGCTGGTCACGAAGAACGCCCTGTTCGCCACCGCTGCCTGAGTGGCCGTTGCGCCGGAGTTCGTGCCGGCAGCCGTAGCGGAAAACGGTCTGTTCGGTACCATGGTTACCTCGCCTCTGAAATGGCCTGGTCCAACGTATCCACCACGCCCTGATCAACTTGCCCCATAGCTTTTTTCAGTAGGGCATTGACTATTTCCTCAGTGGTCAGCTTCTTCGGAGCTGCCTTCTTCACCTTTGTTGCGAAGATCTTTGTCTTGGCCAGTTTACGAACTCCCGTTTTTGACACCGCACACTTCAAGTATGTGCTTCATGCGGTGAGTATATGTATGGTGCTCTCTCACGAATTCGTGTCCTTCTTTTGCAACTTGCTGGGCCTCTTCTGGGTGATCGAGTATCCAATGGGCCTTCTCGATCATCTCGTCCTTACCAGTAAATCCAATAAAGTGCTCACCGTCCACAAAGCCCAGCTCCTGCCAACCATCGACCGTCCTGTTCGTTAACAGAGGAACGCCATAGCTGAGGCATTCGAACCATCTCATCGCAAGATCTCTTCGTATTGATATGTGAAACCCGATCTTCGCTCTACAGTACCGTTTTGCGGTCTCCTCAAAGAACTTTGAGAACGCGAAGTGAGAGTTCGGAAACTCTCCCTCTCCGCCGATAAGCCTGTCGAGATAATCGATCCGGCTGTTTCCCTCCTTGTCATCGTTCAGAAACCCCACGAAGCAACAGTCATAGACGGGCTCTGTCGGAAAACTCGGGTCCAGGTACTCCCTGATTTCATCAGCGTTCGGATCCACGGGAGGATGGCAAGCCAGTGGGAGCCAGTGGACGTTGTCAACTCCGTCCTTCTTCATCTTGTCAACGTCCGGGAGTTGAGCAAGAAACACCGCATCAAACTGCCGTGCCCATTCCAGCCGTTTCGTGTAGCCGAGATGAGTATCGATTAAATAACACGCGCTCGGGGAAGGTGGAAATCCGTCGAGCAGGTCGTCGCGTCCGTCATCTACGAAAATACACAGCGGGTGCTTCGCTTCAATCTCCGCTGGCCTCGAATAACGACTCAGCTTCTTCCCGAACATCCTGACAGCAGCGTCCCTCACCCTCCGTGCGGTTCCGTTATTTCGGACGGTTGAATTATATTGAAACGCCGGCAACTCCTCATGCAGCTCGAACTGCTCTTCGCTCATCTGGTATCCACTCCTCGGTCCTGGTTGACATCCTTCGCACAAGATCGCCCCACGTGGGTGACGCCATAAGGGCGAAGTCGAAGTCCGGCACCTCCATCAGGTGCTCACAGGTGGCCCGGACTCCGTGCCGTCGAACGATCTTGTTGAACATCTCCTCGAGTATTTCAGTGTCGTCACCGGGCCTCGTGCGCCGGTAGGTCTGGTGCCGGTGGTGGTAGAGAAAGCATCTGCGGTCGAGCACGATCTCGTGGCCGGCTTTGCTCATCCTGACCGCCAGCTCAACGTCGTCTGCGGGCGAGATATCCTCTCTTTAAGTCCTGCATTAAACGCGCCCATAGCTTTACGGTTTTCTCCCAGGTGGAGCACACCGATTGCTTCAGAGCATTTATCCACGACCCTATCCACTCTATCTTGGCCTTCATTTTCTTCGTCTCCCTCCACGACCAGTATATCGTAATCATAAGGCGCGTAGTGCAGGAGCGTCTGGATGCACTGATACAACACGATCGAACGGCACGACCTCCCAGCCATCCTCCTCGAGCCCACGGAACAGCGCCTTGCCTATGAATCCCGAAGATCCCGTCACGAGAGCTTTCATACCTTTGTCGCCACCAGTCGTATGGATTGCCAGTTGCCGGACTCCAGGGACTTGACGCTCCAGCCGGCCGTCTTCAGGAGCCGGGGGAGGCTGTCCTCCGTGTAACAGTGTGTGTGAGAACAATCTACGAGCATTGTTGGCATTTCGTTATGGTTCGGCACGATCATGTAGAGTCTGCCGTCAGGCTTCAGGACCCGCTTCCACTCGTCAAGAACAGACACGGGATCCACCACGTGCTCGAACAGGTGCTTTGCGGCTATGTAGTCGACCGAGTGGTCCTGATACGGCAGTTGCTCCGCCTTACCGACCACGTCCGGCTGGGCCCCGGAGAACCTCATGCCACCTACTCCGGTTTTGCCGGGCGTGTTCTGGTCGAGGCCGAAGCATTTCAGGTCCTCCTTCGTCTTCTGGTTCCCGCACCCGAGGTTTACACCAACAGCTCCGTTGCCTTTGTACTTCTCGAGGTGCTTGTCTATCCAGACGTCGTCCGAGGATCCGTGGTCATATGTTTTGAGGTCTTCTTTAAGGTGTCTCCACTTCGCCTGAAACGTCTCGTTCCACGCTTTCAGGCCGTGCTTTCTGATCAGGGCGTTGTTGGTGGCCTCCTGGTGGTCGAGGGAGTCCCAATCGTCACCGAAGAGCCTTCTTCCCGTCTGCTGGCCAAGGTGGTGCAGGTACACGAACCGGTTCACCCGGAGCTTATACCCGGCCTTGAGCATCCTGATGGATATATCGAGGTCGTCCCCGCCGGGAAGACTCTCGTCCCACCCTCCGAGCTCCCTTATGAGCTTCGTGGGGAACACGAGACACATCCCGATCACGAGGGTCGTCTCCACGGCGTGAGGGACGTCGAGGTTCATCAAGGACTGGCATCCTGCCACGAAGTTCGAGCAGGGCGCGACAGCTCCGACACCCTTGTCCTTGAACGTGTCGACAAGCGACCTCCAGAATATCGGCTGCCCCGGCAGGAAGACCGTGTCGTCGTTCAGGCAGCAGTAGTATTTCGTGTCGCAGTCCTTGATCGCGAGGTTGTGGGCTCCCATCCAGCCGAGGTTCTTGCCGGGTCGGAGGACGGTGATCTTGTCCCCCCAGACCTCCTGGAACATATGCTCGATCCTCGGCTCGTTCCCGTTATCCACGACCGTGATCTGGTACGGGTAGTCCGTATACTGGAGCAAAGACCTCGTGCACCAGTAGAGCTGCTGGAGGTTATCCAGCGAGGGTATGACGATAGTCAACAGTGGTTTCAATCTGCTGCCTCCGCTTCCGGGACCGGCGGGATGATCCCCGGAAAGTCGTGCTCGTAAGCTTCCGGGGCGGATCTCCTCTGGAGCCAGTAGGACTCCTCGTTGATCCATCTCGGTGCGTGTTCCCGGTGATAGGTCTTCACGGACGTGTCGACGTATCTCGGGATGCCGTGCTCCATCATGCGGGTGCAGAACATCCAGTCCTCCCCGCAACCCGTGCTCGAGAACCACGGTTGAGGGATCCTCCGAAACACCTCGCAGTCCGTCAGCATCACGCCGGACCCGAAGGCGAGTTCTCCTCCGATGTCCTCCCCGGAGATGAGCTGCTCTCTCGGATAATCAAATACCGGCACACTCGAGTACGAATGCTTGTTGCCGGTCAGGTATCGAACCACCTTGTTAACGTAGTCCCACTCTTCCCTGGTGAAGACGTTCCCGGTGTCCACCTGCAATCCGAAATTTATTTTGATCTTTTCCCATAGTGTCTTGCCGATCTCCAGATCGTGCTGGAGAAACCTCAGTTTTTTAACGATCGTGCTTGCCACCCTCTCAACGGAGGTGTCGTTGTCTGCGATCAGGATCTTGTATATAACCGGGAACACGGGATGCCTCGCTGTGAACGCCAGAGCTGCCACCGCGGGGACCTGGTGCCTCCACAGGCGCAGGAAGGTGGAATACTCGAACTTCATGTCGTCGTCCCACCAGAAGATGTAATCGTACCCGAGCTCCAGGGCCTTTTCCGCGATATGTTCCCGAGCTCTGCCTACAAGAGACGTTCTCGAGAAGTTACACATCGCGAGGTCCAGGACCCCGAGTCTCTGCCAGTCCTCCTCGGTGGGTTCGGCCCGACCCTTATCCCCCCGCGTTTCGTCCAGTGGGGGCAGGTTCGGCAGAAGCTCCATGAACCTCTCGTGGCCAAGCTGCTTCCGCCACAGAGTCCGCTCCCGCAGGGCACCGAAGTAGTTCATCAGGTTGAAGTACAGGGGGAAGGTGCATTCGTCCGGACCGGTATACCACGGCAGGGCGATTACGACTTTGGTTCGTTTGTCTTGGCTTCCAGACATTTTTCCACCAGTTCCATGTTTTGGGTTTCTTCTACCCTGTTTCGAGAGGATATCGCCGACCATATCCTGGGGCGTGTCAGACGTTATACTCTGTCTGTGCGTCCTGTGGAAACCGTTTGCGCGGAGCGTCGGCCATAGTCTATGGTATCCAGCCCCTCTTGATCTTGATCCATTCCCAGAGACTCCCGCTGACGGCGTAATCGAACTTGTGGCCGGCGTGTCTGGCCTGTATGTCCTGGGGCGAGTCGTCCCAGAAGAGATCCTGACAGGGACGGCACCGAAACAGCTTTCTGCTCCCCTCGTAGGGGCTGTAGGGCTTCAAGAAGTAGGAGAGAAGGCGGGGTCGTGCACGGACCCCGCTCTTCTTCCCCAAGATTCTCGGAGTCTCAGGCCTCTCCTGAGCTCCAGCTACGATGTCTGCCCACCACGGCATCTATAGGCACCGCAGGAATACGTGGTCGGTGTAGTTCTGGCCGACGGTCCCCAGGCTATGGAGGGTCGCCGTGACCGTGTCCAGCGCCACCACGGGGCCAAGGAGGCCCTGCAAGGCCCCCGTAGACGCCACTCCTACGGAGTTGGCCGCTGCCGCGGACCCGGGCCCCATGCCCATTCCAGGTCTTGTCGTAACTGATGTCGCGATGCGCATGACCAAAGCTGACTCGTGATACCCGTATACCGCCACTCGGCCGACTTCTCCGTTGGCGATGTCTCCGTCAGCGAGGCCGATGAACCCACCGAGCTGCTGTGCGACCTCTCCACCGACGTTGTTGGCGCGTCCGCCTTCGTTGGTGGATACCGATGCCGTGTTCGCAGACGTGCCGAACTTATGCACCGGTGCGTGAGAGGTCAGAGTCTGGCCGTCCGAGTTGGTGATGTTCACGTACGCCCGCTCGGCATCGGTTCTGTTAACAGCCTGAATTTGCATTTAAGTTTCCTCCTTTACGCGTACCGGCATTCGTACCGGTAGGTCTGAACCGTTTTGGAATTCCCGAACACGTGGACAGTCCCGTTGGTGGTGGTGCCCGCGGTGTTCTCGTTGATCCGAACGTGCGCGGAACCAACGCCGTCCTCGTCCTGCACGAAGCAGGAGACGATCCTGATCCCCGTGCCCCCCAAGGCGTAAGCTCTCGGGGTGTCGTCCACTTCGATCGTGCCGGCCAGCAACCATTGGCTCCCAACGGTCACTGGCGACCCGGTGTCTCTGGTGATGTCTCCAGCGGCCATAAGAATCTCCTGGTCTCTTAAGTGATACCCGTGAGTTTACCGCACTTTCGGCGGTTGTTTGAGACGATGTTCCCCATGAAGAGAACCTGAGCGACGAACGAGTCCTGGTTCGCCGGCTTCTGGAACCCGCCCGAGGACAGCGTCAGGTTGGCGTCCTTGTGGACGACCAGGCCAACGTGCCGGGAGTTCAGGAAATACAGCTCACCGGAGGTCGCGTAGTCCGTCCACACGAAATTGGCGTTCTTGTACATGATGTTTTCGTCCGTGAAGCCGAGGTCTCCGGCACCTTTCGCGGAGAACCTCAAGGACGGCGTCATCAGCGCTTCGTAGGTCTCGTAGACCGTCTGTGTGGTGGCCACGAAGTCCGGCCTCGTCGACGCGACACCCTTGCCCTGCGAGCAGTCGTTGTACACGGTCCGCATGTTCGGCAGGAGGTTCACTGCCGCGTTACCGACCGTGGCGGCGACCTGGTTCCTCCACTCCGTGTTGGCAGTCGGAACCGAGGCGTAAGAGGTCGTGCCGGGTGTGGTCTCCAGCATCGCGGCCAGACCGGTCAACTGGTTGTTCGAGGCTCCGGTGCCGTCCGAGAAGACGCCCGTGGCGATGATGTCCATGAGCGACAGGTCGGACTGTTGCTGCTTTGTCTTCACCAGGTCCTGAATCTTCGTTCTGGAACCCTTGTTCTGCCTGAGTTCCCGTCCGGAATACACGATCGAAACCGATCCCTGCTTCCAGACAAAAACTGCGGATGTGAAACCCTCTTGGCCCGTCACATCCAGCAACTGGTGACCTGAGTACCAGTTCGCTGTCGAGTTCTTCCCGTACAAAAGACCCTGCCTCAGCTCGAACCCGCCGTCAAGAATCTTCAAGCGGTTCCCAGAGTGGAACCATGAAAGCACCGGGTGAGCCGTAAACACCTGATCGTGAGTCATGCCCGACTCGAGAATCGCGTCGTGCGTGACGGTCAGCAGGGTCTCGTAGTTCAGGGTCCTGCTGGTAAAGTCTGCCATTTACCTCTTCTCCCGTAAATTCCCCGGATCAGCTTACTCGGCAAGCACGCTCTCGGCGTACCTGAAAGCGCGATCGTAGACCTTGTCAGGGTCGTCCTTGTCCTTCGAGCGTTCGTAGATGACGGGTTTCTTGGAGGCGCCGCCGCCCTTGGAACCGGACACGGTACGCGACCTCCTCGCCCCTTCTACCCTTTTCTGCGTGCTGGTGGAGGATTCCTTCAGGCCCCTCTGGTACCCTTTCTCCTCGGCCCCTTTGACGTCATCTTCGTAGTTCGCGGTCCGGAAGATGTCTCCCCACGTGAGGCCTTTACGGGTGTCGCTGATACGGTCTCTGGTCTCAAGGAGCTTTTCCTTTACCCCATCGGCCAGAGAGTCCTCGTTCAGCGTGCCGTTGTTGCCGGGTTTCACAAGACGGTCCCCGAAGGATGTTATAGCCTTCTGGTTCTCATCCTTGATGAAGAAGGCCTGATCGGCTGCCATGGCCTCAGTCGCTTCCCTCGCTGTACTCGCATCAAGGTCCGATTGCCTCACAAGACCCTGCTGCCGCGCGTAGTAGTCAAACCCTTTCTCGAACAATTCCCGCTGGTGCGCGGGAACGTCCTCCAGAGGATCCTCCGGTTCCTCCTCGGGTGTGAAAGCCTCCTGTGTGGCAGTCTCTTCCTCCTGCTCTCGGACAGCGCGCACCTCGTCCAGGATGGACTGAAGTTCCGCCTTGTTCCGCTCGAAGCCGGCGGTATCCTGGTTGATACGCACGAAATTGGTCTGAAGATCTCGAACCGATTTCGCCAGATCCGGATTGTTTTCGTCCAAATAACTGAGGGTCGCGTCAATCCCGGTGCCGGAGGTTTCGGATTCCGCAGTTTCCGTGTCGGACTTGTCGGAACCTTCGTCCTCTTCTTCCGTTTCGGAGACCACCTCAGACTCGGTCTCTTCTGCCTTGCTCTCGGCGCTGCCAGTCTCGGCCTCGTCGGGAACTTCCTCGTCCTGGACCTCTTCATCCTCGACCATCGTGAACTTCAACGAATGCTCGGCGATGATGTCGTCCATGGTTTGGGGAGTTTTCCCGCCGGAGGATCCGGCTTTCTCAGTCGCCACTGCTCCGTCTGCCATAAGATTTTCTCCTTCTTTACGCAGCTGCTATGCCTTTATCTACGCTCTGTTTGATTACGGTGTCTATATTTTTACCGGACTTCGGAACAAGATCCGGCAGGTCCGACATCTTCCTCTTCTCCACCGGCCTGTCCGATCCTCTTTCTGTTACGCCTATCTCGAAATCCTGAGCCGCGTCTCTTTCCCGATCCTTCTCCCGTTGCCAGTCGGAGAGCGTCTTCCCCAGCGGTGGCTGTTTTTCCATGCGGTTGGCGAGCGAGGACTCCTCGTAATCCCTCGCGCCCCCAACCTTGTCCCCGGACTCCTGGATGCCGTGCGCGGCATAGATCTGGGCCTGCTCCCGTCGTCCGTGGATATCCATATCCAGCGCCTCGTGATAGAACGGATCGAAGGGTTGGTAGCCGAACGCAGCCTCGAACGGGAACAGACGCACCATCTGCGTGTTGCACAGCGGACACGTTTGGGGTTTATCAAGGTCAGACAGCATTATGACCCGCTCCTCAGTCGTATCACAGGTCTTGCATTGGAGATCGTATGCGGGCATCAGGGGGTTCTCCTGTGCTTTCTCTTCACGCGTTTTCGGACCACAAACTTGGCTGCCTCGGGGAGCTTCCTGCCGCTGTCAGCCTTCATGAACTCTCGACCGACATGCTTCGGGATGCCGAGGGTGCTGTTCCCCCCTGCGGCGGCTCCCATGGCTTTGCGCTGTTTCTCTGTGGTCGGAGGCATTTATCTCTTCTTCTTGACGGCGTCCAGGATGGCTCCCGGAACCCGATTCGGCTTTGGCCCCGAGATCACTCCCGCCATAATGTTTCCGCCACCGGTGCCCAGAAGGGTGTTGAGGTTGTCCCTCGCGCCTGACAGGATCTTCATCACCTCCGGGTGCTTCTTCATCTTCTTCTGGTCGATGACGCCCATCTCCTGGATCCTGTTATTGAGGGAAAGGGCGTCCTGGAGGAAGAACCTGCGCTCCTGGTCTTTATCCTCGTTGTGGCTGGACCCTCCGCTCATATGCTTTACGTGAACCGGCATTAAAAACCTCCTTACTTCTTCACGGAAGAATGCATACTTGCCTTAAGCAACTTTCTTCTCTGTCGATTCCACTCTTGCTCTATCTCGATGCGCTCCAGCGCTTTCGGATCTCTCGTGTTTGCAAAAGCAATTTTATCAAGGAGGATCTTCCTCTCCGCAATCGTCAGACCTTCCTTGAGGTGCTTTCTGTCGATCTTCCGCACGTCCTCCCAAAACTTTTTGTCTCGTTCCTTTTTGGAAAGCCCCTCGTCCAGTGCCCGGAAGAAATGCAGCCCCCCTGCAAATCGGCCTTTCTTTTCGCTCGGCATGGTATCGCTCTCCTCACTCCTTGTAGATAGCGACTGTTTCAAGCTGGTACGATTCCCGAGAGTTTTTGTTACTATAAGTCTCTGACTCTATCGTCATGATGATCAACCTCTGCGTGGCGCTATATTCGACATCCACGATCCTCGCGTCATCCGGTATGTCGTGGCTGGTCTGGCTCCCATCGATCGCCTTCAAGAGCCTTAAAAGCCATTCTCTTGATACCGCTACTCTTTTGAGTCTGTTCTGTTTTTCCACCTATGTCCTGTTCGCCTGGGTGAGCTCGTTCTCCCCCGCAGGAGAAGGCGGCTTCTCAAACTGCTGAGGGTTGATCGGGCCGGGACCGGCACCCGCGATCTGCGCGCCTCCTCCCTTGAGGGAAGACAGCGCCGTCATGATCTGCTGTGCGGCCTCGGGATCCTGCATCGCCTCCTCGAGCTGTTTCTGGTAGTCGTTCGGGTTGCCGGGGAGGTAGTTCTCGACGTCGTGGATGTTGTATCCGCGTCTCAGGAGGTCCTCGTAAATCTGCACGATGTTCGGCGTGATCTTGTAGAGCTGGAGCATCGTCGGCGCGATGCCGACGGTCAGGTTCAAAAGGTCCAGAAGTCGCTTCTGCTCCACCTGCTGGGACACTGCCGCCGAGGAGATGTCCACCTTGAACCGGTAGTCCCCGGCGACCACCTCGTCGTCCACGTTCGCCCAGGTATCCACCCTGGGGTCGATCAGGAACTGCCTGTCCGGCCGGTACTGGGCGTGGAGCTGCCAGAACTTCTTGGCCGTGTTGATCTGCATCTGCTTAAACAGGTTCGTGCGTCTCTCCTCCCTCGCGGTGGTGCGCTTCTCCACGATCGACGCCTCAGTGGCCGTGTTGACGTCCTGCCTCACCGGTTGCGGAGTGCCCGCGGTCCTGTCG
>Ga0209434_1000751_pt1 | contig 15165 bp, 13 predicted proteins | sample ETNvirnome_2_300_FD_184068 | JGI IMG/M metagenome (GOLD analysis project Ga0209434, IMG submission 184068) | Marine viral communities from the Pacific Ocean - ETNP_2_300 (SPAdes) (version 2) | ecosystem: Environmental > Aquatic > Marine > Oceanic | place: Pacific Ocean | collected 2013-06-22
TCAACACGCAACCGCTCAAAGGAACCGCTCGCATTTGTGACGAAATTAAAGTTAATCTCGGGATCGATCACCCCCAATGACTTGAAATTTCGAGCATGAGTTTTGGTCTCATCGACTGTCAGGCCCTTGCTCCAAAATCGTAATGTCGAAACTTTGCCTGTGAATGTCGAAATTCTGGCACGGGAATCGACATTGGTCGTGTCATTGAGAAAAACTGACTCGGTTGTGTCAAAGCTCTGGCTTCCCACAACCACAAATGTACCGCTAGTATTATAAGAAGCGGAAGCCCCCGAACCGCTGATACTTTGCAGGGCATTGTTGGCAGATGTACCCTCGTAAAAATAGCTCGAGGTTGTTAAAAACTCTTCCAATCCGCCAGGGGTGAATTTTCCGGCGCGCAGAAAATAGGACGAGGACACATAAGAAGAGATAAGATCGTGTCTGTCGCGTCCAAAAGCAATACTCCACTTTCGACCGTCAAAAATATCAACGCCAGTCATGTACATCGATAGCGTCGGTGCAGACGAACCACTCACGGGTCGACCGTAGAGAACCAGGCTACCAGTCGTCGAAAGAGACGAGCCCGGCTTTATGGCCACGAGGTTGAACAAAACACCATGTCCGACATTCGGTGCAGTGGTTCCTGTGACGTGAATTCTCGCCAGGCTCTGTGTCAAAGGATGTGTGTGTTTGTTGTCAAATTTATAAATACCCTCAACTGTCCAAGACCCAGAAGTGAAGAGGCCATCATTGGGATCGCTCGATCCCGTTATGGGACCGTAGGCGCCAGCACGCTCACCGAGTACACCAGCGGGTTGTGGCACACCTGGCGCAACTCTGGATCCTGACAGATATGGACCCGCTAAAAACGGTCTGCTAGAGTCTATTCCCTGAGGGTTTAGTGTCCCGGGAGTGTTGAGCGTTCCGCTCATATCCAACATTGCAGCGATCTCGTGGCGTCTAATAAAGGAGTCCCCCAAATTTCTCTGCTTAGAACCTCCAAACTCCCTGATTCTGATTGGTCCGTCCGGATTAATACCCATATTTGCCAGAATGGACCTCAACGACATGTGTGTGCCTCTCGTGGAAAAGATGAAAGGTAGATCTGAAAAAATTCGTCTCCACAGTGTATTCTGAACCGCACGCAGCGCCGTCGTCGAGCGTCGATTTTTTCGAATCTCCGTGCCATCAAGCAGCTGATTTAACGAGGCGTTGGCGTAAAAATTTGGTAGCGCTATACCGTAGTATCTGGAAAGCCACGGTAACAGCTGATCCGAGATGGCATCCTGTGAGAGGACATCAACCTTCAACAGACGCTTGAATTCGTCGATAAACATTTTTAGTTCATCAAATGTTTCAGCAAACGTGTAAAGCAAGCCTGCGATAATCTGTGGCTGCCCCACTCGGGCGCCCCCGGGCTGATCGTAGCGTCTAGCTAACGACTCACCTATGTCGGCCTTCGCTGTCTCGAATCCCTCAGCGTCCGACGCCTCCTTGAAGTAGTGCGAGGGAACCAATCGAGTCACCAAATTGGGATTACTGTAATCATAATTGCTGGCGGAAGTCAACAATTCATCGTTGAGATCTGTCACACCCTCAAATGATGGAAAAAGCACCGTCGAAACTATAGCCGTCTCTCCATTGACGGGCGCCTGGCCGTACGTGCCAGTATTTCTAAGAGACATCGAAAAATTCTGTACGCTAGTGTGAAGCCCGTTTCCACTATGATCAAGCACAAGATCTGATCCATTGCCTGCAAAGGTACCAGACGGCTCGTTGAATCTGTACAAAAGTTTAAGCTTTTTCTGGGCAAAAACATCAAGAAATCTCTGTTGCTGGATCTCCTGCTGTGTTCTTCCGGTGTGCCACACTCTGAATTCGTCCATCGCTCCCGAAAGCGTCTCCTGGGGTGTAAAAGTATGGTAGCCAAAGGCGTGAGCGGATCCGCTTCCCAGCGTCATTGGAGACGTCTTAAAATCAATCTGTCCCAACGCGCCGAAATCACTGGTCGCGACCTTCATACCGTTGCGATACAGCAGAATCTGACCCGGACCGGCCGATCGATCAAAAACAGTAGCACAGTGCTCAAACTGACCTTTTGTCAGTTCCATCGAGGCAGAGAGAGTCAATGATCCAGACCTTATCATCACAAGATAATCCACTACACCCAGCGGGCTTGCTTTGTCTGCTGAGGAGGAGAGGAAGAGCGAGATTCCATCATTTCCATTCAGCTTCTGCGCGATGACCTGACTGTCGTTGTTCGATCCGCTGGGAGAATTCACATAGCACTCGAACGTGAAAGGATTGGTTCCTGGATCGAGAACACTCCCCCCGGTTGGATTCTTTGAAAGCTTAGGTGAGTGTGAACCTTTGAAGTCATTGATGCTGATATAGGTTCCGGGTGACGACGGCGACGAGGACCCGCTGAAAGCCAGATAACCAATGTGCTGTGGGAACTGATCAAGCACATACTTCTCATATCCCGTAAGACCGTCAACAAAGCTGTAAAATTCAGTTTTGGTGCCGTCAAAAGGCAAGCTATTTATGATCTTGTCAAAAGCCTTTTGGGTCTTTGCTTCCGCAGAATTGAAAAATGTATGGGACGCAAAATCCGACCAGTCGACAAAAAGCTGCTGTGTGCTTTTGAGCGGAGCGCCTGGGGAATCATATCTAAACGAGCCTGTCAGAATTGTCTGCGTGTTCTCGGCATCGTTCAGAGTCATATTTCTGACAGGTGCGGCCGACCTTTTATTTCTTAGAATGCCAGGTTTGAAAAGCAGATTGTCTGCTGGCGTATTAGGCTCTCGTGACATTCCTTAATCCTTGACTTCAAAAATCGCGTCTCTATTTTTGACCAGGTAACTCACCCCTCTATCGACAATATAGAAATCGAAAGCATAGGACCTTCCGGTCATCAGTGCCTGCATCTTGAAATCAAAGAACATTCCGTCCGCATCCGTCGAGACACGAGTCGAGTCGTTGACGTCGTCATACGACAGCATAATCTTCCCCGTCACCCTGTCCACGACTTGGTAATACACCTTGTCATAAATTACTGACTTCAACTTATAGGGCGTCTTGACAGGTTGGTTGTTCTCGGCAATAAGGTCTCTTCCGAATATTCTAAAACGCACAGTGTCATTCTTGTGATATGCCCTGGTTGCATTCGTCAGCGTGATTAGCGGTTCTCTTGAGATGAATTCTCCGGCGCTTCTTTGCGCTCTTTTGATGACTACGCTGCCAGTGTGATAAGCCACCTTGCCGTCGATTGATTTCCAGAAAGTTGTAAAAGTGACCTCTCCCTTTTCAGCAACAAGCTGTGATATATTTCGTGTTGTAGCATACGACGAGGTATTAGTTGATGCCAACGCAAATGATGCCGAATAAACACCCGACACAATGTGACCATCAGTGCCCTGGGTGTGTTGGCTGCCTGTCACATAGAAGTTGAACAGACCCTTATTGAGATTCAAAACAAAGCAATTGTTGCCTTTTATTTCTGTCAGGGAAGATCCGCTAACAAGATTGGCGAGGGCGGATCGATTGTAGCTGTTAAGAAACAATGATCCGCTCGCGTCAAAATAGAAATTCGCATGATGATCCTGAATTGAGTCATCAAATCTTACCACAATTCGTGGTCGAAGAAGGGGGTTGGACACATGTCGTGATGCAAATCTCTTCACAAATCGAGATTTCGTATCGGTCTCTTCCGATCCCGTAAAGGACAATCTAAAGCCCTTGTCGGGAAATTGACTTGCCACAGTTGCAGACACAAGTGTCGTTATGTCTATCTCGAGATCCTCAGTACCCTCGGTAAATGTCTGCGTCTTTTCAAATGAGACAGTACCGTTTCCATCGATCAGATTACCCGATGCGATGTAGTCGATATCATCCGAGTCGAGCAGGCCTCCCCGGTTCGCGCCGGACACGTACCACAGGTTATTTTGAGTCGTGTAGGATGCTGTGATAAAGTTAGAAACATCAACGTCATTAAATTTTCCTGTGTCTCGCCCTACACCCTCGTTGAACGATTGTGACAGCGGAAAAACCGACAGTGTGAAATTTCTCGGAACAGCATGACCGGTCATGATATCCTTGAGTTCGAGCGTCGCTTTGAAATTTGAACTGTTGAGATCGAGAATACTGCCCGTCAGAGCTGTTATCGGAGTCAAATCAAAATTAATCAAAGCACGAGAGAGCTCCGTCTGTTTTCCGAGGCTGCCCGACTTCGTCTCATCATAAAGTTTGAAAAGGTCTAGGGTAGACGCGCGACCAACATTGGCATCCCGAACCCTGGTCTGTTCATTGATAATTTTATCCGTGATGTAAGTGTCTGCGCTAGCAGAGCAAACGATTATCATTTCAACCTCAGACTGCTGTTCCTATAATATCAAAATCAGAGTATTTCAGCTCAAAAATTGAGCCTCTGTCGGGCTGAATCAGACCCTTGGTCTGGCTCTGCTTAAAATCAAATGTAGCAGTATTGTACTCTCTGTCCTCGATCTGCCCGATACGAGGAAACACTTGCAAATCTACCAGCGAAATTACGAAGTTAGAATTGATGATCACATTGACGATATCGTCCACAACTATGGGCTGATCGATGTTGAAAAATTTTCTATCTAATGTGCTCGCGATTCTCGAATTCACTGTTTGAATCACTTGAGTCTTGGCCGCGTTCTCAGACACATAGACGCTGTACTTCACGGCAAAATTAATCACCTTTGTATCCAAAATATCTATTGCATCACCCACAAGACGCAATTCGTTCAAATATGTTTTTAAGTTTTTCTTGAGAGAGTCGGGCGAGACAGCCAAACTCCCCTCATCATCCCTAGACACAACATAAAGCAGGGCAGACATTGGATTGACAGGATTGTCCACCACTGCTGCTCTATAGATTCTTCCAAATTCACTGGGTAGCGTGTAAATTCTAGCCAACAGATCCTCACGCGACACAACTCTTCTCTGCGACTTCCTCGCCGATGTTATTCGTGTTTTCAAATCGTCTAGTGTGGGTGCAGAATCTCCTCCGCTGGCAGGCTCTGGGTTGGTCATCAGAATTGACTGTCGCACAGACAGCGCATCGGCCGCTGAAGGGCTTCTTCTAAACGACAGGGAAAGTTTATCCAGCTGCTCCACTTGATTAGCGGAAACATTATGATTGAGACCGCCTCCAAAACGATAGCGAATCGAAAGTGTGGTATCCTTGGGGGATATGCCCAGCGTCTGTGTTTCCAAAAGTGACTGTGGATCAATATTAAATCGCGCCACAGTTGTCTTTCCGAACAGACTAAGCGCAAGCTCACTGGGGTCTGGAACGATATCATCATCCAGAGTGTCCGCATTTCCCGATCCAAATCGCAATGTGGCCAGCTGAGTCACTGGATCGTATTTCTTGATAAAACGATAGGGGGCAGCAATAACAGTGACGTAGTAGGGCACGGCGGCATTGTCTGGGGCAGCATTTTTTGTTTTGAGCATCACCGTGTCCTCGCTAAGCGAGGTGACCGGGTAGTAGGTATTAAGCTCGGTATCTGATACGGAGAGTATTGCAGAAATGTTCTTCTCCACAAGAGTTATCTCTCTAAAGGCGACAAAAGCATTTGGCACTGATATTTCCTCAGTTTTCTCTTCCCCGCTCACCGCAGCCACCGATCTTGTCACAGTAAAGGTTGCGGGGCTGCCGTCGGCTCTAGTTGTTGATATCACAAAATCGGCTAAAAAATTTCCATCCTCGTCCTGTTCAGAAAAGTCCAAATCATCGACCGTCGTGAAAGGAATTCCCGAAAATGACGACACCTGTGTACCGGCCAATACTACAGGCATTGCCGATCTTTTGGGTAGATACACATTGTTAACAGACTGTGACGGCACAGTGAACTGAAAATTCAGAGAAACGGAAGCCGGCGCGGCCCCCACAATATTTACACCCGCATTATTCAAGTGTGTAATGATGTTCCCAGGTTCAACAGCGCGTGCAGGATCCAGCTCTCGAAAAGCGTGATCAAGGTAAAAACTAAGTGAATCTCCAACAGTTGCAACAAAATCGAGAAACATTCCTCCCACAGACGGTTCCGAGAAATCCTGAATTTTGTCAGGAAAGTAAGTGCGTGCGGAATCGAGAAGCTGTGATCTAATTGACTCGAAGTCTCTCGCCGTAAATGATCTGTTCTCTTCCTTTTTTATCTTCTTTTTAACCTGGAATGCCATTTTATCCCCCTACTAAGATGACAGCTTCCACAGCCTGATCTGTCAGGTTCAAATCTGAAACCGAATAAGTAACTCTCACCACACTTCTAATCACATTGCCGTCCTCTGAACTGTCAACTTTGGGCTCAAATGTTTCGAGAGTGATAAAGGGCATGTACTTGTCCACTGCTGCTGAAATTCTTCTTGCAGCCTCACCGTCGATGTCCTCGGCGGTCATCTCCATAGCCAGCGGCAACAAGTTCGCCCCGAAATCTCCCAACATCAGCCGTTCCCCACGATTAGTCGCAATTAAATTTCTAAGATTGTCTCTAATCTGTGTGCCCAAATCATAGGACATATTGAACATTGTATTTCCCGTCGGAGCGAACAACATAGGTGTCCTAATTCCAATTGGATTCTTGATCGCAACATCATCAAGATTATCCTCATAAGCGGTCTGAAGCTGGCCCACCGACTTAAAGTCGTAGACCTTTCTTACTTGGGGCACTTTTCACCTCCCGACTAAATATCACGGAAGCAAAGTTATATCGCTACACATGTCGTGCCCGAAACACACACTAAGACAGTTTACCCTCTCCGGTTCCTTTCCAGGGTAAACTCACAGAAGGCACCGGAGCACCCACAGGTGTCACATATCCAATTATGGGAACACCGCCGGTCAGAGCCACATCGGTATTTACCTTAGCAGTCAGCGCGAACTTGTCTGTCGCGTTCTTGACATCCGTGCTGAGTGTCAAAATAATTTGAATCGAATCTGCATTGTCAATCTTGCCCTCATTTCTCGCCTTCTTGTAGGCAGTTTCGAAGTCCTTCTTCAGAGTGTCCACGTTACCGCCCTCAAACGAAATTTCACCGGTACCGGTGCCCGGACCCGGGGCAGTGTAGTTGCCCACAGCAAACGTAGGGTGGGTCGATATCTGGCCCGGATTTATTGTGACTGTGGTTACAACCAGCGCCTCTTTCATGTAGTTGTGAACGGCGGTACCCATCTCATCAGCGAGGGTTTCGATGATTACATCGCTGTCGGCACCATCCTGCATTCCGTCATCTCTCGACTTTCGAAACGCTGCCTCCAGCTCATTCATCAGTAAAATTTTAGATGCTGCGAGTGTCTGCGGCATGTATTCACCTAGATCAAACTTGTAGCGATTCCAAACCCCTTACCGGCGGCGGATGTCAACCCACCAACAACATCGGGTTGACCGGACGGAGAATCGACATCCGTGTCGACCTTTGCCTGCACCATGTAATCGTGAATTGCGTTCGCGAGATCCTCCGCGAGATCCATAATGATTTTGTCGCTGTCGGCACCGTCATTCATTCCGGTATCGCGGGAGGTTTGGTAGGCGGAATACAGGGCAACTTCTAATCCGAATTTGGCAACGCTAAGCGGCATATCACTCTCCAAAAATTCTTTTTGATTGCACCTTTTCGATGGCTTTCTTGTGCTTTGCACTGATGGCAACTTTGAGAGCGGCAACTGCTGCATCAATTTTTGGGGATGGCGATCCGAATCCCGGAGTGGGTGCAGCGGTCATGTTATCACAAAATGTCGACATTTCTTTCATAAAATCCTTCCAGATGTCCTCAAGATCCTTGTACTTGACGTACGGTTGTGACTCTCCGTCTCCTGGACCTCCGCCGGCACCACCGTCGTCCGGTGTCCGCCCCAGAAAAATCTTGCTGCCGCTAATCTGAATGGTTCCGTCCGGTTCGATGATGATCGATGCCAGTGTCTCCTTGTTGTTGCCCTCCTTGACAATCCTGATGCTGCCGTTCACCTCCTTAAAATTCGGGTCTCCCGGCTCCTTGTTCTTAACCTTTTCAATCTTATTTTTTCTGGCAACAATTCGAACATGATCCGCCTTTACCGCGATGGACGGTCCTTCCTGCGGTTTAAAATCTTTGAAGAAAGCTTTTGGGATCACTTGGTCTAGACCGAGCTTCACATCAATCTTGGTATTTTCCGCGATATAAATTCTCGACGCGTCGACTAAAAAATCCGGATCACCCTCCCCGGGATTCATCTTTCTGTTGTGATCAGAATTAAGAGTTGTATCCCTTTCGTTCTCTAACTTTTCAACTTGTGCCGGATTCTTATCTGTCTCAAATTTCTCAAGTGCGTTCTTGGCAATGAGCGGCTGGGTGCTGTTTTTGACGGTCTTAGAGTCCTTTTTTCTGGTCGCCTTTATTTTTTTTTCGTCAGTGTCGAAATATCTGCCTCGACCCGCCACAATGTCAATGGCCCCCGATTTTGTTTCGAGTGGGCTACTTTCTGGATTCGGAGTCGAGTTTGACTTCTTCGGATTGTCCGGTCGAGTTTTAAAATCCCAACCTCGATCGGTGCCCAGACTGATCAGGGCGTTATTTGACCCCTGGATCACCAAATCTCCCGGTCTTTTTGTCAGCCTAGGAATGGGTTCAAGCTTGAACTGCGATCTCTCAACAGAACCCTGGATAACATTTTTAAGCGCGCTGTCGTCCCCGCTAATAAGTGAGCCTCCGGCGGCGGCCGGATTACCATTTGGAAATCCCAAAATGCGCTGTGATTTCATAGAGCCGGTCGTAAGACTTGATCTGGTAAAGGGAGTAAAGTTAACGTCCTCCAAAGGCAGCATGTCTGACACGCGAGAAAGCCAGTACGTAACTTCTCCCTTGTCATCACTGAGCGCTTTTGTCCGAAAGATCCACACCTGCTCACCCGATTTGACAGGCAGCGCGAAGTGTGAAGAGAAAAAGGGATAGCAGACAATGTCAGCGTCCGTTGATAAATTATCACCTGTTGTTATTAGTCGACAGACAATCGAGTTTCTTGGTGCTAAGGGAAATCGCTCCTTTTGATCTTGTCTAAGAGACGACGGCACCTCATCCCTCAACGACACGTCACTGATCGTGTCAATGACTAGACCCCGCTCAAAGAGGTTCGCATTTTTTAAATTTTCGACATCTACATTGGGTGTCTGGCCGTCCTTGAGACCCGCCTTACCGTATATTAGAGCCTTGGTCGATGGCATTTTTACTCCGCTATTTTGGCAAAAATATCATTAGCATCGACAGTGTTTGCACTCTCAATCTCTTTCGAGATAATCTGAACCAACGCTAACAGCTGATCGTTCGACTTAGTCATTCTCTCGAGGTATTTCACTAGAGTAGTTCCTAGAGAGACATGATCTGCAGCTGTTTGACCCAGCTGAATGAATGCCTGGGTGAATAGTGCTGAGGCACACACTCTGTCGTTGGTGGCATTATTGTAGATCTCTGACCACAAGTGTGCCTTTTTAGGATCAATGCTGTCCATCTCAAGCAGCAATTTCTCAAAGTCTCTGATCTTCTTTTGAGCCTTTTTGTCCGACTCCATTAGCTTCTCGATCTTTTTGATCTCTTCAGCTTTCATTTTTCTTCTCTTCCCTCAGAATCTCCGCGTACGCCTTGCGAATTTTGCTCATCGACTTCGTGATCACCTTCTTCTCGAGACCGGATATTTCCACCAGGTAGATATAAATCGACTGCTTGTTGATAAAATCTAACTCCTGCGCCGAATCGAAGAGCCTCTCAACTGCGCTAATTGTAATTAGATCCTTGTCGTCGTGCAGCATTGATCTTATTTTCTTCACACGCTGGATCTGCTCCTGTCTTCTCTCCTCGCGTATCATCACATCCTCAGTTGATGGAAGCTCGATGAACTCGCTTAGCTGTTTTTTAATGTCACCCTTGATACCGTTAATATCATCCAGATAGACGTGCTTGAAACTCTTTTTTCTGTGGCTGTTCGTCGTGTTGATCAGGAAATTCTTAGCAACAACATTAAAATACGAGAATGCCTTTGAACCTCGATCAGGACTCCACTTGTGCAGTGAATTATAAAGAAAATAGCAACACTCCGAAATTAGCTCTGGAGTCGACATTATGGGCGACTTGAACCCGTAAACATAGATGAGACTTTCAGCCAATTTTTCCATCGCGGGCAGAATTTTTTTTCCGTAGACATCCTCACGTTCCCTGGAATTTTCAAGACCCAAAAATGTGATGATCGACACTTCTGTGGTCTTGTCAAAATAAAGAATACTTTTTCGACCGGGCTTTCTCTTGATGCGTTTTTTCTTTTTCACTTACTCACTGTCCTTGTCCTCTTCGATGTTTTCAGTGAGAGAAAGAGCAACCTCATGCAAAGAATTTCTAACTGCCTTAATATCGATTATCACCTGGCGAACTTCGGAACTATCAAAAAAGAGAGGCCGCTTAAGTATCTCTGACATCCTCTCATATTTGCTATTTATCACATCAAGCGCGTCTTCAATCGCATCTTCCATTCTTAAAATTGTCATACCAAATTTGTAATTCTTGTACAACGAGTATGACAAAAAAAATGTAAGAACGGCAATGATTATCCAGAGCACTATATCAAACCTCCAAAAAATCAGATAAAACGCGCTTGTAGCATTCAAAAATAACTTTGAGACTGTGCGTATTTGCAATTTTTTGTGATAATGTCTTGGCAGCCTCGCGCAAGGATAAATTATCTCTGAGACATTTTTTTATTTTTCGCTTGAAATTTCCTTCTCTAACTTCAGCCCATTTAGCACCCTGGACAAATATAATTTTATCAACTCTTGAATCAGGAATTTGAGAAAGACTGTACTTGACCCTTAAAAAACTGTCCCCTGATAAAAATTCGGTGTGTGCAGACCAGTCGGTTGCAACAATGGGCAGACCCGCAACAGCAGCTTCCAACATCGGAAGGCCAAAACCCTCGCCCCTTGTAGCCGACAAAAGACCACACAATTTGGGACTTTTGTAGAGGTTTGTCATTTCCTGTCGTGTCATTGATCCGTGTAGCATGTAGACCTTAGGGGGAGACGAATTTTGTACCCCCTGCTTGATTGATCTGAGAAGTTTTCTGACAAGTTCTCTATCAATGGTGGTCTCTCTGCCCTTGGTTGTTTTTACTATCAGGCCCACATCATCATTTTTCTGGAAGGTCTCAAGAAACCACTTAATGGTCGCGACCAGATTTTTTCTGTCTGATGTCGGATCATCACTAGTGAGTGTTCCGACGATTAAAAAATTTCTAGATGTTGTAACATCAGAAATCGGATCGGATGTCGGTTCATTGAGAATATCTGCAAAATAGGCTTCAGGCACTATTTTAATGGGAGTTTTCTCGTTGCCAGTACCGGACGCAATAAAAGCGGATCTCGTGTGTGAGCTTGGAACTATCACCAAGTTCATCTTCTCCCTGTGGGTTGTCGCCCACTCACGATCACACCTGTCAGTCTCCACACCCGCTGTGATACCCACATTATAATTTCCAAGGTTCTCATCCCATTCATTTGGAAGCTGAATCTGAAATGTTATGTCAAACTTCTGATTAACAGGGCCACTCTTTGACATGACTCTTCCGTAGAGGCCGTTCTCAATATCGCTGTTGATACACCACGGGGTTATTCCCCAGTTCAAAATTTGTGTCGTCAAATTCCAATCCTTTTGGGTTTCACAAAATTGAAATACTTGGCGTGAGTGTTCTCCGTAACCTGACTGTGATAAAAGTGGTCCCCTCACCAAAACTCTCTTCATTATACCACCTCTTCTACCACAAACTTTTCATCTATTTTCCAATTCTCGCACAGGTCCCAAAGAGATTCATGCCACATGTCTATCGTTGTCTCGATATTGAACTCTGAGAGCACGTATTCTCTAGCCTTAGTTCCCATCATTTTTCGTTTTTCCGGCCCCCAGAGATACATCTCGTACAACGCATCAGCCACTGTGTCGGTACTCACGTAGTCCTCATAAATGTACGGAACCAGCTGAGACCCGACAAGCGACTGCATCTCCACAGGCAGTGCGATACCATTCTCCGATCCGTCCCTGTGATCGACGACCTGCCGCGTCAAACCTCCGGTTTTCAGTGCGATGATCGGTTTTCCGACCTGCATCGCCTCCAGAGTAGCCAGACCGAATCCCTCCGCGTACGCGATGTTTAAATTACAGTCAGAAATGTTGTGCAGCACGTTCATTCTCTCAAACTCGACCCTCTGATTCGAAAAAACGACGCTGTCAACAATCCCAAGATGCTCGGTGCACACCAAGAGATTAGGGCCCTCGTTGTCAATCGGATCAGTATGCATCAGAAGCGTAGCGTCCTTCTTTCCGTCTGCCTTCAGTTTTGTCATAAACTTTGACCACGAGCTAAGAACGTCAGCCGGCCTCTTTCTTCGTGCGTTTCTATTGACCCAAAAAACCACAAAGTGATCTTGGCGTTCTGGGCCTATTATCTGTCGCCTCAGATCCTTAGACGCCTGCTCCGGAATTGGAAAGAAAACCTCCTGGGGCAATGCGTGAGGAATAAAATTGGCCTTTTTTGGTATCAACTCATTTACCATCTCATACGTCAGATAACTGTGACAGTTGACAAGATCAGTCGCCTCATAGAGCACTCTATTGTACTTCGGGGCAGGACGATTATCCCAGACGTGCCAGTAAGCTATTGGACAAACCTTGGAGATCTCGTCGTGCATTTCCCAGACATAGATAAAAAATCTGGGATCTGTGAATAACAGCAGCACGTCAGGCTTTTCAGATGCAATAGCCTGTATCAACATGTCATGATTACCAAATCCAGTAATCGGTTTGATGATGAAATCGTCGTTGACAGAAATGACATCGTCATTGTCATGCTTCATCGCGGCACCAAATTGCCTCACAGACCAGCACCCCTTGCGTAAGAGACCCTCGATCAAATATCGACTTTGGCATCCCACACCTGACGTGCTGAGAGCGTGATCGGACATCATCAGTATTTTTTTCTTTTTAGGCTGCACCATTGAGTAGATACTATTGCCCTGAAGGCAACAGTAAAATCATTTCAATTGTCTAACTAATTATCTGTCAAGGACAGTGAACGGTCTCGCGAAATTCACAAAATTTACAGGCGAGGCGATTTTTGAGAACCATGCCAGATTTCATTCCTTTGAGCATTCCGGTGACCAATTTGTTGGCTTTTTGCATCGCCTTGGGACCTGACGAGACTTCAACAATTCCCATCGATTTTCCGGGCTTGGATTCCCTTTTTAAGAGGACGAATGCAGTCTTGACCTGGTTCGACGGTTTTCCGGTGACCTGCATCCAGTAGTGTTTGTAGAGGACAATCTGAGCCTGCGTCAAAAAATCGCGCTTCTTGTCGGAGCGCCACCCCCGAGGGCCCGCTGTTTTCCAGTCAATGACTACATGTTTTCCGTTCGGAAGCTCAATGACACAATCGATAAATCCCTTGAATTTTCCTGTCTCGTTTCCCTCGACTGTCTCGTACAGAACGTGCTCTGCGGCAACAGGCTTCCATCCGGGAAATTTCTCGTCCAAAAAGTCGGGGAGCTGCTCGAGGCTGTTCTTTGCGGACTCAAGCCATCCCGCGAGAGGAACATGTTTGTATTTCCACCCCTGCGATGCGGACCTGGCAGTTTGGGCGGTGATGAATTTTGCAGAATCAAAATTCCGTTGTGCCCAGGCTTCTCGAATTTTCTGATGGACTGCGTCAATGTCGATCGGGCTGCCATTTAGAAACTGTTCTGCCGCATCGTGCACAATGGTCCCATAGTCGAGGTATGGACTGGGGACAAATTCCGAGATTTTGTCAATGTAGGACAATTTGTGCCGCCACGGACAGGAGTTCCACGTGCTCACTTCAGAATACGAGATGTGTGGCTTGCCGTTCTTCAACAGCGGTAACGAGGGGTCAAATTTGGATGTTCTTCTTGCCATAGTTGAATTATACAATGCCTGGTCGATTTTTACACGTTCTCGCCCTTCCAGCGATTCACGTAGCTCTCAAGAGACATCTTTGGAACCCAGCCTGTTGCCTTGGTCATCTCGGTGTGGTCCGCAAGTGTGTTTCTGGCCTCCCCTGGCCTGGATGGAATGTACTTCTTCTCTCCGCCAAACATGTTCGCCAATTCGTTGATTGAGTAGTTACTGCCGCAGCCTAGATTAAAAATTTGTCCCTGCCACTTTCCTGCTCCGAGGGCAGTAAAACCACTGGCAATATCTGATACGTGTGTAAAATCACGACGTTGTTCTCCGTCTCCGGTGACCGTCAACAATTTATTCGACTTTGTTTGACCTTCAAAAATTCCCACCACAGTCGCATATACCCCCTTGGTGGGTTGACGTGATCCGTATACATTAAAGAATCTAGCAGTAACTACGCTCATTCCGTAGATTCTATGATACATTTCACACACCTGTTCGCCGGTAAATTTTGCGAACGCGTAAGGATTGAGCATCGGTCCTGCATAAGCTGAAGAAGATCCCGCATAAACAACTTTGGAACCCTTTCGTCTGGCAAATTCACACACGTGGGATGTTCCTAGCACATCAATAGAGAGGTACGTGAGAGGATCCTTGAAACTGGGCTGTATTCTAGCCAGCGCAGCTAGATGATAAATGATGTCAAATTTCTGATTTTCGTATTTGTAGGTATTCAGGTTCCTGATGTCGTCGATCCAGTACGTCACATCATCCCTCATGTTCATCTTGGAAGAAGATTCAGAGCACAGATTGTCCATGACAAACACCTTATTCAACGTTTTGTCACACAGATAATCAACTAGGTGTGAACCAACAAAACCCAAACCTCCCGTCACTAATACTTTCATTCAACACTCCGTTTACTCACAGCTCGTCCAATTTGATGTTCCCAGTCTCTTTGACTCTTGGGCCTCACTTCGAGATTTTTTTCCCAAGCAGCATTCATCACCTTGGGATCAACTCCGAATCGTCTGCTCACCGACATCATGGCATTTATATCCTTGGGAAAACAGTGTCCTCCGAACCCATATGCCGTTTCTCCCGTATGGGTTCGAACGGGCCCCGGGACGTCCCAGTGCGAACTGCCCAGTCGATCGTCAAACTTAGCGTACTCAACAACCTTATCATAATCAATGTCGCATCCTTCGA
>Ga0209434_1000755_pt1 | contig 15103 bp, 19 predicted proteins | sample ETNvirnome_2_300_FD_184068 | JGI IMG/M metagenome (GOLD analysis project Ga0209434, IMG submission 184068) | Marine viral communities from the Pacific Ocean - ETNP_2_300 (SPAdes) (version 2) | ecosystem: Environmental > Aquatic > Marine > Oceanic | place: Pacific Ocean | collected 2013-06-22
GCGGACGTCGGTCGTCAGCTAGTCTTCGGCTTCGCCACCGTAGCGCGGCATCACGGACTGAAGCTGACGCTCCATAGCCGCCTGATCTTGGTGGTAGTAGGGGGAGACGGCCTGGCTGGTGGGGACGTACCCACCCTGCTGCTGCATCATGCGACCACGACCGCGACCACGACCGCGACCACCGCGACGCTTCCACGGAGGCGGGCCCATCTGACGCTGCTGCTGCATCTGCGGCATCTGCTGAACGGGCTGCTGGGTGAACTGCTGAACGGGCTGCTGGACCGCCTTCTTCTCTTGGGTCGCGGTGAAGATCGAAGAAGGATCTAGCAGATCGCTCACGTCGTAGCCCTTGCGATCCATCTTCTGACGGATCTTCATGAGGCGACGCTGCTGCCTGTCGCAACGCTTGGCCCTGCGGCTCAGCTTCTTGTCCTTCTTCGCCAGCAGCGCGAAAGGCCACAGGGCCACCCGCACGGCGCTGGTGTAACCCTTGCCGGACTGGAGCAGCGCGCGACATTTCGCGAAACGACCGTAGACACGCTTGTAGCGACGGTTCAGGCTCTTTTCCTGAAACTTGCCACCCATGGCATCCCCGAAGAAATCGTCGTCGTTGTCCAGCTCGTCTTCCATGGCGGCCATTTCGGCGTCCACGTCGTCTCCGCTGAACAGCCCCAAGATCTCCTCGTCGCTGGCGCCGTACTCCAGGGCCACCGGGAAGACATGATAGTCCGAGCCGAGCATGGCGGCGACGTCCCGGCCGGAGAGCACACGACCGTCGCTGGTCATCGCTCCCGGCTTGACGACCACTACACCGTCGCTCACATGGGCCAGGTTGCCGGCGCCGAAGGCACCGTGGTAGCCGCTGAGAGAGGCGGCGATCTTGTTGATCTCTGGGTTCGACATAGGAGCCTCGTGTGGCAGAGAGAGAGAGTCGGTCGCATCATAGCGCATCGAGTTCGAGAATCAAAGACCCCGAAGTTCGAAGATCACTGGCATGGCGACATTGAAGGTGGCCGCCCCCCAGATCGCGGGAACCCGCTCGCCGGCAGCGGCGTTGTACGTGAACGTACCGCCGAACTGAGGGCACTGGAAGACGATCACGCAGGCGGCCTGCGGGATGACGTGCGTGCAGCCCTCGGGGAAGTTGGTGACGGCCGGGGCGACGAGCACGTTCTGGAACCAGTAGAGCGGACAGCCACCTTCGAGATCGTAGGACCACGAGAAGAACAGCTCCATACCGGCAGGTACGCCAGGATTCATGATGATGGCGCGCACGACCGCGAACGTGCCGCATCTGATCTCTGCGGTCAAACCGTCTCCGATGCAGAAACGCCGAAAAATCCGCCCGCCGAAACCGTTCCCGCAGGTCAGCTCGACCGTCACGGTCTGGCCTGGCGTGGCGGGCGGTGGTGTCGCCGCCATCGCCAGAGTCTGAGGCCCTGGGATATCGGGTCGGATGATTGGGGGACGACCGTTCCAGATCGCCCTGGTCCCCATGGTATCGATCTTGCCACCGATGCGCGGGCCACCAGCGATCTCCTGGGGATCGATCAGAGGGAAGTTGATCACTGTTGCACGACGAGACATCAGCCGTTGCCCTCCATACCGGCCGCGCGAGAAGGATCGAGGAGACCCCAGCGATCGGTCTTGACCACGACATGATACAACTTCGGACCGCTCTGGTAAACGTACGTGCGCGCTTTGATGCCTGCGTTCAGCAGCTCGGCGGCCACAGAACTGGCGAGATCTTCGCAGTCACCCTCTGCGATCCCTCTACTGTCGAGCTGGGCCATGAGATTGTCCCAGGTCAACCATTCCTCACGTCGATCGGCACGCTTGTAGCGCACCTTGCCCGTCTGGATACCTCGCAGGATCGGGAACTGCCCCTTCGTTCCGCCGAAGCGACGACCGATCTGCTTGAGATTCATGTTGACGACGCCAGGTAGCAAGTTCGCAGCGTCCTGAGTCGTGATGTCGAACTCTGGATTCATCATCCCTCCACGAAGCCACTGCCGTCTGGATTCGTGTCGCGAGCGAGCGCGTTCAATCTGGCGTACGGACCTGGGATCGGCGCACCGTGATCATCGTCCTCGAGGACTTCGCAAACGAGAGCGCAGCTATAGGTGATGGCCGAGCCTGGGTTTCCAGCGCCATCGTTGTACCCAATGCAAGCAGCCCAGACCGTGACCGTGTTGTCTTTGTTGATGATCGGATTGTCACGAAGGCCGGGAAACTCGGGAATCTTGGCCGCGTAGACGGTGGCGTTGATGTAGGTCTCATTAGGGAACAGAACAGCCCCACCGCCAACCTGTAGGCTTCGCACCATGGTGAACGGGCGCTGCTGCTGAATCGCCAGACCGGCGTAGGGGACTCCGGGCGGCGGACTGAAGTATCCGTTGATGACGTTCGTATACCGCTGCGTGACCTCGAACCCGACGATCCTCACCTTCGACCATGGAACCTCCCTGGTCGACAGCCTCATTCCCGTCACGATGGACGGGTTCGCAGTGTTGGTGTTGAACCTCACGATCACGGTCGGATTCACGATCGCGAGCGCGCCGATGCCGCCGTCCGTGACCACGTCGCCGGTAGCGGGCGCGACGGGGGTCGTGTCGAGATACATCGGCACGCGCACCAGGCGACCGTGACCTGGGGGAGCCTTGACGTCGAAGCTCAGGCCACCGATGCCCTGCAAGCCAGCCTGGACGATGTCTTTTTGGGAGGACTGATAGTCCGACGATCGCGCCCTGCTCTGAAGTCCGAGATCACGCTGGATACGCTCGAGGCGCAACGATAGCTGGAGCCGACGATCACCTGTGACAAGCGGAAGCAGGGCGATGATCTTCGCCCGCTCTCTCAAAAGACTCTCTCGACCGCCAGCCATACCTACACCTCACCATTCGCAGCCTCGCCCGACGCGCGAGGTCACACGGAACCCCGTGTAACCCCGGCTCGGGCGAAAGAGCAGGCGAGGAGACCTACTGGACGAAGGAGCCACCCTGACGAACCAGCGCGCCGGGGCGTGCGTACGGGCCAGGGATATGGCTACCGTAGTTGTCGTCCATCAGAATCTCGCAGACCAGGTTGCAGGAGAAGGACACGGCGTCGGGGCCCAGACCCGTACCGTCGCCCACGCCCTGGATCTGCACGGTGCTGGTGTTCGGGCTGCGAAGCAGCGGGTAGTCCCGAAGCCCTGCGAAGGAGTCCTGCCCGGCGAGGTAGATGCCCGCTGGCGCGAAGTCCTGGTGGACGAACAACGTCGCGCCACCACCGATCTGGAGGTTCTGGAACGCGAACTGCATCATCGGCACGGCCGGGAGGATCGGCTCGTAGACGATGGCCTCGAAACCCACGATCCGCATCGTGGCCCAGGAGATCTGGGGAGTGGCGAGGGTCGCGGTGGCCGTGACGGTGATGGGGCCGACCGGGGGCAACACGCTGACGACCGGGTGGGTGGCAGACGCGGAGCCAGCAGCGTACGCGGCGGGCATGGCGGCGGCGTTGGCGATGACGCCAGGGTCGAGCGACGCGAAGCCGATGGTGGCGACCACTTGGTAGAAGGGAATACGGATCAGACGGCCGAGACCCGGAGGGGCCTGCGCGACGAACTGGAGTCCGCCGACGCCTTCGACCATGGCGCGCTGCGCCTTCTGCTGGGCCAGCTCGATGCTGGAGGGACGCTGGTAGCGGGGCATGAGATTCTCCCGTGATGGTTTCTCGAAGAAGTGAGAGAGCAAGAAGGTGGTATCGGAGGCCGCGAGCTGCCCGAAGGACAGCCCGCGTCACTGCCGCCGACTAGATGAAGGAGCCACCTTCGCGGACCATGGCGCCCTGACGGGCGTAGGGACCAGGAACGTGGGCGCCGTAGTTGTCGTCGACTAGGACTTCGCACAGGATCGCGGCGCTGTAGGTCAGGGCCTGAGCTGCGAGGGCGTCCACCGACCACACCGACACGGTCGCCGTGTTGGGGGACTTCAAGACCGGATAGTCTCGAAGGCCACAGAACTCGGGCTGATCGGCGTCGTAGATCGAGGAGTCCGCGAAGTCTTCGTGCGTGAACAGGTTTGCGCCACCACCGATCATCAGATCGGAGACCAGCATCGCGGGACCGTGGGCAGCGATGCCCCGGAAGGCGCGCTGGTTGCTCTCGAAGCCGACGATGCGAAGGGTGGCCCAGCTCACCTGGGGAGTCTGGATGACGTGCAGGCCGGCGGTGATGCCACCAGCAGCCGGGATCTCGATGAACACGGGGTTGACCGCGCTCAGGACGCCGAGACCAGCGGACGTGTTGGTCTGTGCGTTCGCCACGTCGGGGTAGAAGGGCAGGCGCACGAGGCGACCGAGGCCCGGAGGGGAGTTGACTTGGAAGCCGAGACCGCCGACACCTTCGGTGCCGTAGTAGGCGGCCATATCGACCGCTGCGCTCTGTCCAGCGCTGTAGCCGGAGCGGCTCAGCACCCTGCCGATGTGACGCAGGCGAGCTGCGATGGCCTTCTGGCGAAGGGGGCTGCGGACGGCGGGGAGCAGCGCTTCCAGCTTGGCCTTGCGGCGCAGCAGGCGTGCGATCCTGCGCTCGGTGGCGCCGAACTCGTCGTCGCCCATGAGGTCCTGTTCGTCATACATAGGAGTCTCCGTGAGAGTGAGGGGTCCAGGGAAGGGGGATGAGTGGGAGTGAAGGGGAACTGGTCAGGGACTACCTGGGACTACCAGTCGAAGTCACCGGCCAAGGCGGGCTGCTCGACGGTCTGTTCCTGGGGGGCCAGGTCGGAGTCGGCGGTGAGCTGGGCGGCGGGGGCCTGGGCGGCTGCTGCCTCGATGCGCTTGAGGGACTGACGGCGGCAGGTCTCGGTCGAGACGTAGGAGCCCAGCAGGCCACTGGCGATGTCGTGTCCGGCGCGTCGCACCGTGGGGCCAGCGAAAGCGGACAGGACGGCTGCGGTGATGCCACCGAGGAAGCGGTAGTCGGCGTAGGCCGGGACGTCGCCGGTCTTCTTCGAGACCATGCCGAGACGGAAGCTGCCGCTCTTGTGGGTGCAGGCCAGGTGGGTCATACCCGCGTTCAGAGCGAGGGAGCCCAGCAGGTCGAGGGGGGTGAACTCGGATGCGTCACCGATCATGGCGGTTTCTCCTTGGAGGTCTTTCGAGGGACGGGGGAAAGAGAGTCGAACAAGGCGCTCGGCGCCGAAAGCTCGACAGCAGATTTACCTCTTGCCTGGCTTTTGAAAAGGACATAGACTCCCATCTCGTTTTCTTTTTCTTTTTCAGACCTGAAAACGACTTTCAAAGCCCACAACGTATTTTTCTGCAAAACCTGAAAACGATGACCACAGACGAAAAACAGAGATCGACAGACCGCAAGGCGGCGCGCAACGTGCGAAACATGCGCCAGCGGAAGCACTACTGCCGCCGCTGTGGCACCCCATGGAGAGACCAATGGGTGGTCTGCGACGGCTGTGGGGCCAGCTCGTCGAACCGCGTCCTGGGCTACGCCAGGCCGACCGTAGACGCCGAGGGCGACGAGATCACGTACAAAGGGCCATGGAAAAGGCTCCCATGGCCTGGCCAGGGTGCTGTCGCCCTGCACGGTGGCCCCGGCTCCGGCAAGAGCAGCATGGCGGCCCTGTTGCTGGACGATGACCACGAAAAAAGCGAAGGCGGGGTCTGGATCTCGAAAGAACAGGACCCGAAACCGATCGGCAAGATGATGAGACGGATCATCCCGAACAGGACGCTCCCGCCGCCGCTCTTTCGCGTCGAGAAACCACAAGACGTCTTCGGGCTTCTCCAGACCATCAGCAAAGGTCCGGTCATCGTCGACTCGCTCACGGCCTTCGGCCTCAGAGAAGCCCTGCATGTCGCTCACATCGTCCACTCATGGACGAAAGACAACAACGAGCGCTCCCTGTGCGTCATCCAGGTCACGAAAGAAGGCTCGGCCGCTGGCTACATGGAGATCATCCACCTGTTCGACGCCATCATCGGGCTGGGCTCCGACAAATGGGGCGTGAGACAGTTCAGGATCGAAAAAAATCGCTGGGGGCCCGAGGGCGCGTCCTACTGGCAGTTCGGCAACGGTGGCCATATCGAAAAACCCAGCTTCGATGCGTCGTACACCATCGAAGGAAACCCAGGATCGTTCCACCTGCACCCCTACCCTCTCCAGGGAGCGAAATGGTGCGGCATCTTCGATCTGCTCGACTCGGAGAACCTGCTAAGACCCGGTCTGGCCAGCGCGGCCCACTACGCGCCCTACATGCCGACAGGCTTCATCAAAGCCCCCCAGAACGAAGAACGCAAGCGGTTCGCCATGGAGAGCGGCCTGCAATGGATCGAACCAGACGATCTGCACGAGTACCTGCTCGACGTCGTCCCGCTCGTCAACCCGGATCGAGAAGAAGACGACAGAAAGAAACGAGACGAGAAAAAGGGCGGAAAAAAAGACAAGCCCAGCAAAGCGCTCGACCAGCACGACCTGATCACAAAGCTGCTCTCGAAACCCACGAGCTATCGACCCCCACAAGACGAACAGCTCATCCCCGAGGAATGAAAACATGGCACACGTTATCTCCTTCGAAGACCTGATCTACGGCGAGGACGGGACCAACTCCCCGATCCGCAAGACACTCGATCGCGTGATCGCGGACGCGAAAGAGCAACAGGTCGTGCTCTCGATCGAGATCAGGACCAAGCCCATGGGCGTGAGCCAGACTCGGCAAGAGCACAAGTTCAGCATCGAGCCCGACCTGGCGACCCCGGAAGGCATCATGCAGGTGCTCGTCGAGCGCCTGAACGAGAGCCCAGGCGAAGGCTACGAAGGCGAGCTGCGGATCAACTTCTACTCAGGCGACTCCACCGCCAACCGCTTCGGCAGCTTCACCCGCCAGATCACCAGGCCGCCAGGCCACGGAGCCGTCATGTCCCACATGGTCCCCCCAGGGGGCTACCAGCGCAAGAGGAGATCCATGCGACCCATGTCCAACGAAGAAGGCGGAGACGAAGAAGGGCTCGAGGACAACGACATGGAAGACCTCGAAGACTTCGACGAAGGCGCTGGCATGGGGATGATGCCGGCATGGGCAACGGCGGCATGATCGTCATGGATCAGGCCACGCTGCGCCAGTGGCTCACCACCACCTGGGGCTTCCTGTTCCGCAGCCAGGCGCAGCAGATGGCGATGTTCGAGCGCGTGATCCGCATGAGCGAGGGCCTGTATCTCCAGTACGGCACGCCCCACCCTGTCCACCCCGGCATCACAGAGCACCGTGGCGGCTCCCCCAACGCCTCCCCACAGGGCCTCGGCCTGCTCCCCGTCCTGATGAACGCCGCAGCCCACCTGGCTAGCGGAGGAGGCCCAGCGGAAGTCGCAGAACGAGCGGTGGACATGGCGCAGGGCGGCAAACCGCCACGAGGGGCAGCTCGCCAGGCCGCCATCCAAGGAGCAGCCAACGCGGTGAAGCGCCTGCGGCCCCCTCGGCACCAGCGCCGGCCGCCGCCCAGCCCGCGACGCGACGGCGGCGACAACGACGACTTCGACTTCGAGGAGCCCTTGGAGGGCTACCGCAGCCCGAAAGACGGATCGGCCCCTGGCCGCTACGACGACTTCGACGACGACGGAGTCGGCGGCGGCGACCCTGGGACCGACATGGTCGCGGTAGACCCGGAAATCTCCCTCGAAGACCTGATGGCCGAAGCCTCCAGCGACGATCTGCTCGGCGCGATCAAGGCGTGGGTAGCCGTCGACCCAGACTCCAGAAAGACAGAGATCATGAACCGCCTCCCAGAGCTGACCTCACTGTTCGCCTGACCACCGCACCACCCGACGACCCCTCACTCCACCCCACCACCACGCACCACGAGAGAGAACGATGCACGAAGACGAGAACCAGATCGAGTTGACCGAGCCCTCCATCGAAACCTGGCTGCTCGACAACCCCCTCCGAGCCCACACTTTCGGGGCACGCCTGATCGCGTTCATGGCCGACGAAGACGGCCTGAAGGCCCAGGAGAGCCTGGGAGTCATGGAAGACCGCCTCACGATCTGGGCCATCGACAACAAGCTGAAGTCCAGGTTCCTGTTATTGCGCCTCATGGGCAAGATCCTGAAGGCCAAGGAAGACCTCGAATCCCATGTCGAGAAGGACGACTCCGACTCGTAGAAGCCCGCCATCATATAGAAAAAGCGTGACAGGAAGATCGGCGCCCACGCCTACCACCAGGTCGTGAAGCCTCGCAACCCGCTCTTACGCCGCTTCAGCGATCTCACGCCGTTCGAGACGTTCCCCTCGATGGTGATCACACGCTCGTTGTCGTCTGCCACCACCAGGCCGACGTGACCAGCTCGTGCGCTCGAGCCACCAGCGTCCGAGCTGCTGCTCCCCCGACCCATGGTGAAGATCGTTCCAGGGATCACGACGCTCGACGCTCTCGCCACGGAGAAGCGAGACTCCGACTTGCCCCAATCCTCGATCTGCTGTGCGCCGCCGAACCAGTCTCCGAACGGGATGTCGTCCCAGAAAGGAACCATGAGTCCAGTCAGCAAGCAATAGGACACGAAGATGCCGCACCAGGGAGGGAGCTTCCCCGCTGGCTCGGCCCAGCCCCAATGCTCGCAGTAGTCGCTGGGCATGATCCCGTCGCCGTCCATCGGCTCGACGATATGAGCGATCTCTGGACCCCCGTTCGACCCTACCGGCCTCTCCTGCTTACCCAACTCTGCGATCCCCGCCAGGAGGACCGCGAGGCGATCGTCCGCAGCGACGGAGGTCGGATCGACTACACTCACCGCCAAGAGTTCCAGCTCGGCGCGCTGCTGATCGACAAGCTCGGCCGGCGTCTTGGCACGACCCTCGACCATGAGCCGTTCCCAGGTCTGATCACCGACCCAGCCGTCAGCCTTCAGATTGCACGAAGCCTGGAACTGCCTGACGGCGGTGTCCGTCTTCTTGCCGAAGTCACCGTCCGCGACGACATGGAACCCCTTGGCGTTCAAGCGCTCCTGAAGGAACCTGACCGCATCACCCGAGTCACCCTTTCGGAGCCACTGCATGACTCACCCGCCCTTCGAGCCGTCAGGGTTCACCAACCGCTTCCCGGTCCCCGCTTCGCGCAGGCCGCCCTGACGATCCACCCACGGGATCTGCGCGGTGTCGACCGGCTTCTGCTGCCTGGGAGCCCCTCCGACTCCAGGGGTTCGCCTGGTGTGCCGACGAACGGGAGTCTGGCTCCCGGTCACGACGATCCCGGCCGGGACCGAAATCTGCCGCCTCGACTCCTCGCCGCAGTCGGAGCACGGGGCGATGTCGGCGTCCGATCCCCTCTTGCTCGTCAGCAGTTCGAACTCACTCCCGCAAGACTGACAAACGTAGTCGTAAATCGGCATGGCGATCCTCTCGAATGGTGGTGATGGTCGTAGCGGTCGCCCGAGAATGATATAACGGTACCCGAGATCGCACCAGCGAGGAACCGATGCCCACTCACGAAACCTACGGCAACGCCAACCAGCTACGTGTCCTCGCGAACAACGGCGCCTGGACGGTTGTAGTCATCCCCCAGGGGGCGAAGCATCCCCTGCTGTCGATGGACAACATCAACGCCACGTTCGTCATGAGCACCAGCAACCTGGTCGCGCTCACCGAGGGCCGGTTCGTCGCCGCAGCTCGATCCATCCGTCTTCCAGGCACCGAGACCGCCGCCGTCACCGTGTTCGTCAACCCCAGCATCAACACGACGGCTCAGGTTCTCTACCAAACCGACCAGTAGGAGCAGCGGACCATGCCCAGCACAAACACGTACGGCAACCTCACCCAGACGAGGACCGCCATCGCCGCCCCGAACGCTTGGGTTCCAGTCACCATCCCTCAAGGGGCCAAGGACGCCAACCTGACCATCGAGGGAGGGGCCACCGCCTTTCGCACGTCCACCAACGCAGCGTTGAACCCTGCCGCAGAGGGCACGTTCGTGCCGGCGGGCGGCGCCATGGAGTTCGAGGGGACCGCCACAGCGAACGTCATCGTCCAGGTCTCGGCCGTCGCCGCCCCCGTGGTCGCTATCCTCCAGTACGAGGCGGCTCAGTAGAACCCCTTGTCGTCGTAGCCGCGAGGGTAGTGATACTCGATCAACCGCTCGCGCCTCGATCTGTCGATGATGGTCTCGCGCAGGTTCCACCTGAACCTGAACGCCCTGGGCTCCTTCTTCCACCATGCTGGCGTCGTCGGAGCCCGCTGGACCCCGTCCACGATCCAAACGCCAAGGCTCGCGGCGATGGACACCGTGGTGGCATCCACCTGAATCTTGTGAGCGCCACCGCTTTCCACCAGCTTGTCGAGCGCCTCCTCCCCCCAACCCTCGACCATGGCCGGATCGGTTCCTTCGGCATCCTCGATAGCGGACAAGCACAGCTCGTTCCAGCTCACGTCCAGCCTCGCTGCGTCCCACTGCTCGACGAGAAAGCGTCCCCAATCGATCCCCAGCCCAGGGATACCCGTGACCTTCTCGGTGTACGCGATGATGTAGCGAACGGCCTCGCCGTCCCGTTTTGCAGGAAGGAAAAGCAGATCGCCGTCGACGTTCAAGTCCGGCTCGTTGATGAGCCTCTCTGCCGGCCAGTTGGCGCGCTCCCCAGCACAGGTCTCCCATTCCAGCCGCAGCGCCGCGTCCACGGCCGGGTGGCTCTTGCCATACTCGAGCTGGGTGTTCCACGGATACGGAGGGCACGGAAACAGGTCCCTGGTCATCACGCACCCGGCCAGCCGCTGCATGTCCTTCACCGACCGGCTCGCGATCCACTCGGCCATGTCACGTTGGGGACCGTCTCCGGCACGCAAGAGCTTCGTCAGCAGATTCGGAGACTGCCTTGCCGCCGTGATCTCCCACACCTTCGGACCCGACAGCACCCTGTAGATCGCTGCTACACGGGTCACGTGCTCCCCCATCCTCTTGCTGGAACCGAGCCCGAGGAAATGGATTGGAGGAAGAGAGTCCGGCCCGCCGCCACGCTCGGCTCCGACGATCAAGAGCGCCTGCACCAAATCGATCATCGGCGTAGTGTTCTTCGTCCTCACCGGAAGACCCACGTAGCACCCAGGAAAACGATCCATCGCGTCGAGAATGCCACGCGCTACCGACCTCGCGTCACCACCCTGGACGGGAACCACCAGGCGGCACCGACGATCCGAAGCGAGCCTGCGAAGCACCCTGGAGTACCGCCGCTGGAGCGCGAGCGTTCCCTTGGAGTCCCCAATGATGTCCGGCGCGGTCACGGACACCTGGCCATCGCCGCTCGCTCGCTCCGCGAGCTGGGCGTACAGTTCCATCACGCGATCGAAGTCGGGCGACCCCTGCTTGCGTACGAACCTGGGATAGACCCCGGAGTCGACGTACACCTTGGCACCCTCGTCCAGATAGAGGCTCACCAGCTTGTCGATCCTGGGCAGATCGATGATCGAGTCGGCGTTGGTGGAGATCCCCACGTTCACCTTCGCCAGATCCTTCGCCAGCGAGCGCAGGGAACGAACGTCACCGTCGCACTGAACGAAGTAGGTCGACCCGAGCGGTGTCACAATCTGCTTCGTCGGCATGAACCACGGATCGCCTCTGCCCGACCCCTGAGCCTTCGCAGGCTTCGATACCGGCCTGGACGGCGCCTTGCCCTCTGCCGCGTCGAGCAGATCACCCAGGAGAGATCCCGACCCCTGGCGCGACCTTGTTCTTCTTGGTAGTTTCGTCATGCAAACGTCCTTCCTTCACGGAGACAACACCATGAGAGAGCCTCGATTCTACGCTGTTCTGGCGATCATCGCATCCCTTCTGCTCACCACGCCGGCCACGGCTGACGGTAGCCCCATCCTGCTCATGGCCAACGCCTGGGCCCAGGACGAAACGCCGGCCACAGACGACGCAATCACCAGCACGGAGCCCACGACAGCTCCAGAAGCCACCGAGGGCGCCACAGGCGGCCAGGAGCCGTCCAGCGACGACCAAGGCGCCACGGACGACGAGACGACCACGGACGCCGCAGAGGGCGGCGAGAACGCCGACTCACCTTCTGCGGAAGCGTCGGAGGACGTGGTACCCGATACCACCGAAGAAGCCCTGAGCACGGTCACGGATCTTGTCGAAGCCTTCGACGCCAAGAACTGGACCCTGGTCTTCGCCTTCGGCGTGATGATCCTCGTCTACGCCGTGCGAGTCACCGGCCTGCTGGAGAAGATCGGCATCAGCTCCAAGGTTCTCCCCTGGGTGAGTCTCGGCATCGGCCTGCTCACCGGACTGGCCAGCGCGCTGATCACCGGCCTGCCCTGGCCTGCCGCCGTCATGGAGGGCGTGCTGATCGGTCTCTCCGGTTCCGGCCTGTGGTCCTCGCTCGGCAGCAAGGTCTTGCCGACAGGCTCCAACAGCTCCACCAACGACACCGAGGGCACCGCCAGCACCTGACAGCACCCAGCGCCCCTGATCGTCCTGAACCAGCCCCGCCCGCTCGAACCCGAGCTTCTCGGCGGGGCTGGCGTCCATCAGGACACCGAGCCCCATCCTGGCTCGCCCGTCCCGACTACCCTTGGCCTGCTCGACATAGAGCGCGTGCTCGAGCTTGTGACCCTCGAGCACCCGATCGTGCTTGCACAGCGAGCACAGGTCTTCCTTGTTGCCAGGCTTGGACCTGTTCCATCCGAACTCACCGAGCGGAAGCTCCTGCTCGCACACCGAGCACACCTTCGTCGTTTCCTTTTTTTGCGTCACTATTCCTCCACGATCCCGTCGTTTACAAGTTCACGTCTGACCCGTTCGACCATCCGTTCGAACTCGGCCTCGTTTTTCTGCCACCGATCCCAGCGAGCCCTGTCCTCGTCGTCCGGCTCCCTCGACTTGGCCCGCTCGCACGAGCGACACAGGCCGCGTAGCCCGTCCAGGCTGTCCTTGCGCGGCCTGAACGACGAGAGAGGCTGCTCCTCGGAGCACCGAGAGCAGGTCTTGAGCCCGGTCTCCAGCACGAGCTGGGCGAGCGCCTGGCGATCAGCGACCCGCAGAACGCTGGCTTTCGATCTGGACGAGCGCCTCCGAGCCGACTCGCACTCCCGGCACCAGGCTCGCAAGCCGCCACCGCCTCTCGCGCGGTTCCGACCGAAGCTCGACGGCTCCAGCTCGCGCTCGCACTCGGGACACCACCGCAAGCCGTCAGACACCCTGCGACGCCGCCTGGGCCTGGCCCTGGCCTCACACTCCCTGCACCACGAGCGACGCCCTGACGAGCCGTACTTGTGCTTGTTGAACGCATCCAGGGGGAGGACGCGCCCACAGTGAGGGCAGAGCTTGCTCTCGTCGGGATCAGGCGTGATGGTCGGAAGCACTTGGCAGTGCTAACCCGCTGGATGGCCACCGGCCATCGGTCCAAACCCTACAGCCCTCGGACGACCAGATGGGCTGGCACGCCTGCCTTCTGGCCTCTACGGGCGCTCGCCGTGAAGACGCATCGAGTCGACGGTGACGACATGCTGGTTGCCAGAGTTCGATCGCCAGCACTGAATGTACTGCTGGACGAGGGTGCCGTCCATCAAAGGCATCGGCACGCCAGCGGGCGGTGTGACGTCGATCCCATCGATCAAGAAGCGCACGTCAGCCAAGTTGGAGAAGTCGATGGAGTAGATCGCGTACTGGCCGTTGAGCCAGAGCTGCGCCGTAGTCAAATCGGTCGGAGCCGTGGTGCCGTCCTCAGCCATCGCGAACACCGTCAGAAGGGGACCAGCGGACCCCAGCCGGAACCAAGCGTAACGAGTGATGGCCGTAGGAACATCGTTGTGGGTCATAGCCACGCCGATGTAGACCTCATCGGTAGCAGCGTAAGCCGTGTCGATGTCGACCTTCACCCGGAACGACACGACCGGATTCTCCTGTAGATCGATCCACCGATTGTCACCACCGCCCAGTCGGCACTGCTGAATCTCGGCCAAGGCTCCCATCGTCATGGCGTACTCGCCGTTCGGGGCGTCGTTGACGTAGGCGCCGACACACTGGCCACCCGTCCCGATGGACTGCACGAAAATGAGCCACGACGGTAGCACCGTTCCGGCCGGAGCGATGAAGTCTTCCTCCACGTCGTAGCGCAGGGAAGGATCGAGCCCGTAGGCGCTCCACACGCCAGGCGTGCCCGAGACCACGCAAACCCAACCCGTGATACCAGCGAAGACTCCCCCGTTGTTGACGTAGCGATCTCCAACGACGTGCGCGCCAGCGTCCGGCGGCCCACCGGACACACTGAGCATCCGATTACCGATCTTGAACTCGCCAATAGCTCCGACCGACACGTCGCCAGCCGGAACGTCCAGGCCGCCAATGGTGACGGCCAGGTCTCCAGTGTCGATGTCGAGATCGCCGTTGAGCAGAGTGACGTCACCGCCGAATCGGTGCATAGGCATGAGAATCTCCTAGAAGATTTGCGAGTGGCCACCCCAGTCGTCGCGAGAGGCGGCCACCGATGGCGAAGACGGAGACCGCCGGCCAGAGCTACGCGATGGTGATGGCGACGTTGACCGAGGTCACTGCGCGCACACACCAGATCCCGCCAGCCGAGAAGAACTCGACCGAGTCACCCACGACATAGAGGTTCCCCACCATGGTGAGGGTGGTTCCGGTGCAGATGAGGGTAGCAGGGAAGCCATTGACAATGGTCCCCCTGAACAGGGCGCCACCGCAGGTGAACACCACGTTGTCAGCAGGAGCGCCACCACCCGCGACCGAAGCCACGAAGCGATAGGTCAGACCAGGGTTCCCAACCGGGGTCGGCAGAGCGACGAGTAGTGGCCCAGCGCCACCGGGGGCGACCAGAAAGGTCTTCCCCGAGTCGTCGACGGACATCGTGTAGGGAGAACCTGCCATGACGAGGAGGTCGTTGACAGGGGCGGTGACACCAGGCGCGACGCTGAGACCGAGTTCGGCCTCGATCTGGCCGCCGAAACGATGCTGGGGCATGAGAAACTCCGTGAGGGAAGCTGAGGGAAAGGATGGTGAGAGACGAGGCCGAAGACGAGGGCCGTCGACCAGAGCTACGCGATAACGATACCGAGAGCACCCTGAGTGACGGCGCGCACCTGCCACAAGCCACCGACCGAGT
>Ga0209434_1000757_pt1 | contig 15083 bp, 19 predicted proteins | sample ETNvirnome_2_300_FD_184068 | JGI IMG/M metagenome (GOLD analysis project Ga0209434, IMG submission 184068) | Marine viral communities from the Pacific Ocean - ETNP_2_300 (SPAdes) (version 2) | ecosystem: Environmental > Aquatic > Marine > Oceanic | place: Pacific Ocean | collected 2013-06-22
CTCCCTGACGTTAAACATCGGATTCATGATGTCTGCTAGCCGTGAATTATCTCCGGCACACTCAGATAGCAACTCTTCCTTGATGAGACACCTTAGCTGGTTTCTTGTGATTTTCATTATAAAAAAACCTCTGTCTATAATTATTATGTTACAGGTAGATGTTCTTAAAATGGTGGACCCGGCGAGAGTCGAACTCGCGTCCAAAGCAATTCAGGGATCAAGTCATTCACAGGTTTAGCCAGTTTTTCTAAACTGGCAAATTTTCCGCTGGTGAAACCCCCTTACTCGCGGACATAAGGTTCGAGCATTATTTTATTTCGGTGATGCTACTTCACTTAGCCTAAATTGGATAGATGGTTTTAGGCAACCACCCGATTAAGCCGCTAGGGCGTATTCGTAATTGTCGTAATTGTTGGCAATTAGGTTTTTGAAACCGCTCTTTAGACCAGCTGTTTCCTGAGGTCACCTGCACTCCTATACTCCTTCGCTACCTCGTCGAAGCCATTTCGGGCCCATTATTCCTTGTCAACCGATAGTGAGTTCTTTACCAGATCTCCCACCTGTTTCTTAATAAGTCTAAGTCCTTTTCTAGCTCTCACGCCTGCAGACTTATTCCCATTTGCATTCTTGTGAAGATCAAGATCGAGACTCTCAACCAAAACCTTTAACTCATTCCATTTTTCTAATAGATCTGACATTTTTCTTCTCCTGTTAAACCTCTATTAATTTTTTAGGTTCCTCATTGTTTAATTTAATACAATTAATTATTCTCTTCATCAGACTAATATCTTCTAATTCCATTGAAATTAATTGTATTATTTGAATTTTTTGTTCCTCATTTACACCAAAATCAAGTATTTCCTTGACAATTTCTCTAGATGCAACCTTCTTTTCTACCTTAACATCCTCTTCAGTTTTTCCATACTTTTTCATATCCTATCACCCAACAATTTCATCTTTTCTTAAATGAGATTCTATTTTTAATTTATCTATACCATCTATTGTCAATTGCTTTATCTGTGTAGATCCTTTAAGAGCAACTTTTGATAAAATCACCCATGATCCCCACTCTTCATTTCTTAGTATATCATCGACCTGTTGCCACGTTGCAATATCACATTTATTATCATCAAGAATTTGTAATATTTTTTCTGGAATATTTGACCTCAAATCTTTTATTTCTGTTATCGCAAACGTGTCTTCTAGCCCATAGATAAACTCTGACGTACAAAAATCTACAATCTTGTGAACTACTCCGCAATTATTACATCTAGATACGCTAGGTATGACATCTCCATCTTCGTCTATTGTAGAAAATGTTACAAATTTATGAAATACCGGATCAGGTAATTTTTTGTACTGTGGAAGAATACAATGACACTGAATTAGATGTTTGATGCCGGCCATCTTAAAAATATCAACTCTTATTTCTTTTTCTTTGTTGTCTTTTTTAGATCTTTGATTCCGGCATTTAGTGCCGACTCCACATTTACATATCCCAGTGACAGGGCTTGTGAAGTTGAAAGATCAACTAAATTAAGGACTCTTTCAAATGTAATGTCGTCTATTTCTAAACCGCCCTCATTTCTAGACTCTACAAGATTTGATGAAACCTTTTCCTTAATAAAGGAAACAAGCTCAGATACGCTCTTTCCAACATCTGATTCAAATGACATATTTTTCTCCTAATATCATAAAGGTAAACAGTTATATCAAAATGTAAACTATTGATCTTCTAGAAGGATATTTCCTACAGAAATTACTGAAGATGTACATGATAATGATAGCTTGAGTGCTGCACAAATCGACGTCATAGTTAAAATTGATCTATTATCTTTTAAAACTATATCTAACATAGCTATATCATCTTTAAAAATTTTTTTAACTGACTCAGATGTTATCACACCTCTTTGAACTATCATCTTAAACTCTCTAAAAAATTTATCAAATAACTCTAGTGTTTGTGAATTTTTATTGATCATGTCAGTTCCAATCTTAACAGTAACCCTGTTAGAAGATAATGATCTAATTCTATCGTCAAATAAATTCTTTAAGTCAGATGTTTCACTATCATCTCTTTTTTTTCTTAAAAATCTAATGTGCTGATATAGCTTTGTAGAATCAAAGTCGGATGATATACTCACCTCTTTTTCTGATATAGATACTCTCTTTATCTTATCAAACGGCCCCTTGGACGCAGATGATATTAGATCACCCTTATACGATGAAACTATCTCAGAGTTACAAGCTATAGAAATATCATTTAAAATATTGAGAGTTTTTTCATCAAATCCTACACATACTGGAATTAAATTTATCGTTCCCCTATGAATATTAAACAATAGTGTGCTTTTAACATCATCTGACATCCCTCTTGAAAAGATTACAAAGGGCTCTTTGGAACTCGATGCAAACTCTAAGAGATGATGAATCTCTCCAACAGACTCTATAATTCCATCTATTACCATACAGTTTACTTCACTTCTTCTCCATGCCCCGCTAGCTGGTAAAAATTCAGGTGAAATATTGATTTTAAAATTGAATCCAGTTAATGATTCTATTATAGTGTCAGATAGGTTAGACCTCTCTATAAAAATGGGAGAAGATGATTGTGTATTTTTTATAATTTCATGAATAATTTCTTTATGTATTTCATCATTAAAAAATTCATCAATTATTTTATAAATGTCGCTCCTATCAGATCTTACTCCAAGGACTTTTATCTCTTTAACAAGCTTATCTATCTCCTTACTTAAATCACAGCTAATATCTCTATGTGATCTATTCTGTCTTAGGTGACATATAGCCCTTTCAAGAAAAAGAAGAGATAATCTTAAACAAATCTCACCCGCACCTCCAGAGATCATCTCAGCTCTAGTAGCTGTATCTAATAAAATAGGCTTAAGTATTTTATCATGAACTTCACTCTGGCTATAGAACATATATGATTGAACTGGATCGTGGGTAGAAATATTTTTGACTATCATATGATTAGAATTTAATATTCCAGATTTTTTAATTCCATCTATATCTCTTAAAATTATTTTTTTAATCTCTGTTGCATCTATGCTCTTTATATTCATGTATCTATGAATCTCTCCAAAGATTATTGGCTGCAAAAGTTAAAACCTCTTCTGCTGAATCTTCGTTATACCCATATTCCTCTATCAATGTAGATATCATCTCATTATATTTTTTTCTCTGTTCGTCATCTCTAGACTTGCTTTTGGTAACTATCCTAGAGATATCTTTAACAGACATTATGAGATATGCCTCAATTGCTTCTTTTAAAGGCCCATAACTTTTGTAATTGACCTTTTCTTTTCTTCTCATTTTAGCAAACATATAGGCCGTAACATCACTTCTAAACCCATCAACAGAGGATCCTATTATTCCTATCTGCTCCTCAATTGATTTCATAAAATGCTCATCAGGCTCTCTCTCTTCTTTTGTTATGGTATCTTTAACTGTAGTTCTGGTCGTGTAACACTCAGCATTATCTAAATAGGTGTCAAATAGAGACTGGGCTTGCTCTTCATATGCTGCTACAAAAGCCTTTGCTATCTCATTTTCAAGAATCTTTAGATACTCTTCTCTTATAATTTTCTGTAACAGCTCAAGATACCTATCTCTATCTTCTTCAGATATTACCTGTTCCTTGACCTGTCTTATAAGAGATTCCATGATAGCATTTGGGGTAACCATATTCTTATCAGAATCAGAAAGTGCTGCATCAATAGACTTCATTATAAATCTAGTAGATATTCCATCCATCCCTTCTTCACGGGCCTCATCTCTTAGGTCTTTTATGTCTATCTTTTTAACTCTGCCCTTTTCAATTACATCTTCACCATTATAAATCTTTAACTTGGTAAGAATATCACACTTTTGTGAATATCTCAATCTAGATAAAATTGAAAACATAGAGGCTATCTTTAAAGTATGGGGAGCTATGTGAGAATCAAAATCAGATCTCTTCAATTGCTTCTCATATATTTTAATTTCCTGATCTAGCTCTAAAATATATGGCACGTTTACTTTGACAATTCTATCGAGAATGGCTTCGTTCGTGTGTTCAGATCTAAATTTATTCCACTCTGCTTCATTACAATGAGCAAGTATAACTCCATCAAAATAGAGCATATCATGCTTTCCCGGAGATGGAATTCGTTTTTCCTGTGTCGCTGTGATTACGGTATGTAGAAACTCAATTTCATTTTTGAATACCTCTACGAGCTCTACTATCCCCCTATTTCCGACATTAAATGCGCCATTTAAAGATAATACTCTAGGATCATCTTCAGAATATTTATCTAGTTTTGATATATCTTCTGATCCAATTAAAACTCCCACGTCCTGGCTATTGGCATCCATCGGAGGAACAGAGGCTATTCCACGTCTCGCTCTTTGAGAGAATGTTGACTCTTGAACCGGAAATAGCTCATATTTTTCATCATACTCATTTAAAAGCTTATATCTAGCAACTGGGCTGATATCTCCTTCAATTTTTATTCCCAACATCTCTTCAAATTTTGATCTTAACCCTCTGGGTATTAGCTGAAGGGGTTCTCCTCTCTGGGGATCACCTTTTAAATGATAAAACTTTTCTCCTTCTATTGACTTCTTTATATGTTCGATGAGTGCTGATTTTCCAGCTCCGACAGGACCCATTAATAGTAAAACCTGTCGACTTTCTTCTCCTCTTAGTGCAGCTGATCTCAAAAATCTCATTACCTTTTCTAAAACTCTATCCATTCCAAAAAAGTCATTTTGAAAATATTCATAGACGCGCACGCCATCGCCGTCAAATAATTTTCGCTTTCTAGGATCAGAATCACTCATAATAGTGAGACCATGAGAAACAATAGAATCGTATAGCCTCTTATGAGACAGTATTGCTATTTCAGGATTATCATTTACTATCTCTAGATAATCTAAGAAAGTCCCATCAAATTTTTCATCGATCTTTTTTTCTCTTTGATTTTCAATGATATTTAAAAATCTTTTATTCTTCATCTACTCCTCCAAAACCATTATATCATATTTCCCACGGTTCTTCTTCAATAATGGTAAAAAACTTGACATCCTTTGGCCATATTGTCTGAATCTTTCTAACAACTTCTTCTGCATAGTCTAATTCTAAGTCCCTTCCATCATGATTGTGTTCTAATATGAGATTACCTGATGTTGATATATCTGATACAAAAACTCTGGGTATTGAATTTAATCCAACATTTTTTATCAAGTCACTTCTAACCGTTTTCCAGCTTTCCTCATCTGATACATCATCTATAGTTATTCCCTTTTTCTTAGTTGAATATGTGAATAAATTTAGATCTCTACATGCATCGAAGTCTAAATGACACCTAATAAATGATTCATCTTCATGAATCTCTCTTATAAAGAAGCACTCATCTATTCCCAGATCCTTCTCTAATTTTTTAAATAAAGAGAATCCTAAGTGATAAGGGTTTATCTTACCAAGATGAGGTCTAACTACCTGATTATGTGATTTTAAAAATGGTATGTGACAGTCCTGTGGTAAATTTAGTTCATTTAATATCTTATAATGCCAAAAGCATGCCCATCCTTCATTCATAATTTTTGTTTTTATTTGGGGTATGAAATAATGAGATTCATCTTTAACAATATTCAATATATCAATTTGCCAGTCTTTGAAGTGCGTTCCATAGTCTATAAGAAACCCTAGGAGATCGTAATCGGGCTCTAAAAGATCTTTATCTAGATCAAAGTTTTTATATTTTCCGTCTGAGTCATTGTTAATAATATTTATGTATTTTTGTTTAATTTCCTTTCTGGAGAGCCTTTTTATTTGATTTCTTTCTGTCTGAAGTCTTATTGTGTGAAGGGTGTCAAGAAATGTCTCTACGTGATCTATCCCTATGTTGGGATCTTCAATGTACCCCTGTATTCTTTTTTTGGCATTTCTAAATCTAGATACAACAGTATCTGGTCTAGTATTTTTAAATGCTCTATTATTTTTAAAAAAATCACTATGCCCCACACAATGAGCCATTATCAGTATTTGAAGATGTAGTGGATTTTCTTTCATTAGATAGGCTATCGATGGATTAGAATTAATTATTAATTCATAGGGAAGTCCTTCAAGACCTGCATTATAAAGCTGATGTGTTCTTTCAAATGACTTTCCATACGACCAATGATTGTAATGAGAAGGCACACCATGATATGACATATGTCCCATCATCTCATAATAATCACAAACCTCATAATTTATCTGGTGCCAGTCAAGATTATATTTTTCTGCAATATTGCAAATCTTATCATCCCATGTGTTTAAGTCTTCAAGGTTCCAATTAGACATTATTAACCCCGCCAAAAATTCTCTTAAACTGAGGCCATATATCATCTGGTGACTCTAAATTTACAATTTTAAACTTAGAATCCTGAATAGGTGTATACACAGCTGCCATGCCACCCTCTGTCCATGCAATTCTATCAGAATCTGGAACTATCTGAATATAACAATAAAGCTGGCATATTGACTTTAATGTGTGAGATAGCTCAATAGATTTATCATTATCTTCCGGCCAGTTGTCACCGTCACTGCAGTGAAATGCATAGATGTTCCACGCATCTGGATGGTATCTCTTATTTGATACTTCTAAACATTTTTCAATTCCAGAAGAGATAAGTGTTCCTCCTGAGCTAGCTCTCTTAAAGAAGTCATCTTCACTAACTTCCTTTGCAGAAATTGTATGAGAAATAAATATAATTTCTACATTTTCATATTTGTGTCTTAGAAAGTGATAAAGTAAAAAGAAAAATGATCTAGCAATAAATTTCTTTTCTTTTGTCATAGACCCTGATGTGTCCATGATAAAAAATATCGCAGCATTACTATTTTCTTTGGGCTTAACATCTATGTGTCTATATCTTAAATCATTCTTGTGAAATGGAAATCTTTCATCACTATTCTCATCTAAGCTTCCAGTTCTTGATGAAGCCTTTTTCCTTCTGATCTTATTCTTAAGCGTCTCTTTCTTTGAAAGTCTAGGTCTTATCCCTTGCGATCTATACCCTTTTCTTTTTACCCTATCTCCAACCATGTCCTTGAATTTCTTTTTTTCAAGATCTGGAAGATTTAAACTATCAAAGAGATAATAAGATAGTTCCTCTAAAGTTATCTCAACTTCATAGATCTCTTCTCCGGCTAGATTTCCTGCGCCTCCAGATCCTTCTTTCTCTCTCTTTTTAGGTGAACCAATTTTCTGACCCTTCCTAATATTTTTACCTGGTGCTGAACCAGAGCTCTTGTTTGTTTCATTATCTCCATAAACAAATCTATATTCTTTTATGCCCTTTACTGGTATTTTTATTCTTTTCTTTCCATCCTGCCCTATGATTGATTCATCTGATACGATATCATAAACACCCTCTCTAATTGCATCTCTGATCTTTTGCTTGTGCCTGCTCCTATCAGTTGCTGATCGATCAGCTGAAGTTTTATGATTTCTGAAGATCGACATAAATTTTTAAAATCCTCTAAATCCCTTTCATCGATGGTAGATAAGATAATCTTACACCTGAATACGGGATTTATAAATAAATATTAAACATATTAGAAGATGGTTGTTATTAATTTAAAGAACCCTCTCTCTAATAGATAAAGAATTCAGCATCTAAGCTCTTATCTGATTAATTTTCTACTATAGAATAATTAATAAAGATAGAATGATGACAATTTCTTCCAAAATAAATGAAAATTTTCTAAGAACCTTTATAAAGATATCTGTTCTCTCAATAACACTAATAGGATTAATATTTACAAGTATCTCAGTTTTTCATGGAGAAAAGCTTCCAAAGGAAAACTTTTTTAATCTAATAATGACACAGCATCGAGAAGATGTCTGTCTAGAAATAGACTCTGGTGTTGAGTGTCAAGATGATGTTTTTAAAAGACAAGTGACCGCCTCAGGATTAGGATTTAAATCAATAGACGGATCAACTTACATATTAACAGCTGCTCATTTTTGTGTCCCAGATATGTTCTCAGAGTTTTCATATTTTGATGACGCTATCTCAGATAAAATTACAATAGACTTATGGGTATTTGATATCAATGGTGGTATATGGGAGTCTGAAATAGTATTTATTGATCTTGAATCCGATCTCTGTCTAGTTAGATCTGACTTACCCAGTGTAAGAGAAATAGAGATATCAGATAGCATGCCAGAGATAGGAGAAAGAGTTTATTCTATATCTTCTCCACTTGGTATTTCATCCAAAGGTGTTTCTCTTCATTTTGATGGAAAATTTTCAGGCTGTGATGATAGAAATGACATATGTTTCTTCACAATACCCGCAACCTTTGGAAGCTCAGGAAGCATTGTTTTAGATAAAAATAAAAGGGCAATCGGAATGATTCAAATGACGGCCAGAGGGTTTGACTCTGTCGCCATGGGTGTGGGTCAAAAACAACTTATTGAATTTTTAGAAAAAGCATCTCAAGAATTGAAAATAGATCTTATCTAAAAATCTTCAGTTGAACTATTAATCATCGTTCTAACAACAGCACATGCTCTATTTCTTTTTTGAGCCTTGGTTGGCTCTTCACCTGGACCAGATGTTAACATATCAAATATAAGATCATCTTCTTTTGCAAGTTTTTTCCAAAGTTTTCTAAATTTTCTTTTTGCAATTCTTCTATCTTGATAGTTTAGGGAATTCAACATGTCTACGAGCTCTTGTCCTGTGAATGCTGGAACAATTCCTGCTTCAAGCATCCTCATCTTTGCTGCGATGTTTATTTTAACTCTAGACATTTTTTAAATAAAGTGGTTACTAATCCTGTAGAATTTCACCTCGTCTTATATGGTTATATCTTTTTAATCACTCTAGATAATTAAACATTATCATCAAATATCTCCCTTTCACATCCTACTAAATAATTATAAAATACTGGAAGCATATTTACACGCCAATTTATAAACTTTATGTCTAAAAAGCTTTTTATATCAAAATCACTCAACATCCCAAGAGATAAAACACTTCTTGTTGGAGATTTTTGTAATTATTGTGCATCATCTCTCCCGATAAATGGAAGTTTTGAAATTCATATTGTTAGTGATAGAGATCTACATAATATTAAAACAACAGCACACTACAATACAGGTAGAGGAATAATAACAGTATATGGTAAGAATAGAGCACTTGTAGACATACTCAGGTCTGTTGCCCATGAGCTAACACACATGATGCAAGATGAAAATAATATGCTAAATGGTGTCATTCAGGATGCTGGAGGTCCCATAGAGGATGAGGCTAATGCACGTGCAGGTGAATTAATAAAGCTATATGCTAAAAGTCATCCTATAAGAAAGAGAATATACGAGGCTGCTATAAAGAAAAAGACTGTAAAACTAGGTTGAAGCCAGTTATGTAGTCGTAGCGGCTCCTTGAGATCCTGCATATGCCATCATCTTTCCTTTATCATATGTCTGAACAGACCTTATAACTGCATGAACGGCATTGTTTGATCTTTCAACTATAGAAGGATCATCTCCTCTTTTAAATGGATTGAATTCCACAGGTACTGCGCTATCTCTAGTAACAAATTCAACAGAGCTCTTTATGCGATCTAGGTCAGCACCTGATATGTCAAATGCTAGACCGGTTCCATGTCCCCTTCCAGATCCTGTGGAGACTCTTCTTGCTATTACGAATCCCTTGTCTTTTAGTTGATCAACAGCGTCATCTAGGTCGCTATACGTTATATTTTCTCTATCTGCGTAATTTCTTATTACTCTATCTTGTGATGCCTGATCTCTCTCACCAGATGTCATAACTGCGCCAGCTGGAAGGAATGGCTTCAACCAGTTCCAGGCAGATAATATGGCTGGTGTAGTCTGGACACCAGACTTTATTCCATCAGTATCAGTTGGACCAGAGCTTATATTTCCAGTATTTATTTCTACATCGGAGGTCTGACTAGGGGTGCGAGCTCTTGTTGAACCTCCAGAACTTCTTGATTCCCTTGATCCCCCGCCAAATACGCTCTTAAGTTTCTCATTTAGTAATGTTTTGTGTATCATATCTCTAAGCTCAGATTCTGTGAGCTTCTTAATTACCATTGAATATTTTCTTGGATTATAGCCCACCCGCTTAGATGTATCACCTAGATTTCCTCCAATTACTTTATTATCTCCAACATATATATCGCAGTGATTTTTTGATCCAATTCTGTTCCAACCATTTCCTGTTCCTCTTGGCCTGCAGGGAATATCACCTCTTTGTGGACCACCTTCGAGCTCCTCAGGCTTGTATGCCACAAATCCAGATGTAGAACCAGCATCTCTAGCATTTTTTGCAGCTCTCATATATGTTGAATGAGCAGCTGATTTTTTAAACTCTGGCTCGTTTTGAAGTGCCCAAGATATAAATGCTGCACTCCATGGTCTTCTTTTTCTTATATATTTTTCAGCATCAACGCCCACGTTAGACCAATAAGCAGCCAAAGTATCTCTCATACCAGGATCTGTCTCGTGAGAACCTCCCCACCTTTGAAATTCCGCCTCGGCATTATCTGCAGCGTCTCCAATGGCTGATGAAACCTGGGCAGTAATTTCTTCTTCTTCACTTGGAAGCTCGGCACTTCTCTGTGAATATGCATCTGTTGGCAATTTTTCAAAGACACTCTGAAGCTTCTCAGTTAATAAAACCTCTCTGATTAGCTGCCTTAGAATGTCTTCGTTCATACGTTAAAGTGTTCCCAGCCCACACGATCTCTGATCCATCTAAGCAACTCCTTGTGTCCTGGATGATTTCTTCTATATTTTCTATTATTCATTCTAATTTCTGCTACCTGAGAGTTATTTGCGACCCAGGTGCCATTTGGCTGGTAGCCGGCTGTCTCATCACCAAGTGGGAGAGAAGTATCCATTACTACAACTATCTTTCTAACTGTTTCGTCACCACCCATCGCCGCACCTCTAAAGTCAACTCTTATTGGACGTGTCGGAACATATTTATGAACCCTTCCTCCACGAGCTGCAGCAGCGGAACCTGGAAATAATTCTCTCTCAATTGTTTTTCCAGGTGCCTGTTTTCTTACCTCTCTATCAAATGGACCTCGACCTTGAGGCACGTCTGTAGTTGTCGTAAGGACTGGACTGTCTAGTCCTGAAGGTAGCTCTGAAGGCTCCACAGTCTCTTCAGGAGGTGCCTCTGGCTCATCTTCACGAGTAGCCTGTACTCTAGATATATGTTGTAAGAATGCTAGCGCGCCGCCGGGGTCCCCTGAAAATGACTTATCTGCTATACCTGATACAACAGATGACATGGCAGGCCATTTTTGAGATGGTGAAACAGATGACCAATCATCACCCCAGGCTGCAAATTTTTGTGTAAGATATGCCTCCCATGCTGTCTGAGTCTTTGGTCCCCACTTTCCATCACACCCTCTAGAGGTTGCGCATGAAGGTGCATTAACTATTGTTTGTATATCCTTTACGGTTTGATGTCCCCAATATCTACTTGAGGTGTGTCGCCGGCTTCTAGGGGTCCCAGAATCTGATCTTGCCGCCTGTATTCCTGAATCGGATGTTTCATCTCCAGCTGATGTTCCACCTCTTCTTGGAATGTCTCCACGAGAAACTCCTAGTGTTCCCTCGTTTAAGACATCTTTAACCATGACTCTAACAGATCTTAAAATTATATGTCCTATATTTTTTGACTCATTAAAGTTAAATCTATCACCTATGTTTCTAGCTGCTGCTCGTGCTCTCTCTGATGCATTGTCAAGCGGACCCTCTTCTAGGGCATTAAACATGTCCAGTAGCTTTTCTGCCTTTCTTTCCTGCTCAGGATCACGGCCCCAGTTATCCTTTGTATCGTCTAGGACCTTTGTGATGTCGTCTCCTTCGTCTCTTTCATATGCTCTTGCTAATGCACTTAGCGCATATACATTTTCCTCATCAATAGAGTCATAAAATACATGCCCTCTTAACGCCCTATACACGTCCCAGACGGTATCTATATTTTTATCTCTGATCGGGATGTCAAGAGAGTCTTTGACGCCCAAAATAAGGTTTGCCCAGTCATCATCATCATTGATCCGGCCCTCTTCATCAAATGTTAAACTAACGTCATTGTCCCAGTTAGGCTCATTTGAAAATCTAATACTAGATGGTGTATCTATCTGAGATAGCCTGACTCCCTGATTTCTAAGAGCTCTTCCTGCTGGAGATCTATCCTTCGGAACACCCCCGTCAGATATAAATTCGGCTAATCCCGCCGCAGTAGCGGGATATCCTAGATTATCAGACTTATCATCCCAGTCATTATATACACTCTCAAGAGAGGGAATCTCTGTCGTTATTCCGGCAAGATCCTCTCCATCTTTAGTTATCAAGGGAAGATAGTTATTTTGTAAAAATCTCCAGTAAGCTGGCCATACAGTATTAATGTCCCCATCTTCATCTATTCTAAGCGCTGCTTGAACGACTGTTATATCATCTTCTGATGCAGCCTCATTAAGTATGCTTAGTCCATGCTTTCTAGCATGCTTCTTGATGATCTCTTCTCTAACTAGAGTTCTTATTCTTTTTTCATTTAGATTCACCTCTAGATCCTCCGCTTTTAATTAATTATTAACTGTTTAAATGATTTATCAATCACGTGTAAAGATGATTTTCCTATTATACAATTAAATAGGAGTTAAAAGTGACAATTTTAATCATTATTTTTTCTATAGCTGCTGTTATTGCATCTCCTCATGATGATGCAATGTCTCAAATTGAATTTAATTATGAGCAGACTAGAACATTTACTATAGGCTCTAGAGATATAGAGATTTCATATCATGGAAAATCAAGTGATGAAGCTAGCGATGTTTTTAATCATATTTTTAAGTCTATTGAAATTCTACCTGAGTTTTTGAATAGCGGTACAAGAACTTGTAAGACAGTAGATCTTGATGTATACCACATTGACTATGAAGATATTAATGATAGATCTATTATGTCATTTATGAGATGGGAATCATTAGGAGTGACTAGAATAACTGGTGCATATGATTCTATATTTTCATCACCCGGGAGAGGATCTATGTTTATTTCTAGATCTAGTAATGTAGAATTTTCCTCACTTACAATTTCACATGAAGTAGCACACTATTGGCAGGACATCACATGCTCATCTAGTAATCTTGAAGCCGATGCCAGAAGGTTTGAAAAATACTATCTTAAGACAGTTGAGGGTCGTCAACTGGTGTCACGTTAGAGAATGCTCTGCTAACTTTTACTGGATTTTTAAGAACGTCTTCTTCCTCACCTTCTTCTCCCGGATTACCTAGCATCTGCTTATCTGAATGTTTATAGTGTGGTTGAACTGTTCCCCAGCCATGAAAGGCCTTCTTCTCCATTCTACCTAATTCTTCTATTACAAGATTAATGATCTTTTTTAGATCTTTCATTTGGACATCTACGACTAAAAATTGAATGATTGTTGTCTATCATCTTGCCCGCCACCGAAGAAGCTCTTAGCCTTATCCCATAGGCCGCTTGCCATGTCGCCAGCACCACCAAGAGCCTCACCTACATCAAACTGACAAACAACGTCTGCTATCTTGTCTTTTATTCCCGCAGCTATATCTCCCTTGAGAATAGAATTTGTTAGCCACTCTCTAATTGATGCAGTCAATCTGCCATTTGGATCCATACCAAGCCCATCAATTACACTATTTATAAACGGCTCAACACCAGTTTCAGCCATGGCATCTATAAAGTTGTCTGCAAATACCCTGCAACCTTGTGGTGAAAATAAATCTTTAAACTCTTCTAGTGATGTATTTTCAACGAGGTTTGCAACAACTCTTGCTAAAAATCCCTGTTCCTCAAATCCCATCTTTCCTATGAGCCACTGGGCTATGTCATATTTGAATGTCTCAACGAAGCCACCACCAAATCCCTTTATCATGTCCCAAAGACCTTCATTAATTTGATTTGGTGTGTATCCGCTTTCAGCCATCCTGCATGCCTCTCTTAGCATGGCTTCTTTATATCGCTTATGTTCTTGTAATATTTGCTTTTCTTCTAATATAATTTTTCTTAAATAATTCGGATTTGCATCTACATGTTTCATATTAAACTGCTCCTAGTGCGGATTTTATAATACATATTATTCTATAATCTTAAATAACCACAATATAAATCCCATTATGAACTGTATTGTTACAAATATTGCAATTGACTTTGTTTTAAATTGTTTAAGCAGATCTACTTCGAGAATTAAATCTTTAATTTGAGCGGGAGATACTACGTCATCAATTCTCGATTTCCATAGTTTAATATCATCAAGCTCACCTCTAAAAGAAGATATCTTAGATACCTCTGTTTTTATTTCTTCGTGGGTGTCTCTTAGGCTCTCATAATTATCATTTAATCTTTCAAGCTCTTTTAAAACATGTCTTGACCACTCATTCCAACCGTTTTGTTCACTATCACTAGGCATGGCATCTCCGAACCTAGTTGGTTATTATTTCACTTTTATTCAATATATTTTTTTGTGATCTTAGAGGATCTTTATCACTTTTTTTATTTTTTATGAAAAAACCTTTAACACTATTCATAGGACAAGGCTCATTACAGCTTATAAGTCTTTCTGTCATCTCTTTAAGATATTTTAATCTTCTAGATGCCATCATGGACGACCAACAAGTGCTGCTTCGAGTGTAGCAAGACGTTGTTCTAGGTTGGCTATGCGATCTTCAGCGGCTTCTGCAAATTCCTCTAATTCATCAAACCCTCTAGCCTGTGAATAGTCAGAAACGAACCTTCCGCCTGGAATTAACGGTGTTGCTATTGCCTTTGCCAGTGAGCTAAATCTTCCTTCTTCGAGATCTCCCGATTCACGCAAAAGTGAAATTTCCTCATTTATTATTCTCATCAAATTTTTCTTTGAAATCTTCATTTTGTCCTCATATAGTTCGATTAAGATTAAAAGTGATCAACGTCCTTTATACATATAAAATTTATTACAATTTTTCCATCAAATAATTGCTATCCTGAAACATCAGCTAGGTCAGTTTGTTTTTGAGTTAG
>Ga0209434_1000759_pt1 | contig 15061 bp, 6 predicted proteins | sample ETNvirnome_2_300_FD_184068 | JGI IMG/M metagenome (GOLD analysis project Ga0209434, IMG submission 184068) | Marine viral communities from the Pacific Ocean - ETNP_2_300 (SPAdes) (version 2) | ecosystem: Environmental > Aquatic > Marine > Oceanic | place: Pacific Ocean | collected 2013-06-22
TAACAGAACTTTGGTCGCCTTGTGTAAAGTCATAATTAGTGCCATCAGTAGCAACCAAGTTCACCTTGTCGCCAGCGTTGAGTTCGGTGTACGCCGTGATGGTTATTGTTGCAGTTGCGGCCGTCTCTGTGTCTGAAGAATCCGCCTTCTGATATACGACACCCCCAAGATTATCATTTTTATTGAAATTGATGGACGTATTCTCGGCCAATATTAATTGTAGATTATTTTTTAATTCATAGATCTGATTATCAGCATATGTTTTTAATCTTATAACTCTGTCATCCTGATAAAAACATCTCAATATATTCTTAACTGCTTTCTCTGTGCCTTTTGATTTAAAAATGCCAGCCAAGTTGTTGTAAAGGTTCAGGTAAATTAAATTTTTAGTCTCGTTTAAATCAGATTCAAATAAAGTGTCTTGATTTCTATTTAAGAATTTTTCTAATATGCTCGAATCGATAAAAAGTTCTGGTGTATAAAGCCCTAACGACTGTGGCATATGCTCCGCAAACGGCAGTGGGACGGCCGATGCACTAGTATAATTTGTACCCTTAAATGAAGGGAGTGCAGAAATCTGTAAATAAAGTTTGTCAAAATATGCTGCAATGATGTGCGAAAGTAATCTTAAATCACTCGTTAAACCTTCATCTTCTTCCAATACCCATGATGGTATTAAATTGACGAAAGCAGCGTTATTATTCGAATCGTGGAATTCTCCCTTATCTAACAGATCTGTTTTTAAAGAAACTACATCTGGATGAGCCGAATATATTATTGGATCCAGATATTCTGATGAAGCTGCGCTAGCGCTAACTATCGCGGATCCAGTATTTCTAGAATTAGAACTATAGCCCGTCCATGTTCCATTACTTATGCGGCCGGAATAATCTAAAACTTTGCTATCTGTGGATGCGGTTGCTGTGATGCCTTCGTTAAATTTGAAATAAACACCAAGTGTTGTATTGCTGATGTCAGTATTTGTCCCGCCTCTCGCCTGATCATTATAATAACGCGCAATTTGATTGGGATCTCTTGCAATTTTCCAAAATCTAAATTCATCCATAGAGCCACTTAATTTGCCCCATGTGGCCATGGATAGTCCAGTATATGCATTACCAGATGGATTTGTCACAAGGGCCCCGATACGGCCCATCATGCCTTTAGAATTTATTTCATCAAGAGTGGCGCTACTAGTAATGCTATGATTTAGGGCGCCATCGACATATAATTTTGATTTAAAATTGCTTCCGGAATTTTGTAAAACTATTGAATAATGAGACCAATCGGATAAAGATGATGCCGAAAGACCTGAACCAATCGAAGATGTGAAAAACCCACTAGTACCGGATTGTACCGTAATCATAAATGGCGACGTGGTGCCGGGGACAGCGCCGGCGGGTACCGACGAACTCAATTCGATTGTGATTCTACCGTAGTCACCACTAGAAGTGGCAACGTTATTCCACATATCGAAAATAACTTGCTTTTCAGTTAAACTGGACGCTAGCGAACCAGTCTGTAGCCAAAATTCAATTGTAACACCATCATCAAAATCAGCTTTAAGATTTGATTCGCGAGAGCCGGAGCCATAATCAGAAGGCTGGCCGGCCGAGGTATTTATATCAGTGTCATATATATTTGAATACTGAAACTTACTATCGGTTGGATTTGAAAATGCATCTGCTAAATTCGCATAAGATGATGTATTTGGTCCACCATAAAATGTGATATATTCTAAACTACTAGGTAGACCATAGCCGCCGGTTAATGGCTCCGTTGATGTTCCCCACCCATCTACACTTAATTTGATATAGCCAGTTGTTCTAGGATATAGATTATCGAAAACATATTTTTCGATACCAAGAAGTTTATTATTATATTCATTAATCTCGGCATCAGAACCATCATAAGGATAATAATCATGAATATATTCGACGGCAGATTTATAATATAAATAAGCAGAACCATATTTCGCAAAATTATTTGGCTCTGAATAATCTACTTGAGGTACAAATGTGTCCTGTTTTGTTTTGAGCGCATGAACATTTCTTGCGGATTCAACATCTTCAAATACATCTTTTTCTTTAGTGTCTGATAAATAATTTCTTGATTTATTTGTTGAATCAAAAAGCTTTTTAATACTCATAATCTTCTACTCTGAATTTGAATACGTCGGGCTGCTCGACCCAAGATGACAAACTATTATCATAAAAAGCAAACTTTAAAGCATATGCATATCCAGGTTCTAAAAGATTCATATCAAAATCGAAATAATTACCAGATACATGATATGACATATAAGTATGTTCGTCAGAACCAGTACCATACGGGACGGCGTTATAGCCATCAATCAATCTATAAACTCGATAAGAGCTACTAATAATTGTGGTAGATTCTGGAGTTGAACTGGCGATTGTATAGATCGTCGGACTCCAATGTTTATTTCTAATATATAAATTAAATCTAGCTGTTTCATCTTTGCGATAAATGTTTCGTAGATTAGTAATGTTTAAATAATATGTTGGTTTGGCTGCGGCCGTGGCCCCCTCGATCTTAGTTGGCAAGAAAGAACCAGTACCATAAACAGTACCACCATTAATTCTGTTGCGATCACCAGAATTCGAGCCGCTATGCCAGACATCAAATAGCTTTGTCAGCGGCATTGCTGCTGCTGTAATACCCATAGAAGCAGAATATATGCCAGTAGAGACAAACCCGCCTGTAATATTTACGTTGCCATCATACAATAGCAATTTAGAACCACTAAGCTCTGTGTTTTCTGTCGATCCCGAAAATAGACTGACATAAATCTCGCCTGCTGCAGCAAGGCCGGGAATATTTACCAGAGTGCCGCGAATATAATTATAAAAATATAAAGTATTTAGACAGTCTGCGGCAGGAGCAAGAGAGCTACTGTAGTAGAAATTTCCTCTATCGTCTGTAACGGAATCATTCCAACGAGCTTCAATCACGGGGCGCTTAAAGAAATATTGTGAGCCCCTCCCGAAAAATCTTTTAGTATAATACGACTTCGTGGCGCCTAGATCATTGAACACTACACTGCCACTATTTTGCCCAGATGCGCCTGAAAAATATGCTTCATAGGCGGCTGATAAATGTATACCTACGCCGTAATTTGTTTGAGTGCCTGCAATCCATTTTTCAACCAAGTGACTTACATTAAGCTCCAGATCTTCTATCCCGGTCGAAAAGGATTTCTCATAAACGTATTCAGAACTGGTGATGTAGTCTCCACCAACACTTGACCAGGGCGCGCTATTAGATGCAGATATCCAGTTGGCGCCAGGATTACCTTTTGTTTCGTCCTTATATGTTTCCAAATCAAGTCCGACACCTTCTTGCCAAGATTGTGATACTGCTGCAACAACTAATTTAAAATCTTCTGGAACAGTTTTAGAATGCTCAGCATTATATAAGCGAAGAACAAAACTAACGCTTCCACTAGCAGGAATCTTACTATTAGTTCTATCAGTAGAAATATCATCTATTGGAAATTTTATAAGAATTCTTGAGAGTTCTTGAGAGCCGGTTGCTTGGCGATCATACACAGAAAATGTCTCTAAAACATCGGCTTTGCCGGCATTAGATCCCGTACCTCTTGTTTTTAAATCTGCCTTAAAAGCATTAACAATGGTTGTATTTGTGTCAGCTTTATAGCGCTTTATTGCCATTATCTAATCTTTCCTTTAATATCTACCGAAGGATATTTAAGTTCTGCAACGGCATTCTTTGGAACCATAACATAAGTGCCATCTGGAGATACATTATCGTTTATATCAAATTGGACTCCAGAATAGCTATTTGAGGCGCCTGTACCACTCTTATTCACTATCTTTACTTTAACAACTTCCAAAACACCTTTAACTTTGTTTAATTCAGTAAAGATATCTGTAATATTAACTGGTTCACCAATATAAAAATTATTGCTATAGCGTGCCTTTAATTGCGCGACACAAGCCCGCAAAACATCATATTTATCGGCCCCGGCGGTGGGAGTAATTATAAATTCAATTCCAAAATTAATAATAAAAGCATCTAAAATATCAACCGTATCATTTATCATTCTGTACTGATTCAACCATGTCTTTAAATTATCTTTTATGGTTGAATTTGCGGCCGTGAGCTTTTTAAACTTATTTTCTGAAATAACATACATGTTTAGATTGCGCCTTCTTGAATCCGGGTCTCTTTGAACAGAACATCTTTTAATAGAACCAAATTTAGCCGGCATGCGATACGCCAAGTTTTCATAATCAGCCTGGGTTACGGCCCTATTCTGTGTCGGGAAGGTATCGAAAATTCTTCTTTTGATCTCGCTTGTTGTTGCATTTGTCACATCGCCCACTATGGGCTCTTCGTTTGATACTTCAACGGAAGCCTTAATTGTATCTACTTCACTAGCGCTGAGCAAATGCCTATTTTTAAATTCTAATATGGCATTGGAAACTTGTTTTAATGAATTCGTTGCTAGATTAGAATTAGTAGGATTGGTCACCCGATATGTTACAGTTAAAGTTGTATTTGAGGGGACAATTCCGAGTTCTTTATTCTTGGTTAGTTTCGTTGGATCAAAGGTGGTGTCTGACACATAAGTCTTGCCAAAAATATTTAAAGCAACTGCGGCAGGATCAGCTATAACATTTGAGGCGGCCGAATTTCCGCTTCCAAATTGAATAATTGTTTTATTTCGCCCTCTCTCTACAACAAATTTTCGTGAGACTAAATATGGTTTTAATATTGAAGGAACATTATCATTTTTAAAATTTTTATTTGATATTTCTTTAAATATCATATCTTGCGATAAATGATCTACTTCAAAATATTCATTTCCCTCTGCATCAATAACAGAGATAATTTCTGAAATATTCGGATTGCGCAAACCGACTTTATTAAATCTTTCGTATGGACCGACCTCTATGCTCTCGCGACTAAAAAAGCCGGAAACTACATTTCCATATGTTTTGATCGCATAATATGTTGGGGCGCCCGTTGAAGTATTTGTTCTTGCTGCAACAATTGGATTTTGTGGAGCACCGAAATCAACATTTTCAGTGAGAACATAGTTCAGACCGGTATTCGATGTAAATCTGGAGCCACGCTTCATAATCGGAATATAATCTTTGTCTGGGCCTAGGCCAGTTGAAGAGGCTGGCACCAATACATATAAAGCAGCCTTGCCATAAGTGGAGGGGCGCCCCGTGTATTTATATCCTAGAACTCTTCCCTGTCTTAATACATTATCATATTGGTATGCAGTATCTAAAAATGCCTCATTGACATTATAATCTAAATAGAAAGAAAGCTGGTCCCCCACATAGGCGGCAGCGTCCACCATCATGGCCCCGAATGAACCTTCGCTAAAATCTTGAAAGGTATCGGGATAATATCTTTCTGCTATCTGTATAAGATCATCGCGAATTGAATCAAATTCTCTATGGGTATAATCAATAGGGACTATCTTTTTTTGTTCATCAGCCATAAAAAACCCTCAATTCTTAAATAGTAAATTCTAATAAATCTGTTACACCAATTCTAGGAATAGAGTATCTAATGGATACTCCCAACAAATTCATGTCTTGGCTGCTGGAACCAAACGATATCTCTTGGATTTTAATGAATGGCATATAAGCTCTAACTTGTTCTCTTATTTTTGAATCTATTTCTGTGTAAGTATTATCATTGAAGTTGTTAAATAAATATGTCTTCATACCAACACCATAAGTGGGCTCCATGACTTTTTCGCCGGGTACTGTAAGAATTAGCATTTTAAAATTTTGCTTAATCATGGTTTCAAATTTCTTAATTAAAGTATAGCCATCGCCCGAGTCTCTCATCAAGGGTAATTTTGGCGCCAAACCAGCCATATTAGTTCACCTCGTTAATATAAATATCATTATCATTCAGTTTCACACACATTTCCGTCAGCATCAAACGGATTAGTTCTTAATCGACCTCGCATCCACCATGGTATTTGTCTAAGACCAGGAGACGGTCTCAGGAGTGATCTTAATTGTTTTGATATAATTTCGCTAGGACTATCAAAACTTTCAAAAATCATACTGGGCTTCAATAACTTTGAGCCATAATAGGTCATAAATAATTTCTTAATTCTAGCTCTGGAATTTCTTAATATTTCTTGGCTCCAGAAATCATATTCTACTACTCCAAAGCCGGCTAATGGGTTGAAGGTGGTTTCTGGAAGACGATCACGGAAGGCCGCCCAGGCGCCATCTGGGGCGCCCGGAAGTGTGTCTAGCGAGGCGCCTACAATAGTTTCAATTGGTATCGAGTCGGTTATTGTCTGTTCTTCTGGTTCGTCACTCCACGGAAACGGACTAGGTTCTGGCTGATACGTATAACTGACTGTCTCCTCGCGTGGATTTCCATCTTCATCGAGAAGCGGCTCTGTCTTGATTTCGACTTGCAGCCCTGGTTTAGAGCTAGAATCAAACTTCGTTAGTAGCGCTTTGGTACTTTTAAGAGGATTTGGATTTATAATATTCCAATAAGTTTCATTTCGACCAACAGTCACTTCGCCTATTGAGGGTAAAAGTCCCATATCGTTATAAATTGCTGCTAAGCCGGTAAGTTTGTTTAATGGTAGGATATATTCGCTAATAAGCTTAAACTTCTCATCTTCTTTTAGGTGATTAATGAGGCAAAGCAATAGTAAACTATCACCATTAAATTCAGAGAATGATTCAAGCGGCAAATCTAAAGCATCAAGTTCAATTGATGTTACCTCATACCTAGTCTTATTAATAAATATAGTAAATAAAAGGCCGTAACGAACACCCAATTCGCCTTCTAAGCCAACAGAATTTCCCCTTTCATCTTCAACAATTTTAAGTGTGCCTGGATATACATCTGATATATTAAGTGTTAAGTCTGAATTTTTTCTAATTTCGATATATGCATCGGAAGGGGACATTTTTTTGCCGTCAATGGAGATATATTTCTCTAACATAAATGGTCCATCCTGACCGCCGGGAAGGAGACCCTTCACATAATCGCCAAGTTCAGGCACATCACCAATTGGCACATATGTCTTATAAACTATCGGCTGTAATATGTCGTGCGGCTCTTCTGTGTGATCTTGGCCGGCCATCCACATAAGATCTCCGTTTTCATCCAATATTATATGATAATAGCCAACATATTCTTCACCGAACGCTAATCCGGTCTCATCTCTATCTTCTTTAATTACAAATTCGCCGCCATCAGTATAATAATATATAGGCTCGCCTCTAGCATCTTTTACCTCTATCCCAATATCGATATAATTTGTTGTAAATGAGCCATCAGGATTCATTGCCTTATTCAATTGGAGACCTCCCGGTTCCGAATCTTTAATAGTTTCACTCTCTAGTAGATAATAGGCCATATCGTGTATTTCCGGCTTCCAATCAAATTTTTCTACATTATTTATGAATTTATCACCCATAAAGTTTATTTGTTCAATTACCAATTCTTTAAGAATTATTTTTGCATCCTCTTCTGTTGCCCTAACGGCTTCTAAATTCTTATCTAGTCTATAGCCCCCGAGTGTTTGATAAATTCCCGCATCACCAGCATCTTTAGCTGCTAATAAATCATCCTGAAACGGATAATCATATTCTGCTTGCATGTCATTAAGTCTAAAAAGGGCATCCAGCGCGGCGGCCGGTGGCTCTTGTATATCGCCACTATCAACAAGCATTGCGTACATCTGTACTGATTGTTCTAAAAACGCATACCAAAATTCTTCATCTTTAAAAACATTAAATAATTCCCAAAGAGGAGGTTGGGCATCTTTAAAGTGACTTTCCATAACTTCTATAATATAAGAAGCGTAAACTGAACTAAACACCTCTGGTGTGCGCGGGGCAAATTTTGTAAATGTTGGAAATCCTTTAACAAAATGCGCGCAGACATAAAGCCTAATGGCCGCTGTGATAAGTCCTATCATGCCGGCCTTTGCTGGGCGTCGTAAAATTCTATTATATGGCAATTCTACAACACAATCTGAATCGGTTTTTAATCTTTCGTCTTCCGGAATATTCGGATATATATCATCGATCATTTTCTGAATCTGTTCGAAATCAATTAAATCGGTATTCGTAGGTTCACACGGATTTGGTTCAGGAAAAAATGCATCTATAAGCCCAAGCCATCCTTCCGATTTAAGCGGCTTAACATGAAGTGGGGGACGAAGATAATTTCCCCCAAATGTAGCAGGGTCAAGATAAAGCACCCTCACGTCATCCATTGTGCCGCCATTGCTAAGAACTTTGAATTGATTCATGCTAATGCCCAACACCATATCTCTTTCGAGAAAAGGAATATCAGTCCCATTCATAGTTTGATTTGCTGTATAATATGGCAAAAAATCTCCATCGTGCTCAACCCCATATTTAAAATCTTCCGGGGTTAAGTCGTCAAAGGTGGCGCCGTATGCCCAACTACTCTTCCTTTCTTCTTTGACATCGGCAATTGTCTTGAAAAATTTATCTAAAGTATTTTCTATAAAATCGGATCTAAAAGCTTTGGCTTCTGCCATGGATGGTGCTCCATCATTTTCTTTGCCGAGCATTTCTGATAATAAAATAGATTGAGGTTCATAAGTTTGTTTGGTTTGAAAACAGTCTAGAAAATTTGGATAATTAGATAAGAATTCATCGCCTACAACATCGAAAGTATTATCTGCAGCCACAAACTCATATTTAAGTGTCTCTATAACTTCTAAAGTGGCTTCCGTCATTATAGTGCTTCCCACGTCAAAAGCTTCTTGGAATTTGGACATGGCATCTGGTTTCAGGGCGCCAAATCCCCCACTCATTACACCCTCAACTTTCTCGACAACATCGTCCAAAATTTTTGTATGTGGTGATTCGTGAGCTTCTAAATATGCACTTACCTTAGCTCCCATATTAAGTCTTTCTTTGATTTTTATTCTTACATTGTCATCTGGACGATTTGCGGCCGCTCCATCTTCATTTTCAGCCAAATCACCGAAATAACTATAAAGATCGAATCCATATGAATATGTTGATTCGCCTGATTTTACCATACCTTTGGCATTGTCGGTGAATGATAAGGCTACATCTGGTGTTGCTTTTCTTCCTTTCAACGTAAATTCGACTCCTTCGATTTGTCCGGATGTTTCATTAACTTCGGTTTCCATTTCAACATTATATCCAAGATCCGGGATCGCTACCAAATCGACATTAGCACCAAAACTACCTGAAAATACGCCCAATTCTTCTAATGTTTTTATCCAACTTTCATCAGGTTCCCAATCATTATTAATATCAACCTTCATAGAACCAGCATTTTGTATATCATCTAGAATATTCTGTAGATAAACGGCCACTTTCGTTGGAAAAGCTCCGCGCTGAAGTTGCAGCATATCTGGTGCTGCCATTACTGCATATAAGGGATTAAGTGCCGACATCGCCAACATCAAAAATTGATTAGGTTCCCAAGTTCCATAAAAATCGACATAGGGATGTACTGATTTGCGCTTGAGGGCCACATTTATCATGTGTGCCGTCAATGGATTTCCCATAGTATCCGATAATACCATGTTTAGCATTCCCCAATCAGACGGCATTGGTCCGGTGCCAAGCATGTCGGTTAAGAAATTAATTTTAAGCTGTTCTAAATCGCTTCTAAGGCCGCCGGCTACAGATTTAATTACTTCTTCTGGTTCGTATGGCAGAAGCCCATTATCACACCCAGGATCAGAAACAAGAGGTGGCATATTGCTTGCCAAAAAATCATCCAGATTCTGCATAATAGAACTAAGATCTCCTAAGTCATCCATCATTTGATTTTGCAAACTGTCACACATTTCTCTTGCTTGTCCCGCTGTTGCTCTTCCGCACAATAGATCGGCCCTCAATTCACAAAATTGTTCTAATAATTCTGGATCTGCACAAATAGTGGGATTTGCCGGTGTGACATCATTCTCTGGTAATTGATTTACATAATCTTGCAAATTTGTTCTAAATGAGACCGGCATTAAATTACCAATATTCTTAAAGAAACTTCTAATTGCCGACTTGTTTGGAATAGCAGTTCGATAATCTGGATATTCATATTTGATAAGACTGTCTATAATTTCAAGCATATCGTTCGATGGATTTCCCAGAAACGCATCAACCATTTCTCTTTGAGTCAAAGAAGATGAAATATCTTCTGCAAAGGTAAGCGTTTGTTCTTCGTTGGCTAGGGCGGCGGCGCCAACCCCCAAAGAAGAAACCAATTCAACAACTGCACTATCAACAGTTTCGTCATCAGCATCTTCGCCGCAAATCGACTCTTTGACCATATTTTTGAGCATATCTTGATGGCCGGCCGAAAGAGATGCTGTAATATCACCATTTGCTTCGACAGCGTTGGAGATCGCATCTCCAACTATTTCGCATACTTTAACCAACAATTGTGTCAATATTTGCATGATAGCTAATTGAATTGTGGTTTCGAGAGCCTTAAATAAAGTTCCCAATATATCCGAAATTTTAGGAATCCAGCCGAATGGATTAACTAATTGTGGCCACGTAACATCGCTAATGTCCCTACAGAATGGATTTGGCAATTCTGGATCATGCAAGAAATCAGCTACACCAGGATTAAGAAATGGAGTAGTAGGACAATTTACTGCAAGAATAGTATTGGCAACTAATTGGGCGCCCGGGAATTTATTTAATTCATCTAATAATTCTAATAAATCATCTTGATAAACTTCCATAATAGCGCTAATATATGCTTCCATTGCGATTCTGACACTAAATTGAGATCCAGTGCCGCCACTAACAATATCATATCGTTGGGCCAATGTTCTTCGAGTGGACTTATATGCAACTTCTACATCATCAGAAGATGTGTCATAAGCGCCGGGGGTTTCTGTTTTTTCTTGTTCGGAGAGACTATCATCGGTCCATGGCTTCACCAAGGAGATGCCGGCTATTAATGCATCTGAAATTTGCTGATTAATAAGTTCATCATCAAAAAGCTGACCTTCTTCTAGTTTCTTTAAAACCAATTGCTCAATTTCAGTCTGTTTGCTTCCTTCAATTTTGGAATATAAAACACCAAAATTACTAATTGACATTCCTCGTAAACCACTTTCGACAACAGTACCTATGGCATCTTCCAGGGTAAGTCCGCTAAACAAACTTGTCATTGCTTGCACAAAAGTATCAAATAATCCGCATAATTTGATATCATTAAACCCTTCATACCACATTTCTTCTAATCGTTCTTCGACTGATATATCTCCGATATCCATACCACTACTAAAAATTCTATCGCAATATGATTCAAAAGGTGGATTGTGTGTTTCTACTGTCTGATATTGTTGTTCTTGGGCCATGGCGAACAAATTACTTTGTTCTTCTTTTGTACATTCTGTGGCATCTGGATTAGCTGTAATTCCTAGTTTTATGTCTTCATTTATCTTGTCTGCGAGAGAGTTTTTACATGATTGTTCATGAAACTTATAAGCAATTGCATCGCCAATACTAAAAACCTCATCTAAAAGATCTTGACCAAGTTGTTTCGCTTCTGCTTCTAAAGCCTCTCCGACACAACTAAGTTCACCCTCATCATATGATGTTGTGTCGCTTACATATACTTCTGGCCGGGTATACTTAATAATAAAATCTGTCCACGGCATCGGAGTTCGGGCAGTAAGATCAAGATTCATTTCGCCCAATTGAGTAAAATAGGCCATGGCTACTGGATCTTTCCAGGCTGCTCTAGATTTCAAATCGTCTAATCTATCTTTATAAACAACAGGTATGTTGGTGCATCCCTCAGTAAAAAATGAAATTTTCTTTAAAATATATTCTGCGGAGAATACAAATGTTATCTCTGTGATTGCCGTGCTACTATTAAAAAGTTCTTTTGGTCCTGGCTTGGGAATATTATAGCCTTGTCTATTTAAAAATGCATTTAGCTGGGGTATGATATTTGCCATTACGGATGTGCCGAAAATACCCATATCTCCATAATTTTCCAAATTAAATACTCTATCATCTTCTACAAATAAAATATTTGAATTTTCGACCGCTCTTAGAACCTTTAAATAACGTCCAAATAAATTCATACTCACACGCACTTTTCTTAATAATAAATCCATATTTTTGGCGACATAAGTTATTTCAATATCGGTAGGCTCTATTTCTTCGTCTTCGTCCTCTTCCGGCAAAGCATCTCCAAGATTATCAATAACCTCGGACGGTACAGAATATAGAAGTTTTAAATGAGACTTATGGCGAGGTGATAGCCAATAATTTGTATGTTCTATTGATTGTCTAACAGTTTCTATGGACTCTTCAGAATCATCTTTGCCGTATACTCGTAAAAGTGCCACGATGGCCACATCTTCATATTCTTTATATATTTCTTCAAGAGCTTGTGCTGCTTCTTCTTCCGTAAGTCCCACGGATTCGCTATCCGCACAATCTAGTTTGCCATTACCAATTGTTGTTTCATCTGTCGTAACAGTAATCTGATATTTACAATTTTTACCATTTAAAAACGGCTCATAGAGCGCTCTTTTTTTCCAATTAGGCACAACAGCCGCCGAATTAGGAGTACATTCTTCTCCAGGGCAATCCGCTGCTTCTTCTTCTTCTAATACTAATACATCCTTACAAGCATCAATCAGCTTATCGCCGTCAAGATCCTGGAAAGGAAGAAATTTTGATTTAGCCATTATTCTGCCTTCTGTTTATAATTAATTTGTTCTCACGTTTCTGCTAACAATATATTTTTTACCACTTGGATTTAAATAAGTAAAATTCCAATTATTTGAATTGGTTCTAGTTTGATATAGTGATTGTATAACAAAATTATAATCACCCTGAACTACCGCCGGCGCGGCCGCGGCAATCCAAGCTTGTGGCGTAATTCCCAAAGTAGCGTTATAATTTGCCTGTATAAGCGCAAAATTAAAAAGGGCGCTCCAAATCTCACCAATAAGATTTCGTAGTTCATGGAGTGCCTCGTGAGTTACTTGTCCCTTCGCTACACCCTGAATGTCATTATAATTATTTCCTGCAACCAAATCAATCTTGGGAGCTACTGGTTCTGCTCTACCGCCCTGCGAATTTGGTTCGCCGCCTTGACCAAATTTTCCACCGTTCATCTTTCCAGTTGTGATTCTGACTCCTTCTCTGCCAATAATTCTAACACCATCAGCTTTAAGTCCAATTGCCGATCTACCAATCAATCCGCGACCTTCTCTAACATTCGGATCAGAGGCCAAGCCAAATGCTTGATCAACATCTGTCATGCGACTTACGAATATTCTTGCAGCATCGGTACCAAAATTATTATCAACGACGGCATTCTCTTTCGGACCTTTGCCATCATTTGCGGAAGCATGCCTCCCTACAACTAAATCAATCGATTCGGCAGGAATACCTTTCGCCCCATAACCACTCGTTAATCCCGCATGCGGCACGGCACCAAATACTATAGAAGCACCATCATTTTCGAATTGGCGGGCGCCCTGTGGTACATTATATGTGAACGGTGTTCGACAAACACGCGTATTCATCAATCCTGTTCCTGGGGGAACTTTGCAGATTGGCACATTACGATTATCTAAATCTTGTACTGTATGACAAGGTTCTTGTTTTTCTGTGTCTGGCTTTGCAATGTCGCTATATTTTTTTGTACTCATTTAAAATCCTTTATGCAACTGCTCTTTTGAATTCTTTTACATGGGGAGTAAGAGCGGGGCCTCCATCTGGTTTTCGGCCGGCCGCAGTCTCAGAATGCTCTTTTATGTTATCAGCAGTAATGCCTGGGTACTTACGCTTCAATTCTTTAAGTAAGGTAACAGCGGCGCTTATTTGTTGTGTAGTATAGGGCTCCCATTTGCGTGAGGCGCCATCTCTGGGGTCCGGGCCGGTGATCCATTGTTCAATTGGGGGAGACCCATATTTGCCGGGCATGGCCGCGGCGATGGCTGGATCGTCGGAACCATAGCCAAGATTCGAAAAAGCAACCCCCACATGTGTACTGTTCGTTTCCGGGTCATGGTTTACCTTTACGTTCGGCTCGGCCAATGTGACAATTGCGCCATTGCGTTCAATTATATAATGATAAGCATAGCCCTTCTTCTTTAAAGTGTTTATAGCGTCCTGAGCGGTGCCCGAATTCGTATAATGAAGAGTTACTCCTATCGGATCAAGAGGTATGTCAGTGATGCCCAGTTCGCCGGATCCACCATCATCTCCAACAAGGCCCTCTATTCCATATGCCATTTTATCAATAAGGCTCTCATCGCAAGTTGTTAATTCTGGCTGTCCATCATATTTGTTTTCAATCCCGGTAAACTGCGAAAATTGTATATCATATTTCATATTATTATCGCCAGCGCCCACATCACAGAAAACATGATCTCCGAATTGCACGGCTGGGGCGTCCTCATCTAATGATATTATCATCTTTGTATGTAATGCTGTCAACAAAGCAGTTGAGGCCGGATCTGGTGTAGTTGACTGATCGCACGGATCATCCAGGAATTTTTGATGTGGCATGTTGGGATCTTCAAACCTAACAAAACAAACCCACTTGGAGCTTCCACCCTCTGTTGTCATCTCAGCAGGATCGTCGCTTATCGCTGCAGGCCCAGAAAATGCAAATGGCGGCGTAATAATCTTGGCTCGATAATTATTCTGATTCCCGTATAGATCTTTTTCGGTTGTTCCTATTGCGGACACAAGGGCTTCCCAAGCTTCTCTAAAAACACTCATATATCATACCCCCTCCGCGCTTTTTTGAATCAAATCGAAAAGATCGTTTTTATCTTCTTCACTTAAATCAAAGCCTTGAGATTGCGCTTTCTGTCTTAAGGCAATCAGTTTAACTAATTGCTCGTTTGAACGTTGCATAGTCTCAATATGTTTGGCGGCAACGGGACTTAAATATTTGTTTTGGTCTGCATCAATGGCGATCTGATTCGCAATCTCGTTAAGGAATTCTCTCGCTATCTTTCTGTCATTGCGAATATTGTCGAGTGCTTCGTCAATAAGTAATT
>Ga0209434_1000761_pt1 | contig 15048 bp, 23 predicted proteins | sample ETNvirnome_2_300_FD_184068 | JGI IMG/M metagenome (GOLD analysis project Ga0209434, IMG submission 184068) | Marine viral communities from the Pacific Ocean - ETNP_2_300 (SPAdes) (version 2) | ecosystem: Environmental > Aquatic > Marine > Oceanic | place: Pacific Ocean | collected 2013-06-22
ATCGTTCATATTCAGGTATTTCTTCTAAATCTTCTACATAAATTACATTATTTGAATTATCATTAAATAAATCTATTGATTCCATGTCTGGAAACATTTGATTATTTTCTTTTTCATTTTTATTTTGCTCCTTGAGTAATATAAATATTTGTGATTTAACTATTATTAATTAATTTTTTTGTTAGAAAAGTCCTCTTTAATTTTTCTTGTATAATATAGTATGGTATTAGTATTAATAAGGATGTTATTAAGTTTAGTAGTTTTACATGAGCACAATTACTGTTTAGATTGTGGTGTAAACATTTCTATGGAAAGTCATGTAAGGCGCATTTATGGTTATTGTGTAGTGTGTGAGATGAAAAAGCCATGGCAAGACAGGATATGTGATATTGTATAAAATAAAGGAATAGAATGAAAAAGATAAAGAAGAATAGACCGTTAGCAGTATTTTTGGGTGTCATAATTTTTGTACCTTCCCTAGTTTTTTGTTTGAGTTTGGCATGGTTCGTTGGTGGGGTTGCTTTTCATTTAATTCCGCTTGTTATGATGTTTAATATGGTTTTCACATTTATTGTAGTTAGACAGTCTTTATTGTATATTATTAGTCCATATTGGGATGGATACAGATTATAAGAATTTATATGGAGAGGGGCGTAATAGCCTGCCTGAAGTCATCATGGTGTAGACGGGTTGAGAAGGATGATGACATAAACCGTCTACCTCTTCTCCAGTTTTAATGGGGGTGTAGCGCGAAGATGAAGTAGTTAAGCCTAACAGATAGCGCAATCTAGTTAGAGACACTATGGAATCTATGGGAAATTCTAGATATGTGAGTTCGAATCTCATCGCCTCCATCATTTTATACTTAGTGCCTAGCTTTGGTTCGAGTCCGGAGTAGCGAAAGCGAGCATGGAGTGGGTATTTGACTGGCCGGTCACCCTATGGTACTAAGTATTTTTTAAATTTCAATAAAATGTTGACTTCATTGTTGTATAAGGTATAATATCTCTATGAATATTAGACACAGAATTAAGAAATTTAAGCAACGCAAAAGGATTCTAAGAAAGATAAGAGATCAATTGCCTAAATATCATCCTGAAAGTGGTCAACGTTTAGAATGGCGTATTGTTTTAGGGTATCGTCATGACATAAAGTATGATACGAAAGCTGGAAAGATAGCTAGTTCGATATTTGTTCCTAAGCCACTTATTTCTCAAGAGCCTATGGTTGCTATGTGTGACAGACATGTATATCGTTATAATTGGACAAAGAAGCAAATAGAGCGTGTTGATGGTGCGTATTGGAGGTAGTTATGGAGAATGCTAATAAAGTTGTTTTTGGTGATATTTTAGTTTTTAATACATTTAACAAGAAGAAGTATTACAGGGTTGGAGAAATCATAAATCCTCTTACTATGTTGGTTAGGGCTTATGATTACAATGGTTATGAGACGTATTTTACTTTAACAAACACGGAATGCAAAATAGCAGGTAGTTTTGGAAGATGGCTTTACAAAAGAAGGTCAAGGAGGTAGTAATGTATACGATATTGATAACATATGATACTGGTGACACATTTCATTATGTGCATGGTGCTACTGAAACTATAGGGGTGCAGTGGAAAGATTCTTCAAAGGCGAAACAAGCGAAGAAGGACATTGACGCACACTACCATTACTATATGATTCTCAATAAGGAATGGAATGCTGGGAAGAAAGAAAAAGAAGATGCTACTAAGTTTGCAAAGAAGCAGAAGTGATGAATATGATGATATAGAAGTTGCTTATATGTCTGCAAAGGGTAGTATGTTTCATTAAATGCTGATTTTAGATATGATTAACATAAAGAAAATAGCACAAGCCATTTGCACTGAGCTTCAATTTGACGGATTTGCTAATATCCCTGTTGAAGTTGATCGGGAGTTTTTGGGCGAATGGGATGAGCACTATTCTTTTTTCAGTTTAACCATGCGTGAAGATCTTGCTGATGATTCTGCTTGGATTGGAGAAGATGAGTGGATGGAAAGATTGGTTAATTCTGTTGAAAAAAGGTTCAAGTTTGACAAAACAGTTTGTGTAGATTTTGTGCGTCAGTCTATTGAATTTGAGATTTACAGACTTAATTACAAAGACGAATATGAGGATGAGGATAGAGATGTTTTGTGCGTATTCAAATAAAATAAGCCCTTGACTATTTCTTAATTGGATGTTACGATACTGTTATAAATTGGGGAGTTTACTATGTATGCCGAATTTGATGTATGGACTGGTTATGACTTTGAAGTTGGAGACACTGTACAATGCGTAAAGGAAAATACGTGGTTGAGTGCCACCACATGGAATGGCGATGTTTATACCAACAAATATGTTAATTGGCCGAAAGATGGCGGAATTTATGTTATTAGGGATATTTTCGCGGATCGCCCTCAAATTCTTCTTACGGGAGTTTATAACGAAATAATATGTGGGGTGGAACATGGATTTTATGCGGGTTGTTTTGAAAAGATAAAAGAAGAAGTTCCTGAAGATCCCAAAGTAGGTACAGCTTATAAGGGGGATGTATTAGAGATTTTTGACAAGGAATGCGATGGGGCTTTTGTTAAAACTGCCAAAAAAACTCTAAAACCCACCAAGAAAGCTCCAAAGAAAGTTCCAAAGAAAGCTCCAAAGAAAGCTCCAAAGAAAGCTGTCAAAAAAACTCCAAAGAAAAAATTCGCCATGACTTACGAAGAGTTTGTTATAGCAATTGTTGAATCACTTTATATGGGGGAATGCGAAATAAATAATGATAAAATCTATTTAACTGATGGATACAAAAACAGATTATTTGATCCTGTTCATGAAAAGTATGACATGATAGAGCTTATTGATCATATGCACGTAATAAGGAAGCAATGTGAAAAACTACAAAAAATAGAAAATATTGTTGATAATCTATAGTAAGGAAATGCATGAGAGATAAAAAAACTATAAAAGCCATAAAGAAAACTAGAAAAGATATAGAAGATAGAATTTATGGGCCGTTGCGTAAGCTTTGGAAAAAGTATGATTGAGATCAAGATCTAGGAGATATTCTTCATGAGATTAATCACCTTTTGTATGCAAGTGAACATGATGTAAAACCCGAAGAGAATGATAGTATTTTCTTTTGGATTAAAAGCGAAGATGAAGATCCGCCAGATCCAGAGTTTTTAGAAATACTTAGAAAATTAACAACAGGAGAGCATTTAAGGAGGGGGAAATGATGAAGATATGGCACGTAGAATGGTATAATGAAGATGATTATGGTCCAATGGAAGGTGTTTGGGCCGTTGTTCAGGCAGAAGGTCAGCAGAGTGCAATTGATAAAGCAAGGAAGTTTTATGAGCTTAAGGACATGAATGGTCTAGAAGAGCGTTACGAAAAGCTCAGAGCAGAAGATATAACTGATGTGGAAATTTTGACATCTGGAATGAGAACGTGGTAGGAGAATAAGATGGAAAAGCCAATGTGGTTAGTTGAAACAGGAATATTTGATGACGAGTTTTATGCTAAATTCAAAAAGACAGCAGAGGACAACGGCATAGAATGTGAACTTACAGGTCAGCCTTATACCTATGTGTTTAAATATCAGTATACAAAATTCACGTATCCCAACAGATCTATATTTTATGGTTCTGTTAACACTGCTATTGCTCTTGGTCTTGGTAGGAATAGAGAAATTGACTGTGGAGTTTTCTATAATAAGGAGAATTTGTCATGGGGAACTTATGCGGCTTATTGGTTTGACTACCTCCTAAATAAAGACTCAATCATAGTTACTCTTGCCGATCTATTAAACAGATATGATGAATATGCCGATTTAGTCAGTAGAGAAGTTGATGGCACGACTTCATTTTTTATAAGGCCATTTCACAATGATAAGTCTTTCAATGGAGTGCTTTTATTGAGGGATTTTGGGGATGGAACAATTGAAAAAATACTTACTGATGATGGTTACTATGCTAATGTCGAACCAGACACTTTAGCCGTAATATCTAGTCCTAAAAAGATTCAAAATGAGTGGAGATTTTTTATTGCAGGCAGAAAGGTAATCGCTTCAACTCAATATGCTAAAGAAGGACAGCCACACTATAAAGAAGGATGTAATTCAACTGATGCTTATGCTTTGGTTGATAAGATTGTAAGGGATGATTGGCAACCAGATTTTGCTTACTCTGTAGATATATGTGAAAGTGACGGAAAGGCGTATGTTTTAGAGCTTGGTTGTATAAATTGCTCTGATTTATATGATGCGAACGTAAAAGATTTCATAACTAAGCTAAGTAAGGCACGTGATGCTTGAGATTGACCTACATGGCGTTAAACACGGAGATGTTAGGTCAACACTTATCCGTTTCATTGAAGACCACCGGAAGGCTGATATCGACTTTGAGGTTGTAACGGGCCATAGTGAAAAAATGAAGGAAATTGTTAAAGAAATTTTGGATGAATATGATCTAAAATACTATGATGGTGGATATTTGGGAGTAAGACCGGCAATAATAAGAGTTGAAATGGATTTATAATGGATATTGAAGAAATAATTGGAACAGAAATGACCGAAAAGAACTATGAGGCGGTTTATGATGCTCTTTATCCCAAAAAGAAAATGAAGCCTAACAAAGTGCATGCTATAACGGGAATAAATTTTCATGATGCGTCAGAGATATTGAGGAATCTTCGTAAGCATGGCGATATTAGTGGAGATGCCGATAAAGGATATTGTAAGAAGAAAAGAAAGGCTAAGGTATGAAACGAAGAACAGAAGAAATTTGTATATCTATAGGCTTAATCATTGCTATGGTTGCATTTTTATGGGCTTTGACAAATTTAGCTCGTTTATGTTTGTGTGGCGAAAAGTATGAAAAGGCTACTACGGTTGAAAGGGTTGAGATGTGAAAGCAGAAAAATTAAAAATAGAGTTAGCATCACAAGATAAGGTCAAAGAACTAGATGAATTTGCTGACAGGGTTATTGCGGCGTTAGGATTTCCGGGAGCTTTAGTCACTGATGAGTCAATGGTTTGGGATTTTCTTCCGATTTCTTTTAGTAGGAAAAGCAAAAATGTGACATATGATAAAAGGGCAACGAATAGGATGTTAAGGAGATCTTCTAAAAGGCTTGGGTTCAAAATTAAGCCTAATGACATGATTTACGAATTGGCACAAAAATTAAAGGACAGTGAATAATGCCTTGTATATATAAAAAGTTGACAAAGAATAAGTCTTTTGAGGCACAGTTAAGCAAGTTCGATGATACTACTTGTTTTTGCAGAATTTTAACTGAGTGGACTAGAAAAATGAGTCATGCTGGTTGTCAGTTAGAAATAGACATATGGAAATATCACTTTGGGCTTAGGTTTTATGACTGTAGGCACTGGAATTATGAAGAAGGCAGATGGTGTACTGATGATGAGGGCTTTGAAGAAGAGAAAGATGAATTTGAAGATTATTTAGGAATCTAATGAGAACAAGACGAGACAAGCAAATTCGATATGCAAGAGAGCAAAGCAAGAAGCATCAAGAAAGATGGGTTGTCGAAGAAGTTACTGGTGGACACGGCAAAGGCAGAATCCAGTCAAAGCCATACTATCGTGAGGGTTTTGGTTGGTGGCCTTCAAGCGTTGTTAAAACCATAGCTATTTACGAAAGTGGCGAGAGAGTTAATGCTCCTGTAAACTCATGACATTCTAGAAGAGATGGTGGATCTATGTTTCTCATCTTTTTCTCAACAGCTTTTTCAGGTGTTGGATTTTCTCTTTCATAATTATTCTTCAAAATATCCTCAAATGGTCTTTCAAGATAGTGAATTTTTATTTTGCATCCATATCCCCTTAAAAATCTAATCCACTGTTCCCTAATTCCTTTAATTGTATTCGTTGAGTCAAATATAAAATCTTCACTTTTTCTCATAAAGATTCTCATTTGTTTTCTAGCCTCGTAACAAACTTTGCCTTCATTTTTGCCATGTTTCAATTTGAGATCGAGTCTAATTTGGTCTAAAGAAACAATGGGCTGATTTGCTTTTTCAAGGTAGGTAGTTTTTCCCACTGCTGGTAATCCGCACATCATGGTAACAGTGCTTTTTTCTTCCTCATAGTAATCATAATTAGGAGATCCTTTATGTTCGAAAAAGTATCTAAATCTAGCATTGTCTGACGGGAATTCCTTTGGATTTTTCAAGCAATTATGTTCTTCACAAAGTTCCCTAAAAAGATCTACTCTTTCCATTCCGTCATCTGAAACCTTATCAGTTACAATTCTTCCATTGATATCAGAAATCGCCAACAAACAAAGCAAATCATTATTGGTAAAATAGCTAGATGAGTAAGCTGTTCTGATTGGGGAAGTATTATCTAGAAAGTAATAGGGTATCATGTGTAGGAGAATCATATTGCAAATTGCTTCTCTGATAACAGTGGGCGTTTCTAGATAATCTGGCTTTCTTGAATCATACATTAACTCTCTTGCTAGTCTTGTTCCTTTTACAGCATGGTTGGAGTTTATATTTCCTTCCTTAGCTTTTGCCTGAAGGGGTTTTCCAATGTCATGTAATAGAGCAGATGCGAATAGGATATTTCTTGTTCCCTCGTCTAGTTGTTTCCAAATTTCATTATTAACTAACTCAACGACAACCATTTTTGTGTGGGTCCATACGTCTCCCTCACTGTGAAAGTTTGGATCTTGACCACATTTATTTAACTCTTCTGGAAAGTTAAATCTGTCAACAATCCCAACCCAGTTTATCTCCTCGTTTGGTTGAGGGCAATATGGAAATTTCCAACTCATTTGAACACCTTTAGTATTTCGCCTTTATAGTTTTTGTCCATTTTTATCTGATTAAATTGTTTCAATGTTAGTTCTTTACCGTCAAGAACCCAAAATTTAGTTCCGTCTTCGAATTCAACAGCAGGCCCGTCTTCCCTGTGTCTGATGCCATTCAAAAACCAATGTTTATTTCCATCTTTTGACACAAATGCAGGACCATCTTCTCTATGTAGCTTGCCATCTTTATACCACATTTTAGTTCCATTAAATTTCTCAACAGCAGGGCCATCACTCCTATGTAGAGCGCCATTTTCTGTTTTCCATTCTTTGTCTCCCCACTTGTCTGTTTTACATTCAGGTTTTAGTTTCATTTTCTTCTCCCAATATCAAATAAAGTAAATCCATCTTTTAGTTTGTTTGATATATGCGGTCTTTTTGCCCAATGCTTTCCAGAAGACAAGATTGTTTGAACGAAACACGATCTTACAAATTTATATCGTCCCTTCACAATGCCATCTTCTTCCCATTTGACATATATACCTTCCATTATTCTATCATTAAGATTAAGTAAAAATTTTCTTTGCTCTTCTGGAATATTCTTTTCTTTCAAAACCTTACTTAAGTCATTATACGCATTATCTGATACAAACGCAGACTTTCCTATTAAAGACATTAGATCTTCTTTTGACTCAAATACTCCTTTTTTTAGGACTCTTACAGGCTCAATTATTACATCAGATTTTTCAATTATCTCTCGTCTTCTGTTTGTGTCTAAAAATACTTTCTCTTTTTTGTCATAGATATCGAACTCCATGAAAAAGTGTGGGAGCAAATCATAATAGATGCTATGAAATGCCGACATCCATTCTCCATACATAATATACCTATCAGACAATGTATCAAATAGCTGTTCTTTAAAGGTATTGGCCCAAACTTTGAATTGATCAAACTGAGGCCAATCTCCTTTCCCTGTTAAATAATGCCCTCTACATTGAAGAAGTAACTCGCAATCATCACTAAATGAGATTCCTGAGTTTGCCCCATCAATTTTCTCTTCACTGACCAAATATTTTCCTTCTAGATCTGAGAAGGGAACTAAATCGTCACTGTCACCTTTTTGCAATCCAGACCCCTCAATATGTCGAGTTGAAGGATATTTCATTAATTTATCAACAATTTCATTCCCCCATTTGTCAACTTGCATAGAAATATTAAAGTTAGGAGGCAATATAACCTCTGCAACATTCGCCAACTCTCTTATTTCTTCGCAAGTTAACATTGAGTTCTCTGCTTGAATATGACAATCAGGACATAACGTTGCGCCATTATCAACATAGTATCCGCCGTCTTCAAAAAGAGATCGATCTAGTATATGATGAGCAGCTAGATCTTTAGTGTTTCCACACACAACACATTTATGACTGTCTCTATTGAATGTGGCCTCTCTAAATCCATTTCTTGTAAGTAGCTTTTTCATTTTTATTCCTTTTTCTGAGACAAATATAGCATAAAACATGTATAATTTCAACATCAATAATTTAGAAAAGGGGTTTTTTTACACACAAATAATTGGGGTTCAAATACTTGTAGATATGTGAATTTTTATATCAAATTAAATTAAGGGTTTTGGTCACTTTTTTGAGTATAATATATAGTATATTGGAGCAGTTTAATGTTAAGAATTAATAGTTATAAGAAAGATATTACGTGGCACCAGTTTTCTAAGACCCAATTTCATTTTACTTACACAACTTAAAGGTTTAAATATGGCAAAAACATTTTCTTGGGATGAGGCTTTGTCTGCTTCAATTGATTATTTTAATGGGGATAAACTAGCAGCAGAGGTTTTTCTCAATAAGTATGCGCTCAAAGGCAAAGACCTAGAATTATTAGAAAAAACTCCTAAAGACATGCATCGAAGATTGGCTAAAGAGTTTGCTAAAGTAGAAAAGAAATTCAAGAATCCATTATCAGAAGAGGAAATTTTTTCTTTGTTTGATAGATTTAAATACATAGTTCCCCAAGGCAGTCCTATGTTTGGAATTGGAAATAAGTCACAGTTAGTGTCCTTAAGCAATTGTTTTGTTATTGATTGTGTCGATAGTTATGGTGGTATTTGTAAGGCCGATGAAAGACTTGCTCAAATTTCTAAAAGGCGTGGTGGGGTTGGTCTAGATATTTCTCCCATAAGACCAAAGGGATTGTCAACAAATAATAGCTCATTGACAACTGATGGTATTGGTCTTTTCATGGAAAGATTTTCAAATACTATTAGAGAGGTTGGACAGCATGGAAGGCGTGGTGCTCTTTTACTTTCTATATCAGTTCATCATCCTGAAGTTATGACGTTCATTAAGATTAAAAGAGATCTTAAGAAGGTTACAGGCGCAAATATTTCTGTTAGGGTTTCTGATGAGTTTATGAAGGCTGTTATCAACGAAAAAGAATACGAGCAAAGATGGCCGGTTGATTCTGATAACCCAACAATTAAGGGAATGGCTAACTCTAAAGAAGTATGGGAAGAGTTAGTAAAGTCAAATTATTTAAGTGCTGAACCCGGCATTTTGTTTTGGGATTCTATTGTTAAAAATAGTCCTGCTGATTGTTATGTTAATCATGGCTTTAGATCGCTTTCAACAAATCCATGCTTAACCGGAGACACATTAATATATGTTGCTGATGGAAGAGGAAATGTTCCAATAAAAACGTTGGCAGATGAAGGCAAAGATGTTCCCGTTTTCTGTTATGATAAGAAAAACAAATTGGCAATAAGAACAATGAGAAATCCAAGAATTACTGGTCACAACAAGGCGGTTTATAAAGTTACGTTAGATGATGGATCTGTTTTTCGCGCAACTGAAAATCATAAATTGCTAACAACTAAAAACGGATATAAAAGAGTTGATGAGTTAGAGTCAGGAGATGGATTAAAAACAATTACAAAATATGTTGCTCCAATGCCATCTTCTATAAAGTCAGAAAGTGGCAGCAGATCAAAAACTGAATATAATTGGATAGCTAATGGATTTGGTGACACAAGAGCAGAACATAGATACATTGCAGAATATTTCACTGAGAAAAAATTAGATAAAAAAACAATTGTCCATCACATAGATTTTAATGGTTTAAATAACACAAAAGAAAATCTTGTTATTATGGGAGAAAATGAACATAATAAGCTACATGCCTCTGATAAAATTGGCGACAAAAACCCAATGAGAAGAGCAAAAACAGAATGGCCAAAAGAAAAATGGAAACAATATCATGATAACATATCTGAGTCTGTTTCGGGTTCTAAAAATGGAAGAGCATTTGATGTTACATGCGATGAAATTAGAGAACATGCAATAAAATTAACAAAAAACATTGGTCGTAGATTTTCTCGTGCGGAATGGATTAAATATGCAAAAGAAAATAAATTGCCAGTTGAATTTTCTGATTGGAGAAAAAATGAACTTGGAAGGGTTCTAGATTTAGCAAAATGGTCTGCAATAAAATGCGAATTGTTACATACAGATGAAGATCCTAGAGTTGTTAGAACGCTACAGTCAATGTTAGAACAGGGATATAATGCTTTTATTAAAGATGGTTTTGTTTTTGTAAAAAGAATTTGTGAAGAATGTGGATGTGAATTTACAGCAACCCATTATAGCAGAGAGGTTTGCTTTTGTGGATCTACATGTTCAAATAATTATAGATATAAAAACGGAGAATATTCTAAACAGCTTGACAGTATGAGGAATACATATGAGAAAAAAATGGAGCTTAGAAAAGAAAAGCAAATTGATATTTATAATAAGCTTAAATTTGATTTGCATAGAAATCCATTAATGAAAGAATGGGAAGGTGAATGCAAAAAACAAGAGATACCATTTAGAGTAGGAACAAAATGTGGATTTTCTTCGTTTAAGGCATTGAAAGAAAACGCAAAATTATTTAATCATAGGGTTGTTTCTGTTGAACTTGATGGCTATGAAGATGTTTACAATGGGACGGTTGACGATTTTCACAATTTCTTTTTTGGTTCATTTGAGGGACTTACGAAGAACAAAAAGAAAAAATATGTTTTTGTGAATTCTCAAAATTGCGGCGAACTTCCGTTGCCAAGTGGGGATGCTTGTAGATTATTGTTGCAGAATCTAACTTCTTATGTAGAAAACCCTTTTACTGAAGACGCTAGTTTTGATTGGGACTTGTTTAAAAAGAATACGAGAGTTGCCGAAAAACTTATGGACGATTTAGTTGAAATGGAACTTGAGGCAATTCAAAAAATCATAAACAAAATTAAAGCAGATCCAGAGCCAGACCATGTTAAAGCTAATGAACTTTCTATGTGGAGTGAGATTTATGATAAATGTCGTAATGGAAGAAGAACAGGACTTGGGACTACAGGGCTTGGTGATACTATTGCTATGTTAAATATGAAATATGGCGATGAAGACTCTCTTAAGCTTGTTGCAAAAATCTATAAAACCATGAGGAATGAAGCTTATAGATCTTCAATTGAGATGGCAAAAGAACGTGGTGCATTTCCTATTTATAACCATGATACAGAAAAGGACAATGAATATCTAAAGAGATTGCCAAAAGATATTAAAGAAGACATTGAAAAGTATGGTAGGCGAAATATCTCTCTACTTACAAATAGTCCTGCTGGTTCTGTTTCTGTCTTAACTCAGACTTCTTCAGGATTTGAGCCAGTCTATAAAGCAGTGTATTTTAGAAAAAGAAAAATCATGTCAGGCGAAACAGAAGAGCCAGATTTTATAGATAGTGTTGGTGATAAGTGGAAAGAATATCCTATTTATCATCATGGACTAAAGAAGTTTATCGAAATAACTGGCAAAACATTTGAAGAAAGTCCGTATGAAGGTGCAGAGGCAGGAAGCATTGATCACATGAACAGAGTGAAAATGCAATCAACCGCCCAAAAATATATCGATCATTCTATTTCTTCTACCGTAAATTTGCCTAACGACATAAAGCTAGAAGTTGTAAATGACTTGTACATAGAGGCTTGGAAAAGTGGATGCAAAGGCTTAACAATTTATAGGGATGGCAGTAGAGATGGCGTTTTGACTGCCGAAAAAACTAGCACTAGAGAATGTGTGGAGTGTGATGACGCCAGTAAACAGTTAGTTGAGTTAATTAGGGATGGAAAAAGACCTAACAACATTATTTTATCTTCAGCCCCTTCTAGATCCGAAATTTTAAAATGCGACATTCATAGAAGTAAAGTTGGCGGCGGAGACTGGCTTTTCTTTGTTGGATTGCTAAACGGAACGCCATATGAGGTATTCGGTGGAGATAGTGAAGAGTTTATTATTCCAAAGAAGTATAAAGATGGATGGATTGTTAAGAATGGAAAATTAAATGGCATTACACAGTACCATTTGGCTTTAGGTTCTTTGGAAGATGAAAATGAAAAATTAGTATTTAAAGGAATTGCAAAACATTTTAATAATTATGAGTATGGTGCTTTTACAAGATTGACTAGTCTAGCAATAAGACATGGAATCGCAATCCAATACATCTGCGAACAAATAACGAAAAGGGGAGTAGATGGGGATTTGTTTAGTTTCCAAAGAGCAATGGCAAGAATCTTGAAAAAGTATATTGTAGAAGGAGAAAAGGCAGGCATTGAATGTCCCGACTGTGGATCTACAGAAGTTGTATATAAAAATGGATGCCCAAATTGCATGATTTGTGGCTATTCAAAATGCGCTTAAAAAAGATATTGACATTCTAGTAATATTATGTTTTATTAAGCATAACATCTTTCGATTCTACGCGTGTTGAAAGACATGAGGAAGCTCCGGACTGCATTGCATAAAGCGGGAGGTAAGATGAAGATTAAAAAAACTATAAGACAAGCTGAAGATGATGCGGAAGATAACATGAGTCTTAGAGAGGCTATAACGCATGCAGAAGACGTTGCAAATACATGCTCTGATAAGAAGTGTGGACAGCAGCATAGACAGCTTGCTAAATGGTTAAAAGAACTTCAAGCTTACCGTTTGGACCGCTGAGGCAGCAACCCAAAATAGCCTAGTGGGAGTGCAACACTATGATGGCGAGGTAGGGGCATAGATTAATGTAGAGTTAGAAACAGAATCCGGGCTATGAGAAGATGTTATGTGATATAAGGATTAAAAATGAAATGGTATACATTAAAAAATAAAGAAGCTGTTGTTGCGTCTTCCCCAGAGGAGGCGGCAGAGCTTTTAAAAGACGCAGAGGCAAGAACAGTTGCAAGAACCGAATTTGATGATGGTTATATTTCAACAGTGTTTTTGTGCGTAGATCATAATTTTGTATATGATGGAACCACAACCCCCTTGTTATTTGAAACAATGATTTTTGGAGATGTCTTAGATCAATACTGTGAAAGATATTCTACTTGGGAAGAGGCAGAATTGGGACATTTTAAGGCTATTAAGTTACGCAAAAAGGCAAAGGCTGTACAAGAGAAAGACCCTACTTGCGAAAAGGATGAGTTATTAGAAGCTGTCACTCAGAACAAGGGTGACGTTCTATACATATATTAAGGAATAAAAATGAGGTATTTGGTAATTTCGGACATTCACTCTAATGTTCAAGCATTGAGTGAAGTCTTAAAAATAAAAGAGAAAATAAATGTAGACAAAGTAATATGTTTAGGAGATATTGTTGGTTATAATGCCAATCCACAAGAGTGTTATGAAATATGTAAGACATTTTGTGATTTTAATATTATGGGCAATCATGATCTACTAGCATCTCTTGAAAACATTGGCTATAGAGAAGAGAGAAAATGGAGTAAGGATGCTTTAGATGGAATGTATCATACGAAGGCAAGTATAAATGAAGAGTGTATTAAATGGTTGAAGGAGTTACATTATGCTGATGTGATCGAAGACAGTGGCGTGGCTATACATTTAACTCATGGCGCACCCTATACAAGTATATTTGACGACGGTGATTTCCCCTATTTGATGAGTTCTTACGAGGCAAAAACAAATTCAGATTATTGTAAGGAAAATAAAGTTTATCTTTCGCTTTTTGGACACACTCACATTCCAACATTTGTAAAGCAAACAAATGATTATATTGAGAGTGATTTTTCTATTGAGGGAATTAAAACTAATGTCTTTAATATTGGGGGCGATGGAGAGATTAAGTTTGATTTGTCCGAAGCCTTTGAGAAAAAAGCTGTGTTTCTAATTAATCCCGGTTCTGTTGGACAGGCTAGGGGCGGTGGAAATGTTTCTTTTGGAATTTTAGATACGGAAGAAAAAACATTTGAGTTTTGTCCGTTTTCTTACAATTATAAAAAAGCGGTTCAAGCAGTTAGAGATATTGGCTATTCTAAAAGGATAGCTGAAAGGCTTGAGCCAACACACGATATATTAAATTTTAAATGGAGTTAATTAAATGAGAGTAATAGTTGTTTATAAAGACTATAATGACGTACAAGATAGATATGTAACAGATATAAAAGAAAAACCGGGCGCTGATATAAAGGAATGTATTGAAGATGCGGCTTGTGAAATTTTTGAAGAGGGACTTTTTTGGGTTTCGGATAGAAAGATAATTCCTCCGCATAGAGTTTTGGGGATAGAAATTGAAAAGAGCGATCCTAAGCCCACGCCCAAACCGCATAATTCAAAAAGAAAAACCAGACAGTCAAGGAAGAAGAAAAGGAATAACGGCAATAATGCACCCAAAGGAAATGCACCCAAAGGAAATAAGTAAGGCGGAAAAAGCAAAAATTCTAGCAATGGTAACTAAGAAGGAGGTAATAGGTGATCTTTTTCTAAAAACCCTTGCCGCTAATAAAGGGGCTATACATAGTGATAAAATATTTTATAATACCTTTGTTCGTTCGTTAGTAGAATTTGGCTCTCACACAGACCTATTTAAAGACTCATACGCTTTAAAAGTCCCTAATAATTTCAAAGCCGAATCAAGCGAGCCGTATTATCACTTATTAGACGGTTTATGGACATCTTTTAGGCAGCAATTAGAGTCGTTTTCTCAACATTCAGCATCAGTTAATACTCATGTTAGTGAAAACTGTATTATTAATGTGGCTGCACCAAGAAGAAGTGGCAAAACGTATGGAATTATAAGATTGGTTGATGAATATTTTGTCAACAAGGATCATGGTCGCGTTATTTTCATTTGTAGCAATCTTTCCCGCAGAAACATACTAAAAGCCCAGATAAAAGATATCACTAAATTTGGTTACAAAGAGATCAACGAAAGATATTGTTTTCCATT
>Ga0209434_1000763_pt1 | contig 15038 bp, 20 predicted proteins | sample ETNvirnome_2_300_FD_184068 | JGI IMG/M metagenome (GOLD analysis project Ga0209434, IMG submission 184068) | Marine viral communities from the Pacific Ocean - ETNP_2_300 (SPAdes) (version 2) | ecosystem: Environmental > Aquatic > Marine > Oceanic | place: Pacific Ocean | collected 2013-06-22
AGCCAGAAAGTCTAAATGTAAAGCTTAGACACTCCATCGGAGTTGGCAAAGCTCTAAACTGAAGAACGTCGAGCAGATTCTTACTCTTGAGAGAGTCATCTACATGTTCTGGTCTAATCTCTCCTGGCGTGTCAGCCCAGGTTGCCTTGACATAGTGCCAAGCAATATTTCTCGCTTGTTCTGATGTTGGAGCATCAACTAACTCAACTTTAAGTGCCTCTAGATTATTCTTAAATGTTGTTCTTGAAGGTTCATCAAACTTTAAATCCATTGGCAATACAATTGGCTCTAAGTCATTATTTTGTGGCATTAGTTTTTTCCTTGTTGTGGTACATCTAATATACCCAATTTGATAGATATTTTATAACAGAAATTGAACTTATAAAGATTTAATAAGTTCAAGAGCATAGTCAAAATCTCTATACATGAAAACATTATCTGTATTTAAAATTTTTCTATTATAAGATTTTTCAGGAACTAAACATGACAATCCGTGTATCGCGTACTCTGTTGCATGCTTTGGAGAGTCGTCGATAGTCATGCAAATTGATCCAGTGTCATAATACTTTGACTGTGCACACCATCTAAATTTTTCAGCAGAGAAAGATATATCATTAAACGGTATGCAATACTTGTCAAGCCACGAATACGTGTCGTACAAGCATGTTAAATTATCTTCTGGTCTAGCTGTTAAAAGATGAATCCAGTATCCTTGAGCCTGTAAGTTTTTTAGAAAATCAATAGAACCATTGACGGGATCAAGATTGAAAAAACCCCCTGACTCTACGAAGTCAAGAAATGTTTTTTCTGGATTGAGCCCTTGCTCTTTTAATGCATCTATAAAATAATATTCAGGACTCTCTATGTCAACATCTAGATTATATCTCTCCTCAAGCCAATTAGCAAAACCCCCTCTAAACTCTGCAATCACATCGTCCATGTCAACTATTACCACAGGCTGTCTCATCCACCTATCGGCATCAATCTCTCTTCTAGTGTGAAGATAGATATCCTTTTTATAGAATGCTTCTTCAAACCTAGAGAAATCGATATCCCAAAGATTAAGAATAGCCATGATATACCTTATGACATCAACAGATTCATAAACTATTCTAGACTCATTGAGGCCTTGCGGCTCCTTAAACGAGTGATGTTTCTTGTACTGTGTTGCTGATATTAAAGAGCTTATCTCTGCGTGTGCACAAAGTGCAAGATCTTGTGTAAACTTATCAAGATCTTCATCACTTAAGTTGGATCCGTAAATCTCTTTGTTGAACTTTCTCTGAATTTCAAAAAGATTTTTAATTCTAATCGACACTTGACTCCTTGCAATTTTTAATATAGTCTAAGAGGCTGATAACAATCTTCTTATCAAGATGCGTAAAAGTGAAAGACGTATTACTGTTATCAAATAAAATATCTCCTGAGTGATTTCCATCACTTAGAGAATTTAGCACATTCTCCAGCCCACTTAGTGAAGAAAACTTATACACTGTGTCAGAAGTAACACTAACAAATGTGCCAGAATCAATATCCATCTCTAAGTCTTTCATGAATAATCTCGTCCTTTTTAATATAAGCCTCAAAAAGATCTTCTGAATCAAATCCTGAAAGTATTAACAGCGAGAAAAAATAATTAAAAGCGTCGACAACCTCTTCAAGAAACTCATCTCTATCAAAATTTTTATCTTCAGTTTCTCTGTGGGGCTTCCAGTTTTTAAGATGTTGAAGTGCTTCAAACATCTCTTCAACCCCCCTTAGTGCGATGTCTCTACAGTATTGTTGCTCAAATTTTTTAGAAAGATCTAGCGGCCACGCAGGATTATTAAGTGGCAACTTTTCTCTAAGAGATGTCATAAACTCTTCTCTTAGGCCAAACATTTTTTCAAGCTTATCTTCCATATCTATTGATTTCAAGTCATCTCTATTTCAGATTCTTCAAGCTCGCTCATAAGCTTCTTGATTTGATTTTCCGCAATTTGACGATATTCATCTGTCAAAACTAGAATTTCTTTATCAGATTCTGACTGAGTTACTGATAGCATCCTAAGATTATCCACAATATCTGTGCCAGTGATAATTGCCAGCTGAACGAGCCTAGCTACCTGTGCTATAACCTCGTCCGAGAATTTAAATGACTCCATCTTGATATCTCCTAAAAAATTAGATTTTTAATTATATACAATGTGCATATTATTGTATTAGCCTTCTTTTTTCTTTATTGTTTGCAATTTGCAAAACACCCTGATTTTCATTAATATAATATTATAAGGAGCCACGTTTGTTCAAATGAAAAGAGTTATTATATCTGATACTCACATTGGAACTAAATTCTATCGCTCAGATGATCTTCTTAAGTTTATTAAGACATGTGAGTACGATGAGCTCATTCTTGCGGGTGACATAGTTGACTTTATAAAAATACCTGTCTTTACTGAGAGGTGCATGGAGATCATTGACGCAATAGACTATGATAAGAAAATAATCTATGTTGTAGGAAATCACGATGAGAGCTTTGTGAATCTCATTGGCAAGCAATTCTTCAACATAATATTCATGAAGAGATATGAGTTTGAAGAGAAGGGAAGAAAGTTTAGAATAGAGCACGGAGATGAATATGACAAAGGAGTCATTCACAATAGACTTTTTATAAAATTTCTATCAGTTCTTCAAAATGTACTAGAGTTTACATTTAACTTTGACTTCACTGATTGGTGGACAGGGATTCAAATAAAAAAACACAAGCTAAGAAGCGTTGTTCACATACTAAGAGAAAACGATGATGTCGATGTATTCATTATGGGTCACACTCACAACCCTGAAGCGTTGATATGGATAGACGAGAATCAGCACATCAAGACATACATCAACGCTGGAGACTGGGTATCACATCAAACATATGTTACAGTGATAGACGGTGTGGCAAGATTAAGTAAATTTAAAAATTAGTCTTCTTTATTGACAATGTTTATCTTTGACCTTGCCCATGACAGTGACTTTCCTGGGTGGTTTCCTGAACCGCTTCTAGATTTTTTTCTTCCAGCTTCCCTTGACGTCCAGCCTCTCTGATTGATAAACTCACTTAAAATCTCGGCTCTCTTCTCATCAGATGAGTGAAACCATATCCACTCAACAGACCTCTTCAGCTCAGATATCTTTTTCTCAATGTCTCTCTGCTTGGCATCAAACATCTTGTGATCATCTATATTTAACGATGACACGTCTATATTGAGATCACTGGCGATCATTATGAGGATAACATAGTCCGCATCGTCAATTGAGACTTTAGATTTTTGATACATTCCTAAGAACTTATCCTTAACTGACTCGCTTAGGGTGTCTGGAATCTTGTCAGGATGTGTGATCATGGCTATCTTTCTGAATAGCCTCTTTGCCCACTGCGGCGGATCTCTCCGATCACTATCATCTGTCTCTTCTGCTGGCTGCTGCACGTGGGAGAATTTCCCATCTATATCTTTATCAAACACGTTAAGATCACTATGGGCCTGTCTAATCACACCGGTAATCTCAACCTTTGCTTTGTTAAATATGTCTAGGCAGTCACTGTATTCTTCCTCTAGATATCTTATCTTAAGAAGAGTCTTTTTTAAGTTGAACATCTCATTCGGATGATTTCATTGCTAAAAAAGATGACTTTAACAATCTAAACAAAAGAGACGGCCACACAAAGGACATCATCGCGTCTCTCTTGCATCTCTTGATCTTCTGCCGAAGAAGAGCCTTTGTCTCTCTAGATCTGCTAACCTGCATATCTAAGTGAGATGACTCAACTCTCAAGAGAGACACAGATAAAAAGAAGACTACGCCAGATAAGTAAACTTGAACTAACGTATCAATCATTTCCTATCCTTTTTCTTCAAAAAATTATATCGCTTTGTTATCTCATGAATTTGATTATCAGTTAGATTTATATTTTTCTCAGATGCTATTCTTTTAATATAATGATCAAGTGACTTTTTAGATGAATTATTTCTAGACTCACTAATCATACCTACCTGAGTGGGTCTTGTTCTGTTTCGCTGTGCCGGTCTATCTCTCTCATCCTTATTCTCACGATTCTTATTGACAACTACAGGATGAGATGCTGTCACCCTTGTCTCCTTTCTTCTAGAGACAACAGCCTCTGCGACTACACTAACTGACTTCTCAAAGTTTGTATCTATCCTTATAGGAGTGAAAACCCTATCGTCGACCATCACCTCAAGAGTTCCAGTGTGAATACCTTCACCTATAACGTTTTCAAGAGGGGGAATTAATATTGATACCTCTCCCCCGTCAGAATTTGAAGCAGGAAAAACAAGTGAATAGTCACTAGACTCAAGCAAGAATCTAGTTTTTGTTGAAGCAGGCTTTGTGCCCTCTATCGAAAGTTTAAAAACAAGTTCATTTTCCTTGTCTAAGTCAAGATCAATCTGTTGCATTTTTACTCTCTCTTAAAAAAATCTATCACTTTAATAAATATGGTCTTCTTCGGAGTTGTCTTTGCAATTCTAATCTTATCAACAAGTCTTATGACAAAATCTCCAGAGAGATCAATCTCTCCTCTAGTGCTCTCTGTTATCGGATGTAAGAGTGTAATGCCATTCACCTCTACCAGCCTAGCAGTAATAGTATAAATATCAGGAAGATATCTCTGATACCCATCATATCTTGAAGAGCTCCTGCCATGTTTTGGCAGTATAACCTCTTCAACAGATACAGCGCACGTAGTTCCAAATCCCATTGTTACAAGCTTTGGATCTCCTGCATCGCAGGTGCCCATTCCTCTAAGAACTAGAGACACTAGACTTTAGTTCTCTGAAACACTGAAGACACTGTTGCGTTTCCATCGGAGTCTGTCAGATTAAATCTAATGACCTCTGTATCGTTATCCTCCTTATAAAACACCATGTGCTTATCATCGCCTGACGATGTTATGTGCCATCTTCCCGCAGTGACATGTCTTGTGAAGTCAACACTTGAAGATATCATAGTTAGCGTGTGAATAATATTATCAATATCATCTGATGCATATGTCGGTGTATCTTCTCCAGTGTCCCACAAAATACTTCCTATAAAACCATCAGCAACGTGAACACTTCCAGAGTATATGCCTGCACCCGATAAGACTTCACCCACAGTTGCACCTGTTATCCTGCTTCCACTTAGCGTGCCGCCAGAGTCATACAACCTGTATCCCACGCTGGAGAGATCAGACTTTGATGATCCGAAATTTACTGTCTTTTTTAGAGTTATAGGCATGTCTATCTAATGTAATTATATTTCTTTAAGCTCAATTTTCTCTTCACACTAAAGCGTTTCTTATATTCTTTAAGCTCTCTGGTCTCTCGCCTACGTTTCTTATTTTCTCTGGTCTCTCTCCGGGAGCTCTGCCACCATCAGTATTGTCTTCTTGTAGATATTTTTCAACTACATCACGATCAATCTCGCGATTCACAGTCTCAAGCATCTGTTCTAAAAGCTCCACCTTTGAAAATGACTTAATATCTTCTATAAACTCTTGGTTCTCTAATTCTGACACGCGTGTCAGAATCGAATTTGAGAATTTCTGAACATATTCAGCGAGGTCAACATTATTCTCATGAACTTTCATTATCTCTGTCTCACACACTTTACGAATCTCAGTGCCCACCCTTCTATACACAGATGATCGAGACTTTTTCGGATTCCTGTGGCTCACAAGAACTTTCTCTATATCCTGTGAAAATCTATTTAAATAATCTGATTCTTCCATCGCTAACTCCTTTTCAACAATAGTTATCACAAAATTATAACACCGCATGCTTACATCGTTTATAAACAAGTGCGGGGAGCCACATTGTGGCTCCCCGCTGGGAAATTTTATATATTAGACCATAAGGTCTAAATCTTTATTATCCCGCTCTGAGAATGAACTGCACGACGTCGCCAGGCTCAAGACCAAACTCGAACTTAACACGGCCGGCGCTTCCGCCTGCATAGAAGTCCTTATTGGCTGAAGCATTGGCACCTTCAAGCATAAGCTGACCGTTGACATAGCACTCTCTCTGAGCTATAGCAGCGTCGGTCCAGTCTGAACCGAGAGTAGTGTTAACATCAGTGTCTGCAGCAACTGCGACTGTGACCTCTGACGTGCCTTTCTGAACAAGCTGTGCCTGAATATATGTTACAACTCTTGACATTGCGCATTTTCTATTAGTTCCTGCTGCACCGTCATCGATTGCGATAAGATCAGCATCAGCAAGATCAGCGCCAATGTCAGTCATACCGTCAAGGTCTAGTGCAAGATCAGCAACAGCAGCTGAGCCGTCATATGCTGTCATTAAGATACCACCATTAGCTACGTTATTAACACTATTTGTTAACTGAGCAGTTAATGTTGCACCAGCTAGAGTTACAACGTTATTTGCTTGAGTCAGCGTAGCATCACCGTTGTCCCAGTTGATAACACCACCTTCGGCAAGGAAGAGGTCTGACCATCTTTGTGTCGTCCTACCAAGAGCCATTCCATTATCTGTGTCAGGTGACAGCGCTGTCGTAGATATCTGAACTCTGTCAGTACCACCAACTTCGAACATAATGACATCATCAACAGGAGCTCTAATTGATGTATCATTGTCAGCATCAAGATCAACGCGACCCTGTCCAGCTAGAGCAATGTCATCAACCCATAGCTTTGCCCACTGGAGACCAGAAGCACCGAGTGAGTCAGCAGAGTCAGAGTTAGGAACAACGTTACCATCAACCTTAAGCTCTCCGCCATTGGGGTCGATAAAGACATCAGCTGCGGCGATGATCTTAAGATCAGTGTCAACATCAATATAGTCATTAGCACTATCAATCTCAAGCTTGTCAACTCTGGTAGGACCACCGTCGATATCGAGAAGGTTTGCACTGTGTGTCAATGTTACATCACCGTTGTTGAAGTTAACAACAGCGCCAGAAGCCAGGAACAGATCAGAGAACATCAATGAGCTTGTACCAAGAGCAACACCGTCGGATGAGACAGGAGTCATAGCACCGCCGCCAGCCTGAAGGTTGATGTTCTGAACTGCCTTGATCTTTAGATCAGTATCAAGGTGGATTCTGTCATTTCCACTTTCAAACTCAACTCTTCCAAGGCGAAGCTTGTTCCATCCGCTGGCCGCGCCAAACGATCCAGATAGCGGTCCAGTTTTTGAAACAGTCATGTTGAATCTGTTGCCATCCCAGTAAAGACCAGCAACTTCAGAATCATCAGTACCTCTTGGGAATAGAATACCTCTATCACCAGTTGCTGAATATCCGCCGTCTGATCCTGAGACACCGAGAGCTATGATTGAATCCTTAACTGACATATTGACTGTGTCAACCGTGGTTGTTGTACCATTAATGTCAAGGTTTCCACCGACTGTGAGGTTTCCACTGATATCTGCTGCACCATTAATGTCAATAGTTGTAGCAGTCAAGTCAATCTCTGAAGCACCGACGAGACCCAGCGTTCCATCTGCAACAGAGTAGATATATTCTCCACCCTGATCACGGAAACCTAATCTCATACCAGCGTTTAAGTGAAGTCCAACATCATTTGTGTGTGTTAGTGTGACGTCTTTACCCGCACCAAAGTGAACCACAGAGGAGTCAGATAGCATGATAAGGTCATTACCAACAACAGCATCCTTAGCAACACTCAAACCACCGTCGGTCTGTAAAGAACCGTCCGTCGTAGAAGTAGCATCGGTTCCGTCATCAGTTACGATTCTACCGTCAGCTGATAATGCACCAGCTGCTGTAACGGTAACTCCGCTTGCACCCAGACCACCTGCAATATCGAAAGCACCGCCGTCTTCAACACGGAAGACTTCGGTTCCACCCTGTGTTTTAAAGACAAAGTCATCGCTTGCAACTTTGAGCTGCATGATGATTTCGCCGCCTGTACCATCCATGTCGAGGGCAAGCTGAGCTGTTCCGCCGTCTTCGAATGAGATGTCACCAGAGTCGGAGTCAATCTTAACTGTAGTAGCAGCATCAAGCTCAATTGTTCCGTCTGAGCCAGCTAGAAGTCTAGCATCTGCTGGTTGATGAACGAATGTTCCTCCATCACCTACCTCAAGCTTCATCGTAGAGTTGAGTCGAACACCTGAATTGTGAACGTGAGTTAGAGTGACATCAGAGTCATCACCCATCTTAAGAATAACACCGTCATCCTGAAGATCTAGTACCGGTGAGTCAACGATGACAGATCCGTCTGCTTCGATCTCAAGGTTACTATCAGAGACCTGCTTAATGTGAGTTGCAGAATCACCAAACTGAAGCTGACGTGAGGAATTCAAGAGAACACCTGCATCAGCAACGTGAGTTAGTGTGACATCCTGATCTTCACCAAGATTAATTACCGCTCCATCACCGAGGAAGAGATCTGACCACGTCACATCTGATGTACCGAGTGCATCCGTGTTTGTCGTGTCAGACTTAAGAGTGTGACCGAATATACCGGCGGCTGAATTTGTGAACGAAGAAGCGCCGTGAATTCTCCTGATGGCAGATGCCATGTGAGCAAGAGTACCACTCAAGTGAGATACGGTCAAACCGCTTGCTGCAGCAGCGGCTGCAGTATCAGCAGGCATTGAAGCCGAGACCTGAGTCGCTCTAATTTTTGTTTTTAAAGCCATTATAGTTTTCCTATTGTTTTAGCCATTAAGTTTGCAAAGAGGCACACCATGTGCTCTTCGGCATCATGAACCAAACGTCTTACTAACCTAATGCTTAACAGTGTCTAAACTATAGCTAACTTTTTTAAAAAACTGAAGAGGCTCTAAGAGCCCGTTCACTTATTATATATTACCTTCTTCAGGTTTCTGACATGATTGTCGTACTTTGAGAAGTCGCTGTTTAGGAACTCCATAGCCAATAATTTTCCCTTTCCGTCGGGATCACTGAATAAAAATTTAAATCTTCCGGATGAAGTTTTTTCTGCACTTTTGAGTCGAAGCCCGCGCATAAGTAGAAATGCTGCTAGCGACAGGTCAGATGTTGCGTACTCTTTCATTTTAAACCGTAAGTTCGTGTGTATTCAGTTATAAATATGAATAAACTACCAAATAAAAAATGAGATCTCTTTTACAATAGACAGCACGCTGCGCTTCTAGTGTGTCCTAATCGATATTATATCACCAGAGAGCAATTCAAAATAAAATTCTAAAGAGCCGGTGGCTCCGGGCAGGATGTAATCCTTGGTTGAACCTGACGTCATTAGCTGTCCATTGACAAAGACGTCAACTCTTCTCGAATCAAAGCTAACAGATGAGAAGTCAAGGATGGGGACATCTAATTGAATTTGTGCTGCGTGAGACCCTGTGACGTCATATACGAACTTATCTCTCTGATCGTTAGCATTAGACGTGATAGAGACATGGCCGTTTGAGCTTGACACTATTGTGATATCAGAGCCGGCACGAAGATATGATGACCCGTCGACGAGATGTGTCAGCGATCCAGACAGCCCAGACGAAAATCTTGTCGAGCCTGTTATCTCAAGACCCCCTCCGATTCTTAGAGGAGACCCGCCATAGAGAGAGCCAGATACAACAACATCACCGGCAAAGACAGCTCTGTCATTGATAGACCCAGAGACATAAAAGAATACATCAGACCCAATATTAGAGAGAGTTCTCTGGCTTGTGTCAAATATTGCACCTGAGACTGTATTTAAAGTTCCAACTCTTATATCCTGATATCCGCCGCTGTCAACCGTCGTAGGATTATCAAACGATGAATCTCCCGGAACGTTTTCTAATCTTGCTAGCCTAAACTCATCAGCCGACTCATCCCAGTAGAGAGAAGGGTTTGTCTCTCCGCTTATTAAAAATATGAGACCTCTATCACCCGCTGGTCCCTCACCAGCTGAGCCTGTTCCCAGGCCGATGATGGCATCCTCCACCTGAAGATGTTGTGTGTCTATGATTGTCTGAGCGCCGAGAACTTCAATGGCTCCAGAGACTGTTAGCTTAGAGTTAACAGAGTCCCAGATACACTGGGATGCATCCAGCAGACCAGAGCTATTTACAAACTGTAGTTCCCCACTGGATCCAGAGGGGGGATAAACTGCATTAGCTGACATTACTCACCGGGTGATATTTTACACCATCTCTCTAGTCACGTTTAAACATACTAATCAGTAAAGCAGATCCCATGCGTCTGAGCATGAGCTTTCAAATCCACAATCTTTTGCCATTATCGCTATAGCAATTAGATGCTGGTGTGAAATTTCTCCCCCGCCAAGATCTGCAATTTCGCCAAGATCCATCCGTGTCAAACTAGTTATTGATTCACCAATTCCATCTATGAACTTCTTTGCTGTCATCAGCACAGCGTATGCCTCTGCGACATCTTTCATTTGACCTACAATTATCTCTTCCCAGAATCTCTCCATTGCTGCTTGATCTTCTTCTTCCGTGAGACTAAGGGAGCCAGTCCATGAAGCATACCCACCCTTTTCAACCCACTTCTTCTTAAATGATGATGGCGGATTTTGAGGAACTCCAGAGCCTGTCCACATCGAAGGAGAGAAAATATCAGATATCAACGCAGACTGATCCTCTGATCTGATCACATTCTCATCTGTGAAAAGAGTCATCTTGTCTACAAAATGCTCAAGCTCATGTCTAAGATATTCTTCAGCTTTCTCTGAGTCCAGACAGTTTAAGTCATCTGTGGGGCCATATAGATGATAATATACTGTATTATGATCTCCCCTCTCGTGTGCTGCTTTTCTTAGCATCACGTCAATTTTATCAATTCCAGACCTCTTAGATAAAGATCTAAATATTGCAGCAGCTGTGTCGCCTAGATTTCTAGTTGCTGTTTTATAGTTTGGATCATCAGGACCCTTAACTACTATCAGATGAGTTCTATCTAAAAATGTCTTGAGCCTCTCATCGTCAAAAGTATCTTCAAGCTCCATCTTTAACATATCAAAGATGTCTCTAAGCTCAGCCTCGTCTGCCTCTGGATTTCTCTCAGAAGGAGTTACACAAGCCTCTAGTAGCTTTCGCCTTATAAGTCTTCTTAGATCATTTTCTTTTATTAGCATACAGATAAATATTCTGCTGCTGTTGCATTATTTGATCTCGTCTACAGACTGATCCATCTCACGATTAAAATCAGCACGTAGCTGAATGAGAGGATTAAAGCTGGCTCGACGACGATCAAGTAGAAGTGCTCCCTGCGGCTTTACAAGCTGTCCTGCGATCTCAAGACCCTCAAAGTCGATGACTGTCCTCTGCTGATATGTGACTGTCCGACCATTGTGCTCTCTTAAAGAGTTATCATCTGTGTCACCAGCAAAGCTAGTTGAAATAAGAAGTAGAAGTCCAAGAATCATTGTTTTCTCCTTTACGATTCATTAATATTATACAATATGCGTATATAAGTTTACACGCATAATTTACCGTGCTGCCCGCACTTCTCTAAACCTTTTTAGATATCTAAGCAAGCTAGATCTCTTTGAAGGATCTAAAATAATATACAAGCCAAGAAGCTTCCCTCTATTAAGAATTCCTGATAAAGCGGGCGGATCATCAAAAAATCCAGACAAGTCATTAATAAAATCTCTCTTAAGCTCAGAGAGAGCAATGTTTAATTCAGTTGGATCTGAGACATATTCGATTATACTTCTCTGAATTTTTCTTGCCTCTTCCTCTTCCGCTGAGAGCTTTCTCATTATAAGATCGATATTCTCTCCTGACGCGCTGAAATCACTCTCTAGAAGATTTTTGTCTGCTAGTGTTTGTATTGTTAAAAATCCCTCTGTGGCAGACCCTGCTCTTGACCTATCAACCTTTATAATCCACTCTGACCCTTCACCCTCTATAGAGAATGGCTCTGACCCAATTACATCATTTATAACTGTATTTGCAAAAAAGTCTAAAAAGTGTGATATCTCTTCATAGAAAACCCCAGTTAGCACGGCATTCTTAAATTCTAAATTCTGATCATCATCAGGGTCCCACTCTCTATTGTAGTAGTTACCTATAGCCTCAGCGCTTAAAAATATTTTTCCGTTGGGAGCATCGTCGTCAATTTCTGACATGAACTGTTCTAGATCTTGCAGATGTCTATCTATTTCTTCTCTTGTTTCTGCAGGAGATTCTTCAAAAGAATCAGCGAGCATTTTAACATTATCATAAAATGTTTGATCTCTTGATAGAACATAAAACCCTAAAACATTTTTATCCTCTCTCTCAATAGAGTCTTCAATTATAATATCTACATCAAAATTCTTCAAAGCCTTAATAACAGCTCTACGCTTAAAAATACTAAGTGGACTAAGACCCCTCGAGAGAGATCTAATAAATCTCCTATTATCTCTCTTGAATCTCTCCTCCACCTCAGGAACAAGACTCTCTAAAATAGCCTTGACCTCAGGCAATTCAGGAAATCTGTAACTACTAACAGTAGGTGCCTCAGACAAATAAATGGTATCTTCTAGTAGGGTTCGCCTTATTAGGCGTCTCAACCTTCTCTCTGTGATTAGCATATGATTAAATATGCTGACTAATCACTAGTGATAAGAGAGAAATATAATCTATATATCTTCACTGCACCCAGAGTAGGGAATCTCAATAAACCCCGCAATATCCTCTGAGTCTAACTCGTAAGTGTCAACAAGGTGATCCATATCGTCTGTATCAACAATGATGCCTCTTATTAGCTTTGAATCATAGCTCTTAGTGAATAGTGTAGCTATGTAGATGGAGCCACGCTCCGTTTCATGTGGGTCACAAAAAGTATAACGAGAGTGATCACCGTCTATAGCATGCGAGCTAGGTAAAGTATCTGTAGGACCACAGCTTAAAATAAAAATAGAGCAAAACAAAAACAGTTTACTTGTCATAATAACGTACACCTTGCATTAGCATATAATTTATTATAACATGCCTAATGTTAATTTACAATAAAAGCGCCAAAATGATATTAAATATACACCTTTATTCGACCTAACGTCTCCTGCGCATCATTGTTCAGCCTCTGCGCTACTACATTAAATATATATGTTTTCTATAAGTATCACGCGTATTGTGATTTTAGCCAGGCGCGATAGTCGTTTAATGCGTGATCCTTTGGCTGTATATCTCTCCAGTTTCCAAGACAGAATATCTGGTAAGCATCGGAAGCATACTTTCCGATGCCGTAGAGCCTCTTGGGGTCACTCTTCCACTGCCCTTGAGTATATTCCTTAGACATTCTGACAAGTGCCCTAGAGCGCCTCTCAGACAATCCTAGAGGTTGTATCATCCTCTGAACATCATCAATATCAGCCTCTGAAGCTGACTTTGCGTCAGGATACCTCTCAAAGAATCTCCACATGTAGGGCTCAGCGTCTACGCGCCTTGTTAGGTTGCAGAATATGCAAGCTACGAATATCTTCCATGGGTCGTGCCATAGCTGCTCTTGAATTAAATTGTAAGGCGACTTAGGCGGTTTCCATCTCATAGAAACATTATAACTTTAAAATAATGCTATTTACAACCTAGTGTGTGCCATCGCGATCTATGTCACTGCTCACTTTTCTGATCTCCTCTAAGAGATCTGATATCTCCTTTGGAACTCGAAGAAGCTTTCCGTCTCTCTTTGAGTAGATGAATGTGAACTCAGAAGTCTCATCTACTGACTTCTCTTTTTCTCTATCTCTTCTTCTAATATACTTCTGAAGATCTACGACATCCTCATACTCCGCGTCAATTATGACGCTATCTTCAAAATGCTCTTCAAAGTTAAACTTTGTTCTCTTTGGAACATCTTTCTTTTTTTGCTCTACACGTCTGACTATCGGCTTTGGCTTTTTCTTATAGGCCCTTGTCTTCTCTTCCTGTGAGCCAGTCCACCGCCCAAGTGTAAAGAATGCACATATCAACAAGACGATTATTAAAAAATGAATTGATGTCTGGAGACTTAGCATCTTCTACCCTTACGTCGCAACAATCATGTGTAATCCATAGATGTGTATAATTGTAACTATCATATATGCAAAAGATGTCGCTATAAGCAAAGGTCTAGCTAGAAATGAGTCCCTTAGCCGCCACAGCAAAAATACACATGCTATAACAAGAGCGTTCTTTGTGATAACAAAAATACTTGGACTTAAATCCAAGAGATAACCCATCAACGGATTAAGCTCTACAGCTACACCCATGGTGATCCATATTGCGGTAGCAATTGAATCTATTAAATTCATCAAAAGAAGAACTAGAAGACCAGCAAGATAATAGCCATCGGATTTAATTTTCACATCGTCTACTTGTAAAACCTACTCATTAATACATATAACGCTCTAAGAAAAAATCACCCCCTAGAGTCTCTGTACGCGTTTACAGTGATAGGCCATAGATCTGTGGCGATCTCCATACAGGCCTCTGCAACCTTTTGAATCTCCCACTGAGCGCCATCGTGTGTTCTCAGATCGATGAACTTCAAGAGGTTATTCAGATTGACTGTGCCGTAATACTCTGTGTAGAGATTCTGTGGCAGAACACCTCGGGCTTGCTCTCGGCAAACGCCCTTGTCAATCATCATGTTGAAAACATCCAAAGACATTTTGTGATAAGCTTCAACTAGGCAATGCATATCTTCATCTTCACAGGGTACACACTTAAAAATAAAACCATCATCATAAGTGTAATCACCAACTTCTGGATCAATCAACTCTTCGGCGTTGCTCGCCTGTCTGTTTGATTTGTGTTGGGTCCGGAAAGCCTGCGGCTCATAAAATCTGATATCAACATCAGTATACCGCCTGGAGATTTCATTATACGACCAAGTTCTATGGCGGTGATGCTGACTACGCACAAATAGAGGTACACAAAACCTGAAGGTGATAAGATTGTGCTCAAGAGTGCTTGTGTGTCTATGCTTGATAAGGTATCGAATAAGTTTCTCATCACTCTTATCTAGAACGGTTTTGTTCTTCCCAAAAGACACCCTAGCGCTATTGACAACAGTAAGATCGGTACCCATATGTGATACATACTCAACAGATCCCACGTCGTCATCGTATAATA
>Ga0209434_1000764_pt1 | contig 15033 bp, 22 predicted proteins | sample ETNvirnome_2_300_FD_184068 | JGI IMG/M metagenome (GOLD analysis project Ga0209434, IMG submission 184068) | Marine viral communities from the Pacific Ocean - ETNP_2_300 (SPAdes) (version 2) | ecosystem: Environmental > Aquatic > Marine > Oceanic | place: Pacific Ocean | collected 2013-06-22
CAAGCCGATCCCGCCGTCGCACAACGGCTGTTGACCAACCTGATGGGCTATGTTGAGGCAACCAACCGCGATAAGATCAGGACCGTCCTTGGCCGCTCGCCGCTGCGCAGCATTCAGCAGGAGATTGACAACGACATCCTGTCGAAGCCGCTCGATCAGATTACCAACACGGAAATCGAACAACTTTCCCATCGCGGCCAGATCAAACTTCAGCAACGATTGCAGGGGCAGCAGTAATGGCGGAAGCTCCCGGATTTGATCCAAATAAACTGCAAACCCTTATCGATGCTGGCGGCGCGACCGGGGCTGGCACGCCCGGCGCGCTTGAAAAGGTCAACGAACTGCTGCGTCGGCGTGGCATCGATGTCGAAGAGCAGGAAGAAGAGGAAAGCGAGTTCCGCACCCTGGAATTCGGCGGGACCGACGTAACGCCCATTGATCTTGATCAGGGTGCCCCCGTTCGTGCCTTCCCTGAATTTGAACCAAGCATCATCGATCCTCCTGGTGTACAGCAAGCGATGGACCGAGCATCCAACCGCCTGATTGAGCGCTTCGGCCCGCTGGCCGTAGAAGCAGCCAAGACCGCGCCCGAACGTGCCGTCGGCGGTGGAGCAGCAATGCGTGCGGCAGAAGTCGGTGTTGATCCCACAACGCCGGTTGAGAACGGCCACATGCTGGCATCGTTTGCCTTCGATCAGGCCGCCGAGCTTGAGGCATACCAGCAGGAAAATCCTAACAAGATATTCAGGGTTGGCGAAGACACCAAGGACATAGAATGGTTCAACGCCGATAAGTTCAAGTGGGCGCTCGCCAACCCGCCCGCCATGAAGGGAACTTTCGGGCGCATGGTAGGCCCGGCGATGGTGCTTGCTCCCGAGGCTGTGGCCGGGGTTGGCGTCGCCATCCTGAGAAAAAATCCTGTATCGGCTGCCGCTGCTGCCGGTGTCACGGCTGGCATCGCCGAATATGTACGGCTGGCAATCGGGCGGAACGAGGGTATCAACACCAAGATGACCGATGCGCAAATGGAATTTCAGGCATTGAAAGTCGCCGGTCTGTCGTTGGGAACCGGCGTGCTGGCTGATAAAGTTATCCGTGCCGGTAAGTGGCTGATGGATGTTGGCAGCGGCAAGGTGTTCAATCGCGCCGCCGTGGACGATCTGTTCCAGGGCAACACGGAAGAGGCCGCCAAGATCGCCGAGGACTTCAATGCCCGTTTTCAGGGTGCGAACCTGCGCTTCAATCTGGCACAGGCAAGCGACAATGAAGACCTGAAGATCATCGCTGCCTTCCTCAAAGGCAGTGGCACCCACCGGTCGGAATTCCTGAAGTTCGAAGCCGAGCAGCGCGAATCGCTGAACACCATTTATGATCTTATCAACAAGCGCTTCGAAAGGGAACTGTCCACAACGGAAGCCGAGCAGCAGGTTAATTCGGTATTCAGGCAGATGCTCGATGAGCGCGCGGCACCCGCCGAGCAGGCGGTTCACGACGCGGCGGCCAACATAGACCGTGCCTTGGTCGAGGGCGTCACCATCCAGTTCAAGGAGGCGACCGCGCCGGTACGTCGCATGGCCGACATCAAGGCCAAGGCGCTGGACCGCTGGGCCGGATTGATCCGCGAGAAGCTTGAAACCCTGACCGGCAACAAGGAATTCATCCGCAACAAGGTAGGTAAGGAAGGCGACGATCTCTTCACCTTCATGAAGGGCTTGAAGCGCGAAGAGCAAGAAGCCCTGATCCCTGCGCAGCGGCGCGAGTTGCAGAGCGTGTTGCCACAGGAGGGGCAGGCAGTAACACTTGGGCCGGAAGCGTCGCCCGCCTTGCTGGCGCAGGAAGCGCGCGGCGAGTTGGACGAGAGTGTGCTTGAGGCGGTCAAGCCGAAGCTGCTCGATCCCAACGCCAAGTTCACCTACCGGGAACTGCACCAACTGTCGTCATTCCTGAAGCGGCGTGCGCGCGAGGCCGACAAGGGCCAGACCACCGACGTTGATTCGGCCCTTTATAAGAGGTTCGCTGGCGCTGTGGATCGAAGTATCGAACGTGACCTTGGGGCCATCGGCGATCCCGACGCGCCGGGACGCACCCTTTCGACCGTCTATCATCGCTTCAAGCAGAAGTATGCGGAGCGCATGGAACTGATCAACCGTGGTGTCATTGGCGACATCATCCAGAAGGACGGCACCCGCTACAAGGTAACCAACCGGCAGGCGTTCGAGGACATGGTTGCCGACGATGAAACGATGGAGCAGGTACTGCAATTGATCGGCAAGTCGCCGAACACCAAGCGCCAGTTCCAGGAAGGCTTCCAGGATTTCTACCGGCAGAAGGTCGGCCTGGACTTCGGCGGCCAGATCAACATGGATCAGCATCGCCAATTCATGGACAAGTATGGCGACATGATCGTCCAGCTATACGGCAGGGAGAACAAGGATTTCATCCGCACCGTTGGTGGTATGGGCCGCGCCCTTGAGGGCTTGCAGAACCAGCGTGACGACGTGCTGAAGCAGATCAACAGCAGCTTCGATGCTAACTTCCGCGATCTCAATGCCGGACGCCTGACCAGCATGATCTGGAACAACAAGAATCCCGAAGCGTCCAGGCGCATGGTCGAGGTTCTGAAGAAAAACCAAGCTGGGCGCGAAGCCTTGGACGGCATGCGCAACGAGGTCTTGAAGAAGATCGACCAGCAGATCATGCGTCACGTCAAGGGCAGCGGTGGATCGAAGGAGTTCAGCCATACCAAGCTGAACGACATGCTATTCGGCAAGGGCACCCGCGACGACACTGGCTTCTTGCAGGTGCTGAAGAATGTGATGCCGGAAAGCTACGTCGATGATCTGGTTCAGCTTAACCGGGCGATCCAGATCGCGTCCCGCGAAACCGGCGCGGCGAATTTCTCCAACACCGCATTCTGGACCGACACGGTAAAGGGATTGGCCCGTGCTTATGTTGGCTTGTTCACAAGACCGGGACGTATTATCACTGCCGCCGACCGGGTGCGGCAAAGAATGGCGAAGGATGCGCTGGCGAAGGCGATTATGAATCCCGCCGACCTGCGCACCCTGATGTCATTGCGCGGCGTCAGCACCCGCACGTCGAAGGCGGCGCATTTCCTTGGCTCGATGGGCGCGGGCGCATGGCATGTGGCGGACGACGAATAATGAAGTATATCCTGCTCGTTTTCATACTATCGGTATCGGGAGAGATACAACAATACCAAGTGGCTCATAAATTTGACAGCCTTGAGAATTGCACGCAGCAAATGCCCCAGGCGGTAGTAAACTTAAAAATGCTTGTCCCTTATGATGTGACCGACCTATTCCTTCCGGTCTGCATGGAAGAGGAGCCGAAAAGCGATGCACAAAAAAATTGAAGAATTGAAAGACCTGAAGTGGGTGATCGCTGCATTGATCGTCGTGTTCTCAGCAGGCGGTGCCTGGACAACCGACCGGATCAACATCGAAAGCCGCATTTCAACCAACACCGATTACCGGTTGGTGCAGACTTACGACAAGCTGCTGCGCAGGGTCAAGGCGCAGGGCAAAATGTCGATCAGGGATCAAAGGGCGTTCTGCAACGCCGCCCGCCAGCTTGGTATCGGCGGCGAGATCGTGAAGAAGCTGTGTGGCTGACGGCTACGGCTCTTTGATAGCCACGGCTCTTTTATGGAAGAGGACATCCTGACCTTGCCCAAGTATCCCTATTCTCAGAACAGTCTCGATCAATTGGGAAGCTGCCACGATGATCTGCGTGCGGTGTTCATGCGTGCCGCCGACCATATTGACATTACCATCATCGAGGGGGCGCGCGGCGAGACAAGGCAGAACTTTCTTTTCGACACCGACAAGTCGGAACTGCGTTGGCCTAACGGCAAGCACAACAAGACGCCATCCAATGCGGTCGATGCCGCGCCCTGCCCCATCGACTGGCACGACCGCGAGCGGATGACGCTGTTCGCTGGCTTCATCCTGGGGCTAGCCGCGCAGATGGGCGTGCAGCTTATATGGGGCGGTGACTGGTCGAGAGATTGGCAGGTTAAAGACAATCTCTTTGACGATCTTTGTCATTTTGAGAGAGTTTTGGATTGGTAGATGATGCAGACGCGAGCATCGTTCAAGGTTATTTGTGGTATGAGCACCGTGTAAAATCAGGAACTTATTTGAGAGGACACGAAAAAGGCCACCGCAAACGGGGGTTGATATATTTACATCGGCTTCTTTGTGACCCACCAGCCAGTATGGAAATCGACCATAAAAATAGAAATGGATTAGACAACAGACGATCAAACCTACGAATAGTTAACCGCACATACAACAACGCAAACCGGCGGCATGTGCGCGGCTGTTACTTTGAAAAGAGCACACAAAAATGGCGAACAGAAATTAGCAAGAATGGCGTTTGCTATAAGCTTGGACGTTTCTCAAAGCTCCAAGATGCAATCGCAGCGTATCACTTAAAAAAATCCGAACTATATCCACAGCTATTTGAAAGGATAGTACCATGACTAAAATTCTAGGCATTCTCAAGGAACCTTCATCCCTGCTGGGCATTCTTGGCGGCCTGATCGGCGTCAAGGAAACCGGCGTCTTGAGTGACTTCGAATCGCTTGCCCCATTGTTCACCGGGGCGTCGGGCGGTTGGCTGATGATCGGGCTGGCGCTTTTTGCCATCATCAACCGCGAAGGCAACAAGCGTGGCTGAACAGAACGCCAATCCCCCGATATGGATCGATAGCATGTCCGACGGTTGCAGCGGCGTCTGCGACTTCGGCTTTACACGGGCATGCATCGACCATGACCGCAAGTACCATTATGGCGGCGGTGTCGTGGATAAGCTGCGTGCCGACGATGAGTTCTATTCCGATATGTGCGAGACACCCGGCTTCTGGGGTTGGATGGCCCGACATGGCATGGCCCGCATTCGTTATGCTGGCGTGCGCAATCTTACCTATTCCTACCCGCCCGGCCATCCGAATCGCATTGATACCGGCAGCCGGGCCGAGGCATTCAACTGGCTGGGACCGGGGTATCAGGGTGCCCCAGCGCCCTGAAATCACGCTCTGTGAGCCTCTTTAAGCAGTTGCCTAGGCAGACACGATACAAAAAAGACTTTTCGACTATCATAAAAGACAATAATAGGGGTTGACAGCCGGATTCCCATCGATTAGGGTTTCGATGTCTCCAAACGGAGATTCCTTGCACGTTTCAGTCGGGCCATGTCGCGCGGCTCCCAAGTTCACTAGGACGGAAGGAATGCGGCATGGCCCACACTGAAAAGCAACTCTGGCAGAAAATCCGCGACAACCTTCCCAACATCTTCTGGCAGCGTCTTGAAAGCGGCATGACCGCGCCCGGCATCCCCGACCTGTTCGGCTGCATCGAGGGACGATACGCATTCATCGAACTGAAGTGCGTGCGCGGCAAGAAGATCAGACTATCCAACAAACAGATCAACTGGCAGCGCCGCGCCGAAAGCTGCGGCGTTCGCACAACCATCCTGGCATGGCACAAGACCAAATCCGTCGACCGCTTCTATATCTGGGACGGCAAGCACGCCGCCGACATCGCACGCATGGGCATCGACTGGGTGCAAGCCGATGTTTGCGACGCGCCCTTCGACTGGGATGACATCGCCATCGCTCTTGTTGGATTTGAAGATTGACCGAATTTAGATTCGCCGCTTGACACGATGTTAAAAAGACAATAATAAGAGCAGCATGACAACCATATCAGTCACCGATGACAAGATCGTAATCAAGGCTCCCTTTCAGAAAAAGGAGCTTTGCAAGGCGGTGCCCGGTGCGCGCTGGGACAAGACCCGGAAACAATGGTTCTATCCCCGCCGCGCCTCTGTAGCACGCGAGATCAAGCAAATCTTCCAGCACGAAAATTATATTATTCAAAAGGGCAGCCAAGATGCTTTTGATGAATTGTTCATCGAGGGACAAAATGCCTGGGCGGCAAGTGCATTCAAGGACAAAGTGCCAGCCAAGCTGTTGGCCCAACCTCTATCAATGACAAAATCCTGGGAGCACCAACTGCGCGCCTTCCATTTTGCCAATCAGCAAAAATCGATCATGCTGGCAATGGACATGGGCACCGGCAAATCGAAAGTCGCCGTCGATCTCTGCAACGAGAAAGAGGCGATGAAGGTATTGATCATGTGCCCGCTATCGGTGGTCAATGTCTGGCCGCGCGAATTCAAGCTTCATTCCATACGCCCCTGGAAAATCGCAACCTGCCATCAGGGCACCAACATTGCCCGTAAACTGTACGCCGAACAGCAATTGGCGTTGGCCGAGATTCGCAAAGAGCCGGTTGCCGTCGTGATCAACCACGAAAGCGCGTGGCGCGGCGATTTCGGCCTGCTGATCCAGGCTACCGACTGGGACGTGATCATCGTCGATGAGAGCCATAGGGCTAAGCAATACAACGGGCGCTTCGGCAAGTTCCTGGGCAACCTGCAACAGGCCAACGCCTTCAAGATGTGCCTGACCGGCACGCCGATGCCGCATTCGCCGTTGGATATATTCTCCCAATACCGGTTTCTCGATCCAGGCATCTTCGGGTTTTCCTATAACCGCTTCAAGATGCGTTACGCGATCCTGGGTGGTTATTTGAATAAGGAGGTCGTCGGTTTCGACAATCAGGATGAGTTGCATGAAAAAATCTATTCCATCGGATTCCGCGTCACCAAGGACGAAGCGCTCGATCTCCCCGATGAAATGTACGTCAAACGCGAGTCACGGTTGGCGGAAAGCGCCCTACCCGTTTATGCCGGAATCGAGAAAGATTTCTACGCGAAGGTTGAAAGCGGCGAGATCACGGCGGCTAATGCCCTTGTTCAACTTCTGCGCCTGCAACAGATCACGTCGGGCCACGTTGGTCTGGATGGCGGCGGTCATAAATGGATTTCCGACCATAAACGTAAGCTCCTGGAAGATGTGTTGCAGGACATTGATGAGCCGGTCGTTGTATTCTGTCGTTTTAGGCCAGACTTGGCGGCGGTGCGCGAGGCAGCGGCGAAGCTTAAACGTACTTATGGCGAGATATCGGGAGCGCAGAAAGACCTTACAAACGACGCAAAAATGCCTGACGATATCGAAGTATTGGGTGTCCAGATACAGTCGGGCGGCGTCGGAATCGATCTTACTAGGGCCGCCATTGTAATTGATTATTCGGTAGGCTTTAGCCTGGGCGATTACCTACAAAGCCGGTCGAGGGTGCATCGCCCCGGCCAGGGCCGCAAGGTTACCTACATCCAGCTTGTCACGCCGGGCACCGTCGATGAGAAGGTTTATGCCGCATTGCAGAAGCGCGAGGACGTGATCGAATCAGTTCTTAGGAGCAGAAAATGATTGATAAAAAACAATGGTACAGCGCCAATCCGCTGCGCGCGTGGCGGGCCAAGCAAAAATCGCCGCTGACGCAGATGGATGTCGCCTACAAGATCGGCGTGTCGCGCCAGACCGCCGCTGATTGGGAAAAGGGCGGCGTGCAGCCGTCGGGCGACAACCTGTTGAAGCTGGCAGGCATGCTATCGATGAAACCACGGGAGCTTAGGAGAAAATGGGCAAGGTGGTACGATTCCCGCTCGAAAGTGGAAGTGTAGCCAAGCCTGGGCAATCATTGCCAGAAGTGGTCCAGGTCAAATTTATCGGGCACCAGCCCGATAGCAGCCGCTGGCAGGAATGCGAGCTTGTCGATTACAGGACTGGTGATGCGCTGCTGCGTGCGCCTATAAGGCAGATCGGTGAATTCCTGAACCGGCATGGATACCAATACGCGCTGGGCAGCCGAGCGCTTTGGTATATCGATTTTATGCGGCTGGCTAAGAGGAGGATCAAAAATGTCGAAACCAACGGGTGACAGCCGCGCATTGCGAACCTACGCCCGGCTGGACAAGGAAAAGCGGGCCGCAGAAGCCAAGCTGAAAAAAGTCAAATCCGAGATCGAGGCATGTGAGCCGCGCGTCAAGAGCTTTTTCGAGAAGATGGGCGTTTCAAAGTTCACCATCGAAGGCATCACCATTTACCTCAACCGGCAGCTATGGGTCGGGCGTCAGGATGATGTCAGTCATAACGATGTTGCCGCCGCAATGAAGAAGGCGGGATTATCCGAATACTGTGGGCCACGCCTTAATACGCAATCGTTCAGCGCCTTCGTGCGTGAACTGCAAGGTGAAGGCAGCGACACGCCGGAAGAGCTTGTCAAGAAACTGCCAGCCCCGCTGCAAGGCATCATAAAGATCAGCGAAGTTTTTAAAATCAACACAAGGAAGGGTTAGCCAATGGCTGAATCAAAAGAAGTAACCGTAGTCGAGCCGTCCGAATACCGAATCGTCAAGACCGATCCCAAGCAACTGTCAGATATCATCCGCGACAACATCGGCGGACAGATTACCGCCTTCGATCTGGACCGGTGCAAGGTTCCGGCAGGCGGCGGAACGATGTGGGAGATACCAACCCTTGAAGGATATTCGGAAGAGAAGGCGATCCACGGCGTCATCGTGTATTTTTCCGATCCGCGCGCCTATTGGGAACAGGCGTTTGAGGACAGCGGCGGCGGTACGCCTCCTGACTGCTCATCACAGAACGGCTTCGACGGCATCGGTAATCCCGGAGGCAGTTGTGGTGTATGTCCGCTGGCTCAGTTCGGGTCCGCCCCCGCCAGGGACGGCAAGGAATCGCGCGGCCAAGCCTGCAAGCAGATGCGCTTTTTGTTCATTGCACGCCCCCATTCGATCATCCCTTTATTGATCGTCGCGCCGCCAACCAGCCTCAAGGAACTGAAACAGTATTTTATCCGCATGGCTGGCGAGGGAATCAACTTTTCCAGCGTCGTTACCGAGCTTACATTGATCAAGGACAAGAACGCCGATGGCATCCAATACAGCCGCATCGTGCCGCGCATGGTAAAACGCCTGGACGCCGAAGAGCATGAGCGGGTAAGGGAATACGCGGACGCATTGCGCGGCGCGTTCCAGACCGTCGAAATCACGCCTCAAGACGTGACCGGCCAATAGAACCATCCTGACGAAACTAGGGCGGCGGATGGAAGCGCCCGCCGCCCATTTTTTTATGTGAGGATGGGGTATGGCGGGAGAATTTACACCCGTTTTCAACGATCTGCTAGCCGAGATTCCAGCTATACAGGAACTGATCAAATACGATCAGTGGATTGTATGGCGTCTGGAACGGCGCGGCGACAAATGGACGAAGCCGCCCTATCAAGCCCGTCTTGATCAGTTGTCCAAGGCATCGACCACCGACGAACGCACCTGGGGCAGTTTCAGCGACGCCTTCACCTGCTATGTGCAGGCACCCGAAACCTGGAAAATCGGCGGTCTGGGCTTCGTTTTTTCCGACAAAGACCCATTTGCCGGGGCCGATCTCGATAGCTGCTTTTCCGAAAAAGGCGCGGACATCGAGCCGTGGGCACTGAAGATAGTCAAGGCTGTCAACAGCTACACCGAGCTTTCCCCATCAAGCACCGGTCTGCATATCATCTGCCGCGCATCGCTCCCCGAGAACATCGGCAGGCGCAAGGGGAAGCTGGAAGTCTACAACCACGCACGCTATTTCACGATGACCGGCGACCACCTAAAGGGATCGCCGGACACCATCGAGGACCGGCAGAAAGAATACGCCAAGATCGTACCGAAACCGACGGATCAGCCCAAGGACAGCGGCGCGGCGATTGCCACCGATGGCGTACCGACGTTGGCTGAAATGTCAGGCCAGCTTGCGCCGTATATCGACGAAATGGCAGCCGCGCCCGAAGGCAAGCTGGATGCACTGCGCGCCAACGTGCCAGAATTCAAGAAGGTATGGGAGCGCACGGCGATCCACGAAGACTGGTCCGACTCTGAATGGGACTTGTCACTCGCCAACTACATGCTGGCGGCACGCTGGGCATACCCGGAAGTCACCGAAGCCTTGATCGAGCACCGCCGCACGCACGGCGAGAAAGCAAAGCTGCGCGCCGACTACTACGCGCGCACAATCATCAGGGGCTTGCAGGTATCGGCGTCCAGTGAAGCCTTGTACCGGCTGACCAGCACCGAGATCGACGCCATCGACGATCCCGACGAACGCCGCGTCCAAATCCTCAACGATGTCAGCCTAGCCCTGTGGAAAGACGGGGCCGCCGCCATTGTCGATTTTGAGCAGAATGTATCGGACCCGCCGACCTATACGATTTCGACCACCGACCGCACGGTACTGATGCAGGAAAGGCATTTTTTCCGAACCAACGAATTTTGGGTAAAGATCACCGCTGCGGCTGGACGCACGGCGGAACCGATGAAGGCCGACAAACATCGCAGCATCGTGGACCGGCTTCTGGAAGCCAAGACCATTGCCAATATCGGCGACGAAGCCACAGATGCGGGGCAGGCGCTGGTCTGGCTCCATGACTATCTCGATAACGTCAAGGGGAATATCCCGGCAGATGGCCGCGAGCGCAAGAAAGCGATGCTGGAAGGCAACCCGATATTGCACAATGGGCATTTAAGGATCAGCGGCGATGACATGGTGCAGTGGCTGAAGCGGGCAAGGAACATTTATACCGACATGCGCAAGCTTGGCCCGATGCTTCGGGCTGCCGGGTGCTATGCCAAATCGACGCCCTATACCAACGAGCAGGGTGCATCGACATCGAAGAACCTCTGGCTGATACCCGACGATATTGCGCTCGATCACAACATCAAGGTAAGGAGAAAGAAAGATGACTGAGGTTAAGGGCACTGCTTTGGACGTCGGCGCGCAAGCGCGGCCAGAATTCGTGCAGCCGGGACATGCTGGCAAGCGCAACAAGTACGGCGGCTACGCCCATTTCCCGGCACCGGCCCGACCGGCAAATACTGCTATCACTGCAACTTCTACTGGGAGCGCGGCCAGAAACGGCGTTGCAGGAAATGAATGGAGATTACCCAGGCAACTTCCAACATCGAGGAATGCCCGCCGATCCAGCGTGCCCGTGCCGCCTGCAAGTATTTCAAGGAGATCGAATGATGCAACCACCTAAAAAAATTAAAATCGGGTACAAGTATTTCGACGTAAGATTTGTTGAGCGTATCGGCATGGAAGGCCAATTGGGCGCGGCTCATTGGGAACGCGGCGAAATACTGCTTTTGGATGGCGGCTCTCATGTCGGCCCGACTGAATTGGCAAATACCCTACTGCACGAAGTTATCCACTTGGTACAGCGATTCATGGCTCTGAATCATGTCAGGGAACCAAGCGAGGAAATGATCACCGTCAGCCTGACCGATGGCCTGTTGATGGTTTTTGCCGATAATCCCAAGCTGCTGCAATGGTTGCAGGAGCAGATGCATGGGTGAGTATAAATGGCATTTACAGCGCAGGCTTTGAAATGGCGCGGCGTGCCAATCTCGAAACTTGATCATGCCGAGCTTGAGAATGCTCGCACCAGGACGTGCGCTGTCCTGGCGGCGATCAACGAAGAGATACAAAGGAGAAAGACCGATGCAGACCGAGAAATCCAATGAAAATCGTGATAAGGTAATCGAACTTTTTAACCAAGGTTACAGCTACCGTGAGGTTTCTGTGCTAACCAGTATCACTAAATCGACGGTCGCGGGAATCATCAAGCGGGCGCGCGATCGCAATATCACCAGGGTAAGGCCGGGAGCATGAAAAAATATAAAGCTCACGGATACGAAGGAACAAAATTCATCTGCTATTTTTATTTCATCAGATGGGCATTTATTTCATTGGGCATTCATCTTGATTTAGCAACCCCCAATTTGGAAATACATCTACCTTTCGGTTTTATTCGAGTGGGGTGGATCGACGATCCACCTTTGGCACCATGTTACATCAGAAAGAATTAGGAGCGGGCCGTTTGACATGACAAAAAACGAATATCATGTCTACGGCCCGCCGTGACCGGGCAGCGGCAAGACTTCCCATGTCGCCAGGGAAGTCGCGCGCGCCGCCGACAAGCACGGCACCGACAAGGTTATGGTCTGCTCATTCACCAAAGCCGCCGCCACCGAAATAGGCAACCGCGAGATACCGATAGCCAAGAAGATGTACGGCACCCTGCATTCGATCTGCTGGCGGGCGCTGGATACGCCGGAAATTGCCGAAACCAAGGCAGCCGAGTTCAACGAGCAATACCCTGAATACAGCATAACCAAGACCGGCAAGCAGGGGCTTGACGACGGCCTAGACCAACCCAGCTTCAGTAATCGCGGCGATGAACTGCTTGCCATGCTGCAACTGAACCGCGCCCGCATGATCCCGGAAGAGGCTTGGCCGGAACGGGTGCGCCGTTTCAACAATGTCTGGTCCGAATGGAAGGAAAGGAGCGACTATTATGATTTCACCGATCTCATCGAAACTGCTGTTCGGCGCATCATCTATCCGCCCCACGGTCCTAACGTTATATTTATCGACGAAGCTCAAGACCTATCCAAACTGCAATTTAATCTGGTGCGACAGTGGGCCGAACATACGGAGTTCACGGTCATGGTGGGGGATGATGACCAATGTATCTATACGTTCAGCGGTGCAGACGCCCGAAATCTTATTGGAAGTGACTTGCCTGATGAAAACAAAATTGTACTTTCCAGATCATACCGGCTGCCTAGACGCATCCACGCCCGCTGCCAAAGCTGGATAGAAAAATGTAGTCAGCGCCAGCCCAAGGAATTCCAGCCGACCAACGAAGAAGGCGAGATCGTCGAACTGCGCCACGGCGACTGGAAGCATCCAGGGCCGATCATCGATGACATAACCGAGCGCCTTGCCGACAATGAAACCTGCATGATCCTTGGTGCCTGCGGCTACATGCTGCCGCCGACCATCGCCATGCTGCGCGAAGCCGGTATCGTCTTCCACAATCCCTATCGGGTGACGCGCGGCGACTGGAATCCGCTGCGCCAGGGCGAAGGCTCCGTTTCAGCACGCATATCCGCCTTCCTCAACTGCGGCGAAGACGGCCTGTTCCCACGCTGGACCGCGCATCAGTTCAACCTGTGGATCGACCTGATCGATGCCAAGAAGCTCTTGAAGCACGGGGCCAAGAAGGTGATCAAGCACTATGCGACGGAAAAGCCGGGTCAAGTCTGGTTGCAGGATGACTGGATGGAATTTTTCAAGACCGATCCGTTCGGCTTCGATCCGGTCAACATCGGCTGGCTAATGCGGAACGTGCGCGATGCCAAGCAGAAATCCATCGCCTATCCCGCCGCCATCCTGAAGCAGCATGGCCGCTTTCCCCAGCCGAAGGTTATCGTCGGCACCATTCACAGCGTCAAGGGCGGCGAAGCCGATAACGTCTACCTGTTCCCCGATATCAGCAACCAAGCCTATGCGGAGTGGCGGGCAGCTAAGGAAAGGCGCGATAGCGTGGTCAGAGCGTTCTACGTGGGGCTAAGCCGGGCGCGGAAGAGGGTGATACTCCCGCAGCCGGTGGGGGGTGTCAGCGTGCCTCTACGGGGCACTGGCTAGGCAATTACCAATCCAGTATCGGCTTGACCACGGCGGTGCCCTGGTGGTCACGTAGCTCCCAGCCGCGCTGCTTGGCGTGGTGCAGCCAGATCATGGCGGCGTCCATGACCGTGATCGGATCAAGGCTCACGTCGTCGATTTGTATCCTGTTCTCTTCGGCGATGTAGGTAATGTTGGATTGGGCGTGGGCGTATTTTAAATTCATCATTTCAACTCCGCGTGTTTATGAGGATTCCTGGCTTGGCGGCAGTGGCCGCAATAGTCGTAGGGCTTCTCACCAGCCAGCGCGCCGCCGCAACCCTTGCACTTGCCAAACCATTTCAGGGTGTTTAAATCGATGCTCTTGTGGCTACGCCATGTCTGTAAGTCCTTGAACACCATGCGCATGACGACGCGCTTGGCGGTGTCGTCATACCCCATGTAATAGCGGCGGCCACAGTGGCAGATGCTGCTGTCCGGCGCGCGGCTGGGGCGCTTCCTGATCAAGTTGAAGCGGATGCCGCACTCGCCGCAGGTATGGTGGTTTTCAGGCAGTGGGCTGTTCATTGTCCATAGCCTCATTGTTGAATTTAGCCTTCTCTTCATCGGTCAGCCAGGGCACGTCGTACTTGCCGTCGCGGCCCGCCGCCTTGTCTTCATCGATGAACAGTGATGTCAGTGCGCACAAGGCAGCCATGCCCTGCTTGCCGCGCGGCTTGCCCCGGAAGCGCCGCCAGTTCATGACGGCATCATGCAGTTGCGCGCCGCGCCGCATGCGCCGGTTGTTGAAATCCTTGTTGCACGGCAGACCGCAGTATTTGCTGGCACCCGCTGCCGGTGCGCCGCAGTTGATGCATTTTCTAACCTGTTTCATAGCTACGCCTTTCCTGAAATGTGGCAATTTCCTCAAGACGCTTAACAGGGAGAAAGCTACACACAACATGGATGGCTTGTCCTCGCTCCAAGTGGGATAAGGCTTTGGCGATCCGTTTTTCAGCGTTGTCGCGGCGCTGTAGCATATTGTTCAAACTCATTTCATATCTCCCCCGCATTGCAGACACAGTATCGTTTCAAAGTTGGCGGCATGTAGTGCACCGCTTACCGTGTCTTCTTGGCCGCAGGATTGGCATTTCACCGGGACCGGATCGAGCGACGTTTCAACCGGCTCAGTTTCAACCGGAGCATCCTCTGTTTCAACCGGCTCTGTTTCAACCGGCAAGGACGCACCAGCCGGTGCATCCTCTGGTTCGGAACCCGCGAGCGCGGATGCCGATTCGGCTTTCACCGCATAGACCATCGGGACCGATGCCACCCGAACCATGATATCGGCGGCGACGAACATCGCCGTTTCAATGTCGGGGTATTCCTTGTGGAGCAATTCAGTGCCCATCGATGTCGCGCGCACGGCGTAGGTGGGAGCGCCGCTGTCAAGATCGCGGCGCAGGACTTCGACGTTCAGGTCGATGATTTTTTTGGTTTCAGGCATCGGCTGTTTCCGTTGTCACCGCCCATCGGGTGCCGCCGTCGATGACGACGCGGCGTTCGTTGGCGCGGATGGGCGGCTTGCCAAC
>Ga0209434_1000767_pt1 | contig 15013 bp, 12 predicted proteins | sample ETNvirnome_2_300_FD_184068 | JGI IMG/M metagenome (GOLD analysis project Ga0209434, IMG submission 184068) | Marine viral communities from the Pacific Ocean - ETNP_2_300 (SPAdes) (version 2) | ecosystem: Environmental > Aquatic > Marine > Oceanic | place: Pacific Ocean | collected 2013-06-22
CTCATATGTCCCCATTTGGAACTCTGTAAAAAAGCTCATGACGGGGTCGCTTCCGCCGACCTGCCGACTCTTTGCTGCGGCGTAAAATCTCTCAAGGTTATAAAAACGAAAGTCTCCTAATAGCATCCCGAAATAGCGCTTTTTAAAGTCTTCAGACATGCGCGTCGAGCCGTTCTTCACCATCCCGTCCACTACAGCATCTATCAGATCCCCAAAAAAGATAAAGGGTACCTCAATCATGCCCGGTTTACTAGTGCGGCTATGCGCCGGCGCCACTGCATATTTGCGGGCATACAGCGCATCCTCGGTGCCCCAGGCGTCCATACCGGCTGAGACGGTCCGATCTAGCTCTTCGCCTTCGCCGCGCTTCTGCCAGCCCTCGTAGACGTTGTAGGATCGGTCCGCCCCGGCGACGGCCGTCGTCTTGGTTCTCCTGGCGATATCGCGGCGCCGTATAGAGGTCTTCTTAGCAAAGAAAGCGCTGTGCTTAATGCCGGGGTCTCCCGTCAAATAAGCAGCAAAAAAGTTAGATGTGTCGCCCGGGCCGGTGGCCATGGCTGTGCTCACGTTTGAGCGTTTTTTCGGCTTGGGGAAGACGTCGTCGTCGCCGCTGCGGCTGTCGCGCGCCTTGTCGATGGCGTTCCTGAGAGTGTCGCTGGTCGTTGCTTGGCTGGTCGTAGCGGTGGAGTCGGGATGGACGTCGCCCTTGAGAGCCGCCATCTCCCGGCCGAGCGCGAGCTCCCGCTCTTTAAAAATCTTTTCTTGCGCTTTCACTTCGGCGAGGTGCTCTTTCATCTTCGGCTTCCACAAAATATCGCTCGTGTCGTAGGCGTCGACGGCCTCCCTGGCTTTAGTAGCCGTCTGTTTGTACTCCAGGCGCTCTTTTTCAAGCGCGTCGAGCTTCTTGTTGATGATCTCCCGGTGCCCGGCGCGCTCGAACTGGCTCATTGGCGCGCTCCGACCGGCCCGGGCTTCGCTGGTTGTGGCAAATGCTCTCAACTGTAGCGGAGTGGCGTCTGCGACCCAAAGGCGCGACTCCATGCTCTTTACCACATTGCTATAACGCCCCTCCAATAGCTTGTTTAGTTTTCGATTTGCCAACTCCAGCTCGGCTTTGTCTTTTTTGGTTGCCTCTTCGGTGCCTGCCGCTTTCTTCGCCTTCTCTACTTGCGCCAGGTATGTCGAGTCAACATTGAAAATATCATATCCTCGGTCAGTGTCGGCGGTGCGTGCGCGGTAGTTGATGGTAAGATCGGCTGACCCATCTTGATTAAAAGCAAACTTGTGTTTAGTTAATTGTAAATAAAGCGGAGTTTGGGCTTTTTCAATGGCATTTAAATCGTCCGAAGTAAACAAGTCCGATGCAGTGCCGGGAGGGCGCGCCCATCCTACGACAGCCTGGATCTCAAAAAACTGTCCATCATATTGAGCGACGCTAACATCTTTCTGCTCCGCGGGAGAGTAAACTATTAAATCCATGTAGGAGGCCACTTTCGCCTTGGGCGGCTGCAGATCTTTAATAGTATTAAAATGAACTACGAGTTCGGCCGTGATGTTGGCATCCACTTCGGCAGGGTTGACTCCCTTAAGGCTCCATTTAAAGCTTTTAATACCGGTTCCTGACATGCGGCCGCCTCGCTCCGAAAGCATTTTGTCGAGATCCTCTTTTTTGACATGATCATCAAACACTATCTCCTGACGATCTGGTGCCTTATCGCGATCGATTTCTATGAGGCCACCCTTGATGCTGTCTTTTGCTTTATATACAAGTTTATAAAGACGAATTTTGGGCACCAGCGATGCCATTTGTGCCGGAGTCAAGCCAAGCAGCCGGTGGTTCAGATCTTCTATCTTACCCCCCTTCCCTGTCAAGACTTGGGTGAGCTTGGAAAACACCTGTTCGGGTCGAACATTGGTACTAGAATAGATGGGCGCCGAGTACTTCAACCCACTCATAGCGCTCCCTCCTTGGATATATTCCTTCCTGAGCATCGCTCTTTTTTGGGTATCAGACTTGTCACGCGGACGAGTCATGGCGTGCATCTGCTGAACCAAAAAACACTGGCCATTAAAAACCAATGCATTTGTAAGCGTATCGCCGTCCATTGCTTTCGCAGAGTTGGCTAAGCTCTGGCTAAAAGTATTCTTTTTCTTTTTAGGAGCCATGGTATCAGTCCCTGTACAATTCTAGCATTGTTTCAATGGGTCCGGGTATAGACACTACGTCTCCCACGCGAAAGTGAGAGTCGGTGGGACGCCCATTAAATCTGGCAATGATCCACCAATAAGTCGGGTCTCCGTAGTGTTTTGCGGCAAGCTTGTACAGCCGATCGCCGAGCTTCCACAGTGTATTCATCACCGCAATACGATCGATATCCTCGTCCGACAGCTTATCAAAGACAGAGGTTTCATATTGTACTATTTGCTTAAGGCCTCGATCTTCCAAAATGTGAAAATAGATATCCGCATCATTGGTAAAGATCCCTGTGTTGTCGTAGCGTGTTCCCATATTTACTTACTCCTTTCCGTACTTCTTTAAAACGGCGTCGATGTCGGACTTGCGAGTTCGGTCGGAGCCGGTGTTATTGGCCTCTGCCACCTTCTCGGTAAGCTTCTTGAATTTGTAGCGATACTTCGCGGCGGGGGTCGGCTCGGCGGGGGCGCCGTCGGCTCCCGCGGGCTCGGTCTTCGCCCCTGCCAACGCCTTGTTTTTTGCCGCGAGTGCATTAATCTCCTCTTGTGTTGCAATCCCGGTCTGATCAGCTCCCGCTGTATCAAAATACATTGCGCGCTGTCCATACGGCCAAGTATTCCCGGGACCGAAACCTATCATATCCATCTGTACTCCCTTCTTGCCGGCAACGGATTTCCACACCCATCCGGGCTTGGCATCTTCATGAAAGACGTAACCCCCGATGCTAAAAGTCATTTTAGTTGGGCGATAGTGACCTGTACTGTCATAGTAAGCCGTAACATTATCTTTCATTCCCGAATCCCACTTCTCTAAATCAAATGAATCCACGGCGAGAAGAACCCCTTTGGAACCTCCCAACATGTCGTTCTTTCTCAGTTTAATGCGCCAGAGAGGAGGAGCCGAGATGGTGCCCGTTCCCAGCGCCGTCATGCTACTGCCTTGATACGCAGGATACAAAAACTTTATCAAATCTCCTACGCCGCCTGCGACATCAAAAGCATTAGCGTCCAAATCTACCTGATAACTTAGAGTGATTTTCCGTGTAGTTCCTTGATAAGTAACCAGCGGATCCATGCGCCCATAAACCGGCTCCGTGTTCCAGGTAGGATCATATTGGTCTTGAAAGGAGACGAGAATTCCGGGCACCGAGACGGATTTGCCGATCGCTATATAGTCTACCGTCATAAGCTCAATATTCGTGTTGCCTTCCTGCGCAGCCTCGATAGCAGCGGCGCGCTCGGTCGTCGACATCTTTGCGTTGCCGGTCGCTTTGGTGAGGCGCGCCTGTGCATGCGATGCCGCGGCTAAAAGCTCGGCTGCAGCATAGGATGTGCTTGCGTGCGGCAACCGCGGAAGCGTTCTGTCAATGATGGCCTGCTTGGTAATTCCTTCGGTACCGTAGGCCTTTGTAAAAGCCTTTCTGTCGGCCTCGTTAGAAAAAAGCTGTTTCAGATCTACTTCGTCAGCCATTGCTTGTTCTCCCTCTAAAGTCCATAAACATCATCAATCCACTGCGCCGTGGCTTGGCCCATCCTGTCGTAATCCATCTCCAGGGTAACGTCGACTGCCTTCTTTTGACCGGTCTTGCGTGCATCAATCAGAGTATTTAGTTTCGCAACCAAATTATTAATGGCATTAGTTACTCCGGTAAAATCAGGCGCCGGCGCCGCGATGCCCTGATCTGCGGCGGCTTGTGCTCCTGACTTCTTATGAGTGTCAAGCACCGTTTCCCCTGGCATTAACTGAGCAGTCACCGGCCTCCCCTTTTGGCCCGCTACAACGCCTCCATCATGATAGGCCACAGCGCCGAGCGCGGCCGCGGCGCCGCCAGCCCCCAGCAAAGCCCAACCTTTTAGTGTGGTAGCGCTGGCACCTCCCGCCGTTATGGCGGACGTCACCATTGCGATGGACACCGCTAGGGCAATAAGCCCTAGAGAAATAGCTATCCATTTTCCTTTGGTACCAAGGCTCGCAGCCCAGTAGCCGATGCCGCCGAGGACAACCATAACACCCAGCGTCGCGGCTACCATTGCCATGGCAGAGCCGAGCCCAGTTGTAGCGGCGGTTAAACCATTAGTTACAGGGATACCAGCCGCCTTAGCCGCCGTTAACGATCCCTCACCTGCTGTGCTGGCAGCCTGGGGTGCAATGCCCAGCTGGCGGTCCAACCTCAAGCGAAGCTCGGACTTCGAGAGGCCCTCTGTAGTTAACAAGTTCGCGCCTTTGGCGCCGGCGTTGGCTCCCTCGGCGACTGTGTCGGCTACGGTGGCGGGGGTGTTCATCCGCGTCAGCGTCGTCATCAGGAGTTTCTCTTTGTTAAATTTAACATACGCGAGGTACCCGGCAATGGCCATGCCGGCGATCAGCGTGAAGCCCGCAGCGATACTCATAAATGCAGCTCCGACCTTGTGTGATGCGAACTTCGCCAACCCCTCGGTGAACCAGCCGAAAATTTCTACTGCAGGCTTGACCGCAATCGCTAGGCCTTCCATTGCAGAACGAAGTTGATCCATGGCGCTCTGGGCTTGTTTTGCTCGCTCGGCCAAATCTGCTTGGCTGGCGCTAGCGGCGCCAAACTCCTCCTGAGTCCCTCCAAAAAGTCGTGCCGCTACGGACATATCGGTAATACCTGCAGCTGTAGCAACCGCCTGTTGTTCATGTCGATTCATAGCCGCCCACACGTTTCCGGACAAAGCTATGGTATCACGTAACGCCTGGATACGCTCATCTTCTGTCATGTATACCATATTAATAGCATTCAAATAAGGACCACCCAAAATAGCATTCAGGCGCCCGACAGCTTCGCCGGCGCTATCAAACTGATCAAACCGCTTGGCAATCCCCAATAGATCTCCCATGGCTAGCCCCGTATTTTTGGCCTGCTTCGCTAATCCATAAAGCACCTCATCCATTTGATCCCCGTACTTCATCAGTTCGCTGGCGGCTGTTTGCCAATCTTTAAAAATCACCTCGGGTGGCACTCTCAGTTGTTGAGACATGGCAACAAGACGCTTGGTATATGTTTCAATTTGCGGTGCACTCATACCGAGCCCCTTGTTTAAAACGTTAAACATCCCTGCACTAGTTTGAAGTTCGACCCCCATTTCTTTGAGAAGGACTGTCTGGTTCTGCATGACTAGCTGGTTTTCTCCGCTCATAAACGTAAAGGCGCTCATGCCGTCTATCAACGCGTTTGTCGCTGCGCCAGCTTCAGCTATGCCAACCCCGTATTGCAGCATCGCGCGATGTTGATTATAGGTTTGTTCTTCCAGACCAGAGCCGACGCTGACGACGCGTCGGATTGACGCTGACATTTCATCATAAGCCTTAGCCGTGGTGACGGACACTTCGAGGATCTTAGTGAAGGTAGACAACAATATGTCTGCCACATTGACGCTGTTTAATATAGCAGTATGTAGCTGACCGGTTGCTACGCCGGTTGCTAACGCGCCTAGAGTTGTACTTTTCCAGGCGTCACTGATTCCGAGCGTACTCCGGAGAATTTTCTCCGCACTAGTGTTGGCTGCTTTTTGTTTATCTACGTTCGATGAGGCAAGCTTAAGCGCCTTGGCAGCGGCCCGAATCGTATCGTCCTCTAGATCTAAGCCTTTTGCTTTGAGATTGTAGAGTATCTCTGCTTCTTTGCTAGCATCTGCAGCAATCGCTCTTTTTGCTGCCGCGATCGCGCCAACTTCCATGCGCGCAATCTCAAGATTTTGCTGCTGAAGATCTAGGTTTGCCTGCAGGAGTCCCTTGCCGTCGCGAGTAAGTATATTGTTCTGTCTAATGGCCGCGGCTTCGGCTTCTAAAACCTCAGCACGAGCCCGCGCGAGCTCTAATAGTTCGGCCTCTCTCTTAACCTCGGCTTCGGTAGACATGGATTATACCCCTATTTGAAAGGCCACTTGATTCCGGTTTCTCTTTCAAAACTGGCAATCGAGCTCTCAAGCTCGTGGCGGCTCCGGAAGCTGCGCGGGTCGTTTAGCCCGTACTTTTGAAATACCTGCATATATTTCTTTTCCCGGGACAAAGTATCTCCAAAAGCAGCCACTTGAGAGGGGGTGCCGCGGATGACCGCGGATGAAGGAACATTAACGGGACCGCTCCCCCCTATCATTTGGGCAAGCAGAGATTCAACTGCACTTCCAAACATCGTAAGAAAGCTTTCATGCAGCTTTTCTTCGCGCGAAGCGTTTAAATTAATAATAACCGGGACTAGTTCACTATCTGGCATCCTGTAACCCTCATATCTATACAGAATAATTAGTCTTTACTTTGATTAAAGCTTGGGGGGATTTACACCGGGCCCCAAAATGTTTTTATTGGTACGAGACGTGCTTGACGCTTCTTCTACGGCTTCCCGTTCTTCCCTCTTTTGTTCTATCAATCGCTTGAGAAACCACTCACGCAGTTTAATCGGCAAACTATAGGCCTCGGTAAAGCTCCAGCCCCCGTGATACTTTAATACAAAGAACTGCTCATAAACATTTTCCATGTACTCAAGATTGAGGCCAAAAAAAGTCTGTTGTAAAGGGAAACTCAATTTCGTCCTCGTGACCACACTGGTCACAGACGAACTCCTTTCGCAACTCGATGTTGGGTGTTACTTTTTGGGCAGTCGTGCGTAAAAGTTTAGCATCCACCAGTGTCATAGTGTCCGCAAACTTGTGTAAGAGCTCTTTTTGGGTATTGTTATTGATCGAGACAATCATCAACTTTAACTGGTCGGTGATTAGCTGCTGCTCTAGCTTCTTCTTCTTGCGCTTCTCCGCATTACGCAACAAGTAAGTTTCTTCTCGTCCCGTCAGTAGACGAAACTCGACTGTCACCGGGTTTCTTTCCAGCTTTACTGTAAAGTGTCCGTTTTCGGTGCGAGTCACCCCCAATTCAGCTAACTCTTCCTCTTCGGGAACCAACAATACCACAACTTCATCCAAATTATAGTTGTGAGTATCCGGCTCTGCACAGCTGGGGCACGTTACCTTAGTGGTATAATCGATTCCATATCCTGACTTGCGAGCAGCGATCAAAATAGCATTACGATCGCCACTTAATAAAGCATCGGGCTTAATGCGCTTATCTATAATAAGATTTGCCATCAGCCGATCTAAAGCTAGTCCTTTTTCTAGGAGACTCTGAGAGGTAAGGATATCCTCTTCCTTTGCGGTCATGTACTTGATCTCAATTGTTTCCTGCATATGCAAAGGATGGGTGGGAGCATAAAACTCTCCACGACTAGGCAGATCAACAAACTCCGTGGGGACAACAAAAGAAAAAGGATTAGGGCCGTCAGGCTCTTCTTCTAAAATGTCGATAGGTGGGTCAGTATCTGGTTGGGGTGCCGAAAATCGGTCTTCATTATTGCGGATGGACAAAAGTCACCTCTCTTTCATAGTAATTATATCACTTTAAAAGTTTTATTTAACGAGAATCCACTTCTCGCCATATAATCTTTCCTTTTTCACGACCATAACTACGCAAATAGTCTTCCTCATTCTCGAAGCGGCCGCTTATATAGCGATAATCAATGTAATCATAATCAATCTGAACCTTAACCTTCGGCAGTTCAGTATCGGCATAACTCAAAGCGCCATAGGTGATACCCGTAACATATGGATTGTAAAGAATAAGCTGGCGCGCCTTGAACTCGCGCTGGACAGCCGGCAAAAGTTTACCCTTTTTCAAGGCCGGTATACCGCGGGTGCTTCGGCCAGCGCCGAACCACTTGTGGCGCCCTTCGTCCAGAAGCTCCGTAATACGAAACTCCCGAGGTGCCGGCGGGATCGTATCGATATTTCTGATAGGTAGTTGTTTAGCCGAAGTCGCGCTCTGCTGCCCTGGCTTTCCGGGAGGCGCCGTCACGTTGCCGGCACCCACTACCATTGCCGTCAAAGATGCCTGGATATCGTGGCTATACGTATCAATTAGCTCTAGCTCCACGGGTTGAAAATCATAAGTGGCCGGATGGCCTTCGCGCACCGGCTCGAACCCCCCTACTATGCTCGGGGCGCGATATAACTTCGTGGTTATTGAAGGGAGCGTGCAAGTAACTGCCAACATGTCATAATAACAGTTCGCCCCATATAAACTTATGTCCGGGTCGCGCAGGTCCGCGCGAGTTTTAAAAATCTGTGCCATGGTCTTGCCCCTGGGATTTTTAGGAATGTGAACAGGAAAGGGCACAATAAAGCGGTAGTTACGCTTTGGTTCAAATACTGGATTACTCCAGTTAACTGGGTGATTGGTGGTGCCCATAGCCTAGGTCTTACCCGGCTGCAGTGGAACTCTTAGAATATGTGGCCCAGTCATAGCGAAAAGTTATATCCACCGTAAGTAGGTCCTCGGAAGAATAATCTAGATCTCCATAGCTTATAGCTTTCACCCAAGCATTATTTAGCTCATAGAATCCAAGTCGGTTTCCATCGCCATCGAGTTCATAAATTAGAACGCTTCCGAGTGCTTCAACGGCATCAATTTTATTGAGGGTCGCACCGTTATCCACATTTCCTGTACCTGAAATGTCATTGGGATCGACATAACCACCTGCTCGCAGGAGCGCCTGAAGGATTGCATCAAAATCAGGGGTGGCTGCGTTTACCAGCGTCGCCGAAACGTCGTTCCACGATACAGCTCCGGGAAAATAGTAGGTCTGACCCAAAAACTTGTGCTCGCTCTGGCCTATTTCGAAGGCTGGCTTGTTAACCTTTCTAGCATAAATCTGTGAGGTTCCATTATCACCGAGTAAATCAAACTGAAACAAAAAGCGATGTGAGCGCTTCGGTTCCATTGCCGCGTTGTTCCAAAATTCTCCAGCCATTGTCTTAGTTACTCCCGTTTGTTTTAAATAGTGAGGGAGAGTAAATCTCCCCGGTTTTATTAATCATCAAAAGATGCTCCAGTACTTGTTACAACAAAGTCTAAAGCAATAAACTCTATTGCTCGTGTCGGCTTCAGCAACACCTTGGCATACATAATGTTTCGATCCACCAATTCTGGGGTGGTAGTCGTGCTATCGAGAACAACTCGGTATTCGGATAAACCAAAGCGAGACTTCACCGATTGCAGCAGCGGTTCTACCTGTGCCAAGAACCGGTCCCACGTTACTTGAATATTGGGATCAAACAGAATCTGTGTAGAGATCTGAGAGATTTGCTTCTTCAAGTAAATCAGGAGGCGCCGGACATTGATTCGATCCAAAGCCGATCGATTGGCCTGTAAGGTCTTTTGACCGAACACAACAATCCCTTCTGCCGGGAAGGATGCGATGGGGTTAATGCTCACCTCATACAAATCGTCCCGCTGGCGGCTCGTAAGCTTTTCTAGGACCGACACCACGGGTACCCCTGCGGCACCCTTGGTGAGGCCGCCTCGGTTAAAGCCAGCCGGCGCAAACCACAGTTCTGAGGTACGAGCAGACGAAGCATAGGTCCCGAGAGCAATCGCCGAAGGCGGCAGCCAAACGGAGCTTCCCAGCAACGTATCAACTGACTGTACCCACGGATAATAACAGGCGCCATAACTATTGTTAAGATTACGTCCCTTAAGGTAGGCAATCGTTCCTGACACATCTCCTGTGCGTGCGCTAAATGCGCTAGCGTTTTCAGCCTGCGGGATAAAGCCGCCCTCTAGGTCGATAACGGCCAGTGTATCGGCGCGGTCTTGTGCAATGCGCAATGCATGATTAGTAACACCGCGAGGTGTCATGCCGGGCACTGCCAACAGATTGATATCTACCATGTCCGGATCTGCCACTGTGTCGAGGGCCTTCTTTACCGTATAAAGCATGGGAAAATCCCGGTCACTCGGATTGGCGGTTCCTTCGCCACCCAGCGCGCGCGTATTATTGAAGGGCTCTTTCTCATTGATATTAAATCCGTCAAAGCCTCCGTACAAAGGAACAGTAAATCGGTTGTAGTTCTGATTGAGGACTTCCTCATAAGAACTGCTAACCGCGGTCATTGATTTGTTGCCCGTACGGCCGCCTGGCTGATACGTGTTCGCTTCCCGGTAGCCGTAGTTGGCTTTACCGGCGCCGCCGTTAGCGGCTAGATACGCCGAGCCGCTATAGAACGCTCCCTGCTTGTTGTTATCAAAGCAAAGATTATCCAAGCTAAAGCCCGGGCCACGCTCCTGCCAATCGTCAGTGGCCGGATCGAGCCTCTGGGCACCGACTGGGCGCATGCGTAGGATGTCAATAACCGACCGGTCCGGGACCGTAGAGGTGGGCGTCTTGGTATTATTTAAACCAAAGTACGCCTGGGTGGGATCAAGGATTTGGCCGTCGGACGCGGAGATTCGCAATGGAAGCATCGGGAACTGGAAGCTGGCGCTGAGCTTCGTCCCGATATTGCCGGGTAGCGCCTGGTGGATGGTGCCCCCGATATTGATGAGACCCTTCCCATTTATGGCGCCCTGGAAGCCGCCGACACTACCGGAGGATCCGCTCATAATACTGCCACTGCCTTGTGCATAAGCGTCAGCAAAAGCAGCCGGCGCGATGGCGGCGCCGCCCTCCGTTCTCACCAAGCTTAGCGCACTGAAGCTGCTGGCTCCGGACACAAAGTTAAAACCAATATACTTAGGGACTCCCTTAAAGCCGAACGGCAGTAAGGAAGCGTCGGATCCTCCTGCAATAGCCGGATCCATCTCCATTCGAATATAGCGAGACACATTATTGTACTCGCCGCGCTCATTATACTTGCGGTTCGTACTATCCCACCCCACATACTTGTCACCAATTCGGCGCGCAATATAGTTGGGTGAGTTGGGGTTCAGGGTTAAGCTATTATACTGCTCAAGGACTACTGGGCCCGCATCTGTATCCATCATGTCTCGTACTAAGAGCGTGAAGCTACCCCATGGATCATACGATGGGTTTTGCGATTGTTTAATATCTTTAAAAGAAATCTTGATATTATTTTGGGCCCACTCGGCTTGGTCGCGAGCTACAATCTTAAAGAGCTCTTTACCCTTATTGATGTTGAAGGCCGTCGGGAGGCCAGTATCTTGCGCAATAATGGGTGGCGTCTGTGGTAGCTTAAAGCCTGTCCGGAAGTTAAGAGGGTTGCCTGCGCTGGCGTCAGAACTGGACAATGCCAGTATAACTCCATAAAGATCATCTGACCCGTAGGAGCAAAAATCTGACACACCTCTTTCAAAGGTTTCGCCTAAGAAATAAAACTCTCTGTTGGGTCCCGGAGTAATAGTCGTGTTAAGAAGCTGGGGGTTGGTGTTGAACACTTTTCGAATATACCGGCCGCTCGAATCATCAAAGTTAAAAGTACTTTCAATGAAAGTACCAGCCGAGCCGGTTCCGGAGATTCTGACTTTGAACTCCTTGTTACCAGCCGCATCAACGGGCAATAGAAAAGTCGCATTAGACGAGGTCGTGTTCGGCATGCCGCGGCCCGCTCCTACGAGTGTAATGTTGGCAGAACTGCTGAGATACCACACTGCTGCCAAAGTTCCCGTTATATTGATGGGCGAACCCGCGGCAAGGTCTACCGAGGAGCTGTTAAAAATCCATAATCCATAAGCGCCGCCTGTTGACGAATCGGCATTCGCCGGATAGTTCCACCCAGCTTTGCCGTGTGTAGTAGCAGTCGGGCTTTGGTCGCCCAGGAGCCTCACGACTGTGAGGGGAGCATCGTTAGCTAAGTAAGCTTGAGCCGCATATGCTGCATACGTCGGCGCCGAGTTGTTTCCGTCTCTCCAAATGTCGCCACCTTCGCCGCCGGGACTGGGATCTCCGAAGAAATCCACGAATTCGTTGAACGAACTAACTGTGACAGGGCGCATAGCGGGCCCCTTGCGCGTACGACCAACTACGGCCGGTCCGGGTCGCCTTACCACTACCTGCGGAATTTGCGACTGGTCGATTTCATTAATAAAAACGCCGGGGGAAACAAATCTAAACTTATCTACAGACATTATTTGGCATCTCCTTTTTCGTCAAAAATTAAATACTTAATTTTACACCAATTTTCTTAAGTAAATAGTGAAGCGAACTTGGAAGAGCCCGACTATTCTCTATAAAACCCTTCGTCACCCAAATATTCATTTATATCACCCAGAATTACGTGCTCCCGCGGAATTTGAACTTCCACGGCATTTTCTCGAACGACCACCTTGGGGCGGTCTTCGTTGGGGCCGTCGCCGATTAAATATCCTAGCACTTCCATGGTGATAACAGTTTCATACATACGCTGATTCATCTCTAGGGCGTTGGTGTTTGAATTGTTCACAAACTCTCCCTTTATAACCGCCTCGTATTTATGACCATCGCGCTTAAGCCGGTGGGGCATGCTGTTCATCCCACCTTGTCGGATCATCGGAGTCACGAGATCGTTCATCTGTTGTTGATATTCGCTTTTAACACTGATTTCGTAAGTCGCAGTCACCCAAACAGGGAGAGGAATAGTAATGGTTTCAAAGACGGTCTTTTTATCAACAATGTGAGGGAAAGTGTTCTGACCAGCACCTTGTCCTGCTACTGTGCCGTCCACATACTTACGTCGAGCCATGTTGTTTTGAAACTCTGCGGTCTTTTTTTGATTGATGCGCCGAGCAATCGTAATGGTGCCCCCTCTGGCGCCTGCCTGTGCAGGGATATTGGCATAAGGAATGGCTCGTTTAGCAAGATCCTTGGTAACCGACTTGCGTTCAATGGTCATTAGTGGCAAAATGAGAGTTTCTTCTTTGTCCCGCAAATCTTTATTGCCTTTGATTTGGAAAGAGCGCTCTGCTGATGCCCAAATGATAGGAATCTTTTTAAACCCACTATTAGATGTAACGGCCAGATTCATTCTTTCATTCATATAGTCGTGCACCGCATAATCAATAGTTTCTAGGGTGGATGCCATAAGCTCTATTTCATGTAAAATCGATTTATCCTTAACTCCCGTATTGTCATACTTGTCAGGATTTTTAATTTGGTCTTCAGTTAATATTGATCTACTACGTGGCATCGAAGGTCCCCTTTCTGGCTCTCACGCACTCGGCGCTTACTTGGAATTTGTGATCTACCTGTCCGAAATAGTAGCGAGTATCATCAAACGTCCGAACTATTTCATACAGCTTGTCCCCGTACTGCACAAAGTCGCCCGGGCGCACATACAGGTTTTGATCTGCGGTCAGTCTCTTCCGATGAAAATGTACGGTTAGCTTACTTTGGTACTCATAGCCGTACTTGTCATTAGTTTGCTCGTTTTCCACCTCAACATAAGCATAAACACGCACAGGCGGGAGGAAAGTTTTATTAATAGCCTCGCCGTAAAGATTATGAAAGTTGGTCTTTTCCACATCAATGGGATAATAAACTACAGTCTGGCCAATGACTCGTTCAGCTAGCTCGTCGTTGACCTGTTTAACCAGATCACGCTCCTTCTTCCCAAAGAACATGGGAGGGGGGGGCGCAGCAGGTTGCGTCCATTTATCGTTCGGATCGTTGGCCATTTAACTACCCTACGTAGATACCGGCTGGGATATCGGATAAAAGTTTTTCAGCATTATCGGACAAGGCGGCATCATTCTCAGCCAGCTTGGTATATGTAAGCTCATCAAAAGTGGTTTTAAGCTCCTCTCGTAACGCATCTAGTTCGGCCTTGGCTTGTCCTAAAAGATCTGCTGCGTTTAACGTAACTGATTCGCCGGGAATAGGCACTGTGGCAAACTTGCCCCGGACCTGACCGAGCATTTCTTTTGCGAGCGCCAACGCAAACCTTCGAATCCATTGTTTGCCAATCGAGTTAATACTCGCATATGCAACATTTTGAAATGGTAATGTATTAACATTATTAATACCCATGATAGATCGAGCGGCAGAGCCTGACGCCTCCCATGGCACGCTTTCCACCGTAAAGTAAAACCAATATTTCTGAGGACTTGTACCGTCTGGCGTGGGCTGAATACGAATCTTATTATCTCTTATTTCATAAGACCAGTGAGATACGCGCACATTCAGCGCATCCTCATAAGCCATTGACTGAAGCTTGTTTTGCCATACGGGAACAATATCAAAAGTGGAGTCATCAGCATATTGCCCGTAGGTGCGCAAGTTGCCCACCGCGCTGAACCCTCCATAATATCCATAAAAGCGCCACATCGCATTTGGAGTTTTATAAAAAACTTTTCTAATAATAATGCGCTTGTCTCCGACTTTATTAAAATACGGCATCGAACTGGTTAAAGCCGATGAAGAAATAATGCTCTGAAGATCATAGTCGGACTGATCGGCAATGCGTGAAAATGACCCCGAGTAGATTGGCTCAATACCTCCCAGGTTTGTTTCGGTACTGATTTTGTCCGAATATCGACGTACATACCCGTAATCATAGCGCGGATAACGGAGTTCTATATTAGAACCCGAGAGGCTATCTCCGCTTTTGATTTGGCCGTCCGAATTAAAAGAAGCCGTCGTATGTCCCAAGAAGCTAGCCAGGGAGTTTTTTGATTGATGAATATTTAAAAGATAAGAATACTCCAAGACCGACTCTTCGTAAGCTGCATAAACATTCCCCTCAGTTAATTCAATATCAAGAATATCTCCGCCTAGTTTCTTATAAGTAAATGCCACCTGATCGGCTGCACCAGAAATAAAATCAGGTGATTGTGCATACATTCCAAACGGCAGTGTAGCGGACACTTTACTAGTTGAGCCCGTTGCCGGCAAAACATTAACATTGGTTGTTGAAGCAGGATTGAGTTTTGGTAGGGCCATCTATGTTCCTCGTCTTAACTAGTAGTACTACCCTAAATAGAAAGCCCCGACTCATAGAGCCGGGGCTTTCACATTTATTTGTCCTTTATGGACTAGCTGTC
>Ga0209434_1000770_pt1 | contig 14988 bp, 5 predicted proteins | sample ETNvirnome_2_300_FD_184068 | JGI IMG/M metagenome (GOLD analysis project Ga0209434, IMG submission 184068) | Marine viral communities from the Pacific Ocean - ETNP_2_300 (SPAdes) (version 2) | ecosystem: Environmental > Aquatic > Marine > Oceanic | place: Pacific Ocean | collected 2013-06-22
AGATCCATACCGTAACCTTCTTCCCAAGAACGCGATACCGGAGTAACAACATAAACTGCATCTCTGGGGGTCGTCTGGCTTTGTTTGGCATTAAAAAGACGCAAATAAAAACTAACACTTCCTGATTCTGGGATAATAACATTATTTCTATCGCTCTCAATAGTGGTAACAGGAAATTGAACCAAAATTCTAGACAACTCTTGTGTCTGGGCAAAACCTGTTAAAGTTCCAGATAGATACATTTGTCCATATATGGAAAATATTTCCATTACGTCAGCGGCTCCCATATTAGCGCCGGTTGCTCTTGTTAAGAGATTCGGCTTAAATGCATTTGTTATGGTGGTATCTAAATTTGCTATATATCTTTTTATGCCCATTATAAAACAACGCCTGTAAAATCTGAATTTGGAAATTTAAATTCATATACTCCATCGGCAGGGATAACCAAATATCTTCTATCCGCAGAATACCCTTTTTCTATATCATAAGCTGCGCTAGAATAATTTGTTCCAAGCTTACGAACTATCTTAATTGTTATGGCATCAGCAACCCCTACAACTGAGTTTAATTTCTTGTAGATTTTAGTTACATCTAAGGGTTCACCCATATCGGCGTGAGAAGCATACAATTGGGAGAGTGCGCTATAGCATCTCTGGAGGACAGTATATTTGTTCACGTTATTATCACCTAAAACCTCAAACTTAATTCCAAAATTAATAATTCGCCCATCTAGAATATCAATCGTATCATTTACCATTCTATACTTATTTATCCAAGATTTTAAATTTTGTTTGATTGTATTGTTCGCTTGGGTGAGATCTCCATTCTGATCTTTAGCAATAACATATATATTTAAATTTCTCTTAAAGGAATCATTATCGGGAACAACCATGCAACGTGCAACGCTCCCGAATTGTTGTGGCATCGTATAAATGACTGATTTATAATCCTGTAATGTGACCGCCCTATTTTGATTATAAAAAGCCCCGTAAGCCCGTTGTTTGACATCTTCAATAGTAGAAAAAGAAATATTATCACCTACCAATGGTTCTTCGTTTATACATTCCAAACTACCTTCTACTGTATCCATTTGCGATAAATTGAGGGTATTACTATTTTGAAATTCTATTCTAGAAGTCACAACTTGGGTTATGCTCCCAACTGGTGCATTCAAGAAATCCGATATTGATTTACGATAAATAATAGTTAGTCTAGTATTAGACGGAGAAACACCAAGTTTATCATTACTTATGAGATTCGAAGGATCAAATGTTGGATCAACCGTAAAGTCTCTTCCGTGAAGATTCAAAACAACTTTATTTGGTTCAGCGATAGGATCCGTTTTTATTTCACTTTCACTTCCATGTCCAAATTGTAAAAATAATTGATTCAAAGTACGATTGACGACAAAACGACGAGGGACGGAAGCTGGTTTTAAAATCATAGGAGCCAAATTAGATAAAGAAGTGTCTGGATTCTTTATTTCTCTATAGATCACATCTTGCGATAGATAATCAACTTCAAAATATTGATTACCATTCGCATCAAAAACGGTAATAATTTCCGATATAGATCTTCCTCCGGGAATTTCTATTTTTAAAAATTTCTCATAACCACCAACACTTACATCATGAACGTCTAGTTCACCAGAAATAACTTTGCCTGTTTGTCGTACAGCGTAAGTAAGAGGAATTCCGGTAGCATTGTCGACCGTGCCGACAACAACATCTGTGCTGGCTCTAAAATTAACATCTTGTGCTAATGTAAAGACTGAACCCCCTTGTGTGCTAACAACAGATCCTCTTTTAAGTAAAGGATAATATCGAGAATCAGGACCTCCTCCGGCTGCGTTGGCTGGTACTAATACATAAAAAGTCACTTCCCCGTGAGATGTCGGTGCGCCACTATAATTATATCCCATCTGTTTGGCTATATTTATAATATTATCAAATTCTAAGGCTGTTTGAATAAAAGTTTCATTTGCTTGGTAATCGAGATAAAAAGATAGCATATCTCCTACATACGCAACCAAATCAACCATCATGGAGCCAAACGAAGCTTCATTAAAATCTTTATATGAATCAGCGTAGTATCTTTTAACGTAAGTAATTAATTCATCTCTAATTGATGAAAAATCTCTCGCTGTGTAATCAATTGCGAGTTGTTCAGTTCTTTTTACTGGCATGTTAATACCCCAACAATATTAATTAGTTATTTTAAGTGAAATCTAACATTATTCTATCTTCTTGATTAAGGTTGGGAACTTGAAATGATATTTCAACCCCCAATACATTTAAAGCTTCGTCTGACTGAAACAAGATATGGTTAATCAAAACGTATGGAAGATATTTTTTTACTTGACTTTCAATTCGATCTCTTATAATGCCTTCTGTTTGCGGTAACATTTGCTCAAACAAAAAATTCCTCATACCAACGCCAAAGTCGATATCCATTATTCTTTCACCTGGACTAGTCATTAAGAGATGAAACAAGTTTTGTCTTATCTCATCAAAAAGAGTTTTGACCAAGGCGAAGTGGCCGTCTGTGGCATCCACAGATAATGGCAATCTAGCTCCAATCCCAAACATATGTAATCTCCCAATTAATAATAATTATTATTTCGTGAATAAATTCTAACCTTTAAATGATTTATATTTTATTTATGATTCCTGTAAATTCTCACATGCATCAACGCCAGCTTCGGGGTCTGGGACTTCCGCATTATTATTTTCACTAAGTGCATCCAAGAAACTAAGCCCTAAGTAAACCATCCCAAAAGGAGTTATAGGTGCTGTTATATCTCCAATAGGAGGAGGTATCAAAGGCACCGGACGGGCCGCAAGCATGGCGAGGGGCAAATATTTATCATTAAAACCCGTTAGTTTTTGAACACTAAAAACGCGCATCCAAGCAGGATCAGTAGTTGCGACAAGTCCTTTTAAAATCATCTTTGGGGCTAAATTTTGAAAATAGGCTACAATTGCATTGCTGGCCTTTGAAGTGGATATTTTATCGAGGGCGATTTTGGAAGCGCCTATCGCACCTCCTTGATCATTAAAATTACTATCTCCACTATAAAATGGATCGTCATCGGCAAAATCAGTAGCACTTTCTCCTAAGCTAAATAAGAGTTCCTTAGTAGATAAAAACAAATTATCCATTCCGACAGCCGGTTCGACAGGATAAAATATAGTATGTAAGAGCGCCATATTTCTTATTACCTCATCAGATAAAATATATTTACTTAATAATTTCGCTTTGGGCTTATTAAAAAGTTGTGTTGTAAGTGCGCTATCAATATCGGCTTTTGCTTCTTCTCCTATATCATTAGTTTCTCCAGTAAAAATCTCTGTCGTTTGGCAAAAATTATCAACAAATCCAACGACTGGGGGGGTTTTGGCTACCCTTAGTGACTCATAACATTTATTTAATGCTTCCACAACTTCTGGGGCCTTGTGATCATCAGGTACTTCTATTTTTCCCGTTCCGATATATGGCTCCAATAATCCTCTAATCAGATCTCCAGCTGGATCGGTCGACGTACCAATCTCCTCCCCGGTAACTGGATCTATTTCTAGTTTTAATTGTGGCTCAGGCATGTCTTGTTTGAAGCTAACCCATTGATCAGACACTCCCGTTATTGCTTCATAGAACCAATTCGCCATTGCTGGGCCACCCCAGCCACCTTGTTCGCCGGAGGTGATATATCCATAGAATACTTCCATGGGGACTTGGAGATATTGGTTTTCTTCTTCGTAAAGATCTCCGCAATTTTCTTTTAAGTAGTCCTTTTTACCCATAAAAGAATTGATTATATTTTCCTTTATCTCTGCATGCATCGCCTCAAGTTCTTTTTGCTTCGTGGCGTAATAAGTAATAAACTCGCCATACTTTGTTCCTAAAAGATCTTGCGCGTCATATTCTACAGAACAGCCCGCCATCGGCAAGGAATAGACTCTTTTTAACCCAATGTCTGTTGTATTGGGTTTTAGTACCATCTCTTGCTGTCGTAACCAACGCCTAGAGAACATTTCTTCTTTTAATGATTCACCAGCAGTACCATGCTTCAAGAGGCCTGTGACGTCGGGGTTCCCCGACACATAAGCTTTATCTTCAGCTGCTAAATTCTTTCTTAAAATTTTAGCGAATGTACCGCCAGATTTCTCGTAGGAACCGCCAATCAATCCAACTTTCTCATATGTTGTATTTAAGATCTGACTTCCGTCAGTAACATCAGTCGCCAATTCATCTTTGGAGGCGATTAAGTCTTCATCTTCATCTAAAATATCAAAAAGTCCTTCAGCCTCAACTACCGCTTTGACTTCGGGTGGTAAATTATCTGTACTTTGTTTGGTAATATCCATATCATGTGGAAAAACATATACCAACCTCTGCCCAATGCTAATCTTTTCAAACCATAGGCTCAAAGGAGAATCAGCCAACTCATGCCATAAAGATTGTAAATTATTGAAAAGTCCGACTTGTGGATCTGCAAAGGCTTCGGCGGCGGTGAATTCGTATATCTCTTCACCATGCTTAAGGATTTTCGGTTCATAATAAAAAGATTCCAAAGAAGAACCAAAAACCGAATACCAATGATCGTGGCCACCTTGACCTTCTTCGTAAGCATCCGCAATTGCAGTAAAAAGAAAGCTATTCAGGATAGAATAATCTAAAGCTTTTGTGCTAAAATATGAATTAGACTGCTCTCTCCATGATTGAAAATAATCTTTTTTATGTTTGGAGGGATCCAGGTCGTAGACGCCATCCCCGTAGTTATATGTACCTGCAACAACTGCTGCAACTTCAGCGGCTTCTGTGGTCAGGGTCTCAATATTTATTATTTCTTTACCTTGGGGACTGAATGTAAAGTTTTGAGATATATTTTCACCAACCTCATTAACATTCATTCCATATCTCGCACCTCCGTCAAAACCGAAATTAAAAGCAAGTTTCCAATTATAATTGTCTCCCGCATATGCCACGTCATTATTAATTTTTATTTTCAAATAACGCTGGATGGCGAATCCACCATTTTTTGTAGCTTTTCCAAGAGGAGTTAATTTGCTAGAAAATAAAACATCATCTTGCTCACCTAGCACTTCGGAAATAAATTCCTCCGAAGATCCCTGAATGGAATATGCTGACGGCCCCTCTTGCTGTTTTTCAGCGTTTGGCCAGCCTAGAAGAACAAGGAAAGATGGAGAAATATTTTCTACTGGAACCCAGTACCATTCGTCGCCGTTGTAATGTATACCAAGCGCGGTTTTTATCTTTTCCCACTCATCCGGATGAGTATTTTTCCATACCGTAAAACTTAATTCATAATTATTTAGATTTTCATCGAGTGGTTTTAGGGGATTAAATTGAGGATCATCCCATGGTACCAACCATTTGTTTCCGGTGGCATTCTTAGGAAGCGCTTCGTCCGATGGTGTTTCCCAATGCCCCAGGTAATCGGTTTTAACAGCTGTTATTGTCCCCATTTGAATGGCTTCGGTTAATATCGGAATTATATAATGCTGCATATCATCGGCGCGTGGGGGTGGCTTAGCCGAAAGTAGAGCATACCCAGGAAGTGTAGTAACAGACGTTTCATCTACCCACGTCTCGCTCATTACCGGTGGTGATTCATAAAAATACGAACGATTTTGATTTCGTAGCTGACCTGTGAAAAAACCTATATTAATATAGTTCTTGGCTTCCGCTCCGGATCCCACCGTAAAATCTTCTTTCAGTTCAAAACCAGCGGTAATTTCCTCATAAGGATCGAATAAAGGATCGCATGCATCAACATTAATATCCGCACATACTTCTAGAGTATCCTTCTGAAAATCCTTCTCTGCTTCTACTGTGGTTTCAAGAGGCTTCGAATTATAAAATCTATTGGGAAAATAAGTGTTAAAAGTTGTAGCCAACCAGCTGTCAGGGTACTCAGAAAAACCGTAGAAGCCCGCATAAAAACTATAATCAATTAAATTCAAAGGTGCGTCATAATACCATGGATTTTCCAACTTTACGCCTTCTTCATCGCGCTGGACGCCCAAGAGCGCATTCTTAAGCTCCAATTTATAATCCTTTTCTAAACCAGTAATCGTCAAAATATGTGTTACAGGATCGATCATTTCATCAATCTGCTGTTGAATAATAAATTGAAGACATATTTTCTTTAATGCAGGCAGGCGCTTTTGGCCGTGCGGATGATGAAGAACCCATTCTAGATTATATGTTTTATTGTCTTTAACATCATTTATATAATCTTGAGAAGTCTTACCATTTAATCCTAATTTTTCAAATACTATAATATTATCAAATACATAAATTGGCTCTGTCCCTATACTACATCCAATATCGGACAAGACAATATCGAAACAAATATCTAATATCTTTTCATAATAGATATCATTATGAAGTGCTGCACTTCTACGAAGGGCGTATACTATATACTCTAAAAATATCTTATTATTCTTTATTAAATCTTTGGGCTCAACCACAGTAAATAACAATAAAGCTCTCAAAATATTTTCCGCCAACACTACCCTAATATAAGCCAAAACTGCAATTCTTTCTATGCCTCGACGAAAAGCGTTATCGTCACATTGGACGTCTCCTACCGCTTGTCGCGCTGCTTCCTTGAGAGAATCTGTGTTAAGTAAATCAGCGACAGATAAGGGTTCTGCGGCACCGAAACCAGGATCATTAGGAGGACATAATATATCTTTCAATTCATATAGAGAAGTTTTGGCGGACAATATCAATCTATCAAAAACTTCAATCTGAAAAAGAGGAGAATTTACAACTTGATCTAATATATTTGTTACCCCATTGGTAAACGCCAAATCATATATCTTTAAACATGATTTCATGAAATACTCTCTTCGAGGTTTGCCACCAAAATCAAATTTATTAACTATCCCACCAAAAGAATCAGCCATCATTGCACTAAGAAGCCATTGTTGATAACTATATTTATTAGCATTATCCAACAAACTAATGTCTAAGTTACTTTCACCGGTAGAATCAGTGGTACAATCTTCCTGAAGTTCATCGGCCACTTGTTCGATATTGATTAATGATGTGTCTCCAGCAATATTATCTAGTGGAATAGTAACATCCGGCTTCATGCTGGGGGATGCCGTGCCGCCATTATTCATTTGAGTGTTCATACGCGAAAATTCAGAAGCCCGGTCATATATCTTTAACGCCATACTATCAATAGGTTGATTTGCATAATGATTTACCAACTCAGCTGGAATATTTAAAGCAGGATCTGATGCAAAATCTTTAGCTCTGAGTTGAACATATTTCGGATAAGTAAATTCAATCAACTTAGCAGTTGGTTCAGGAAACTTAGATTTGTATTCTGTATACAAAAATTCGCTGGTTGCTGCTGGTAATACTGGAAAAGTAACGTCGTATGTATAATCTATCGTTATATTATTAGATTCCGGGTCGATTTTCCACCCAACGTGGTCACCGATTTCAGGAAGTGGGCCCCACCATTGCCCGTAAGGCTGTTTACCATGAAGTATCTGAGAAATCCCGTACTCCGTTGCGTTGGCGTTAACGTCAGAATAAACATCTTCGAACACATGCCAAGAAACTTCTCTTTTACCGACAACAGTCTTTGTCATATAACGCGCATATGGACTTTCTATCATCTTATGATAATTTATAACTGTATAATGCTCTTTAGCAGGAAAAGACATTTCAGTTTTCGTTATCTCTCCACTCGATAAAGTTGGTGTATCAATACTAGCAGCCTCTAAATAGCTAGGGCTTACATTGGCAGGGCCATGACGAAGAATATTAGAATTATCTAATGCCAAATTAAGTTTAAGAGATTCAGCAACTTTTCTTACAGTTACGTCTCCTTGTGGCCATGACGCGGGACCGTAGTCGTCGACCGGCTCATCAGGATATTTTTTCCCGTAAGATCCTGGCCCGTCGCCTTGATAAGTCATAAAATCTCTTCCTAATTCCGGTGGTCTTCTATATTGTGAACCCTGTTCAATAAAAACTTCATCGACAAAGATGCCTTTTATTCCACGTACCTCTAGGTCGAATCTCGAACGAGCCAAATCTAGTAAAGAATCAGAAGTACTCCCAAGTAAATTTTGTAAGTAAGGAGGCATCCCTGATACCATTCCTTGTTGGCCTAATGCCTGAAGTACGGGTGGAATACTAGATAAATCAGTTACCTCGCCAGCCATCAAAAGATCGCCTAGATGTTCTAATCGTTCCCTATCTCTATTTAAATTTTTAGCTAGAAGTTCTTTACAATCCTCATCGCTATACCCCTTTTTCTTAAGTTGCGCACAATACCAATCATCTTGCATATTTCTTTCGCATGCCCCAATAACAGAATTAATATCCGCTACAATGGCAGAACAAAAAGATAAATCAACATATCTTCCCAATAAAACAAAAAATTCCCTAACATCCGACAAAGAATCAAATATAGTTCTTAAATTAGGATAATTATAGTTTTTATCGGTACTCGTAGAAATTGTATATCCTCGAATATTTTTATATACAATCTTATATATTACTACATTTGCCTCTCCCAGCATCATTGAACATATCTCTGATGGTTTCAAGATTTTAGATAGATTATCAATCAAATCTATAGATTCAGTGATTAAAATATCAGTGGGGAGTTTACCCATCTTTGCAATAATATTGTAAAAAGCTTCTATTTCTCCAAAACCTGCTTCCATTAAATCATTAATACTTAACTCACCCGGTCGATTAAATTGTAATCCAGACAGAGTTACAGGAGGCATAGAGAAACTATTATTTAATTTCCAACGATTTCGTTCCCAAGGCGATAAATCAGATATAGTTTCTGGTAGTTCGCCTAATCCATTTTTTAGTGAATTTTGCGAATTCTCTTTTTCATCCGTCAAACTTTCTATTGCTTTCGCAATATTCAAACTATCGCAAAGTTTTAAAAATTCATCAATAATGGTTTTTACCAGCGCTGCTATTGCCCCCCCTATAATATCATAAAGGGCTTCAATTTGCTGATCGACTGCCTGAAGCGGATCATCATGGCCGCGCGGAAGCTCCGGTATCTCAAAAGTAGGTTGGTAATTTTCAATGCGATGAATGGTGCCTGCTGGATCGGTCCAATCGACCTCTCCCATAAAATCATTAACAAACTTCTCCGGATATAATATTTGTTCAGCCAAAGAAGGATCAATCCCGTGTGTTTTAAGAAATTCAATTAATTTCTCAGCAATCTCATTGCGTTTTTTTATGATAATTTTTAATACACAATTAAATATTCCTTTGTAATCCATCATCGATACAAGATTTGAATTCAAATCTTGAAGATGCGCTTCTCTTTGTTTGGCTTCATTGTCGCTTATTTCTTTTAACTGAACTTCAGTTGGTGCTGTGGCCCCAACCTCTTGAAGCATGTCGTCAATCCAAACATATTCTTTTAATTGATCTTCGCCATCTCCCGGAATTACTCCAGGCTGTCGATTGGGATATATAGCAGTCTTGATTTCTCCTTCTGAATAGCAAAGATAATTGACCTCTACATCTTCTATTATCTTCTCAATTATGAGATTAAACACTTCCTCTTGTGAGTCAGATTCGGATATAACTGGAGCAAAGGCCGCCTGAAGGGGTGGTGGACCCTCGGTGCCGCTAGCTTGAGCATATAAATCTGGGCACATTTCGTTTGCATATTGACCGAAAAACTTCAATAGTTCCTTGAGATTATCATAACCAATTGTTTTTAATACATTTTTTAATGCTAGTGCGGCAAGGTCATCCATTGGTACAATTTTTCCCACACATGTATATCCGGCACGGATAATATCTCTGAGATTAATCCTGTTTAATAACTTACCATACCATTCATCAGCATCCTGGAATTCAGCAAAAGTATTTTCTAAATTCTTTAAAGCATTATCAAATGGAGACATCGTAACGTCAACTCTGTTCTTATAACGTTCTAATCTGGCTTCTGGATTCTCTATTTGTTTATTTTCTTCGTCTAATTCTTTACTGGATTTTGTGGTTTTTCCTGCAGACGGCTTTTTTAAATCTATTTTGTCGACGCCGCCATTTTCTTTGGTTCCACCGGGGGTGACTTTCACCTGTGGTGATTTTGTGAAAGCTGTAACTAATTTTAATCCAGCATAATTTTTATCATTTTTTAATGCGAGCGACATGTCGGGTGCGGCATGCAAATAAGCTAAAGTTCGGGGTGACCATGCAGCGCTTGTCTCTTCATTGCAACAGGAGACTCCTATACTCAAAAAACGAGTAGGCTGTGGTTTGGTTTTTTTACGAGCGGATTTAGAAGGAGTAGCATCCGTTGAATCTGATATATCCAATTGATGATACAAAACTTTTTGTATTTCGTAATTATCATTGCAGAGAATTGCTACTTGATCTGCTTTATCAAATCGTAATTGAGCATCATTTAGTTCCATAAATCCTTTTAAAACTGCAATGAATTTATCAATATTTTCGACTTCTTTATCAATATCTACTTCTGGAGTAAGAGGCGCAGAAGATTTTTCAATTCGAGTACTAAAATGGTATTGAATAATGTTTTTGGTTTTCGCAACGTGCGCTTGTAATTCACTAGTTTTGATATACCAAATATTTGAATTTTCTTTCTTATTGATCTCGTCATAAAAGCTAACTTCGCTGGTAAAATAATCATGCTCAAGTTCTGGTGCTTCAAAATAAGTTCTAGGTATAGCTACTAAAAATTTATCCGTATTGTCTTGTCGTGCGGAGCTATACCAATCCAAAACATTTGCGAATAAACCATCACTAAGAGCTAGCAATTTATCTACAAATTCAGGATTCCTTCTTTTATCATAATATCTTAAAAGACTTAAAACTCCTTCTTTTCTTATTTTTTCTGTATCGGACTCAGAATTTTGCTGTTCTACAGTAACGCAATACTGATTTGTCTTTTCATTCAACCATGGGTCGCATTTATCATATTCATGCCAAATACGTTCTTGGAAATCTGAATTAGGATCTGGTACTTCAGTTTTTACTAACTCTGTTTTATAATTTGTGTTATCTTTTCCAAGTCCAGAGGGGAGCGCGAACATGGCCTCGACATATTTGTGTGGTCTATTGAGTACCCGAGAATCAATATAGAGAGATTTGTCCGTGTGTACATATCCCATAGGAGTAGGAGGCTCATTATTTCCAATCCAATTTGCGCCTCCGTCTGTACTGTATAAAATCTCAGCAAAAATATGTCCTTTACCTACTCCTTCTCTTAATACTATTATAGGTGTACCAGTTGAAAGATTAGCTATTATAGCAGCTCCCGCATTATTGAAAAATTTTTGCTGCTTGGGAGCATTAGGCTTATAATTTCCAGACGCGTCTTTTACTTGAATATCTAAAGCGCGTGGGGAAGGCCAACCCATTGATGTTTGTATAAAATTATTGCGCACTGTTGCGGCTGGTAATACGTGAGAAAAATCTTGATCACCTTTAAAAGGGTTACCAAATGAAACATAATGGGTCGCATCGTCCGGAAGATCAGAGGGTTGCCAATAAGTCAAATCTGTTGGTGCTAAGGAACTTGCGTCGACTGTCTCCAATATCGTACCGGGGTCTACTAATTTCTCGATATATTCATCTCGAAGAGCACCTGTTGCGGCAACTTGTGGGTACTTATTCACAAAAGCTACAAAATCTGAAAGAGTTACCACACGCATGTACATAGTGTAAGGCTGTGGTTGATTTGGGGTTGATATGTCTATAACTACTTTAAGAGTTGTAGATGCTGGATCTGTTATGGCTGTATCCTTAAATGTAGAAAGTTCATCTCCCAAGATGTTCTCTAAAATATCTTCGATATTAAAAGGATCTCCTAACTCGATATTCCGACGAACTAAAAAATATAAAGTTAAAAAACCATTATCTTTAAAAGTATTCGAGTGGTTTTCCGGATTACTAAATTTTCCTGCATTGTAGAGGGCTGCTTCAATCGTTTGTCCGTCTTCAGTTTCGTCTAAATAAACATTTGTCCCTTCTCCTGTTTCAAGATCTAAATCTTTTAATTCGAAGAAATCATTGCTGATACGCAATGCCCTCGCTGCGCCTTGCGGTATCTCATTAGAAGGATCGCTTAATTTATCGAAAAATTGCTCAGCCAACGGCTGATCAACCAGTCCTAAATCATCTAGTGTTAAAAGATTTTTTTCATTTGCCATTATTCATTCTCTTTTAATTCGTATTATTGTGTCTCGAATTTATATATTTGTTGCCCGTAAGTTTTAAATAATTGTGTCCTAGTGCTTTTAAATTCACCTTGTGTGTGACTAGGGCGGGAACCGTTTTGGTAGCTATTTTGATTTGTTGTGGAAGTCCTATTTGAGGTAAAATATCTAAATCTGGGCTCGTTGGTATACCAAAAAACGGGCTATAATGATAATGTGATAACGTTGCCATGTTAAATTGAAGTTGATAATTAACAAAATTAACTAATGTGCCGTCTAATAGAGATATTCTTTTTATTAGTTCTAATAAAAAATTATTTAGATTCTTGCCCTTTACTAGAGGTTGTAAATCCTTATCATTATTACCGGCAATAAGGTCAATACCTCCAACTGATTTTACTGCCCCTCCCTGCGAATTTACCGGATCTGTTCCTGTAATAAGTTTCATTCCTTCCCGAGAAATAATTCTTATATCATCTGCTTTCATTGCGATTGCGGACCTACCGGTAGATTTACCAATAACACCATCCGCCAATCTAAAATTATCATCAACATCAGTTTTCTGGGAGAGATAAATTCGTGCAGAATCTAATCTCAAATTAGGATCAACATAGATCTTTTCTCCATTTTCAGTTTCTTCTCTAACTTTAGGCCCCATTCTACCAACAACAATATCGATCATACCAGCTTGCGTATCGCCCGTACCTCCATAGCCACTTAAACGCGTGCCGGGACGGTCGCGGCCCAATACAATATAAGAATTATTTTTTCCCTCATGAACAGTTTCGCATCCGGCCTTAATAAAATTAGGAACAGCTTCGACAAGAGCGCCACAATAAATACCGCGACCATCGGCACTACCCTCAGTTTTTTTTAAAAATTCTCTCTTAGATTTGCTTAGACCTTTTAATTCTATTGCTTTTTTAGACATTACTTAAAAGCCCTTCCTACCCAGTTGATATTATTTGTAAAACGTCCGGTTTCTGTACTTCTTTCTTTAATATATACATCATAATTTCCATTTGTAACAAAATCTTCCCCAGTATACCAAGCCTTTCTGGTTAATTGTACCTCCCAGTGCCAAACTTCTTTTTTATAGGGATAAATCCCCCACCTATGTGCATTACTTTTCATCCAGTTAATTAATTTTGTATTAGCCTGTTTATTGCTCGTGGTTGAATCCGGGTGGACTTTAACTTTTTCTCCTAGCAACGTTGTAGTTTTGTAATATAAATCAAAAGCCAAACCAGATTCATGTGGACTATTCCAGGAAACCCATTTTCTACCCTCTGTGATACTTCCATATTTATCAATTAGGCGCAAATCAAACAATTTCTTAATAGAACGTTCTCCTCTTTTTTTTGCTTCCAATACATTGGTAGAAGGATGGCGCGTAACTTGGTTAGAAGATTTCGATCTCATTTTAAAAGTATCTCCCGAAACAGTCAAAAGCTTTCGCCACCGAAGTTCGCCAATTGGGCGAATGCCCGAAGATAGGGTGAAATTAGTTTCTTCAGGATTTTCGCGGACCCAGGCTTTATTCATCATCGTAATTCTTTTGGCTGCTAGCTGATGCATTTTTCTGCCGTAACAATCAACTAATAAACCTTTGTTTAAAAATTTTTGAGGATAATTACCATTTCTTATTCTATTTTCTATACCAGCTTTGCCCGATTCGACAAATACTTCAGTATTGTTATAAACATATTCCTCAACGTTTTTGAAAGCTTCTTGGTTGGCTTTCCAAGCCGTAACATCTTGAAGACTGCCTAACGAACTTCGTATGGCCGTCGCTCCTGTACTAGATAATTTCTCAATTAATTCTTTCTCTTCTTTTGTTAACTCTGAGTTTATTTTCTCAAGTTGCATATAAAGAGCACTCAATTCTTGTTCTTTTTGTTCTATTTCCTCTTTGGTTGCCATGTTGTTGTAAGTCCCTTTTCTTTAAGAAATCTTTTAAACTATGAATTAAAAATATTTAAATGTGATTAAGATAGCGCAGATTGCGCATCGCCCAATTCTTTTTGTTTGAGCGCTATTTTGGCCATAAGAGCCCACCTTTGCTGGCGCAGCTCATCTACCTTTTTTTGTGATTGTTGAGATTCACCAGGGGTCGGAGCAATACTAAGAGCTATTGCATCGGCTTCAGCTTGTAACGCTTTAATTTCTGGAGACGTGGGCGGTGGTGGAAGGGCGGCTTGCTCAACTGTTATCCCAGAATGTGTACATGCAGAACACCCACTTATTATTTCTTCTTGTGTACTTTTTTGTTTTTTAGAAACTTCAGCCCACTGATCGACCGCTGTTTTGTCCAATGAAGTAGAGTACTCCTTTACTTTGTTAGTTATATCTGCTAGTAGATTCCATCTGGTCGTGGGCCAAGATGTAACGTGTTGATTTGCTTGCTTCCATTTCCAAAATATAAAAGCATCTTTATAGTCGATATATTCTTGAGCCTGGGAGCCGAGAACCCACGCAGTTCTTTTTAAAATCTCTTCAGGGGGCTTTAGAGGACTGTTATACTGGGGATAACTTACCCTATAGCCTTCTCCGCTTCCGCCTAAGCCACCGCATGCTATAATATTTTTAAATCCCACAGAGCGCCATATATCATAGCTTTTCAAAGCTAGCTCTAATTTGTATAAAGGTTTGCTAAAGTAAGTCTGTACAATAGCAAAAGACTCTTCGGGGTAGGCGGGGCATAACTCTCTCAAAGGAAATCTAACATCTACCTGCTGTGACTGCATGTAGCCATAAGAAGTAACTCCGT
>Ga0209434_1000772_pt1 | contig 14975 bp, 43 predicted proteins | sample ETNvirnome_2_300_FD_184068 | JGI IMG/M metagenome (GOLD analysis project Ga0209434, IMG submission 184068) | Marine viral communities from the Pacific Ocean - ETNP_2_300 (SPAdes) (version 2) | ecosystem: Environmental > Aquatic > Marine > Oceanic | place: Pacific Ocean | collected 2013-06-22
GGCTACGATCAAGCCCCCACTCACACACGAATAATGACAATTTGTCACAAAAGCATTGACACACTGTCACTCGCGTCGTCATTTTGTCACTCAATTGACACGTTGTCAGCTTGTACAATCGCCTGGGAGAGGGTATGATAAAGGGTAAGGAGGAACACGCATGAACAATCTTGACGGTCGGGTTACGGCCATCGAATTCACACTATGGGGTGCTGCCATCATCTTCACAGTGCTCGGCATCGCACTCTGGACGATGTGATGAGAGGACGAGAGGTAAGGGAATTGAGACGCGAGCGAGCTGAGGAGATCGCGAGGGCGAGGGCGACCCGGACTGCAGAGCAGCAGCTCGCATCTCTCGATGATCGACTTGGCGAGGGCGTGGGAGCTACGAAGGAGAGGGCGAGATTGCAGCGTGAGATCGATGATCGAGCACCAAAGCCATCGCCCTCTACATCGCCCTCGCCCTCGACCACGAGCCGGCGGGATCGATCATCAAAGGCGAAGGACAGGAGGAGCGACCAGCGAGCGAGTGCCAGACGTGGCGCACGTGCAGGTAAGAAAGGTTAATGGTAGAATAGTTTCACGGGAGGCAGTTTGAGCTACTTAACACCCGCCATGACGGTCGCTGCGCTAATGCGCATGCGAGAGTTCGAGGGAGAGATGCGTGACACGTTCAGCCGATTCGGTCTAGCGCTGGCTGAAAATACGGGTAGGCGTAACATTATAATGTCCCAGGCGCAGGAGAACTTCTTCGCCCAGGAGCTGGCGAGAGAGCACCAGGTTGTGGTCGACGGCAGCACGGGAGAGGCTGACATCATGCTCCCGGACCTCGAGCGAGAGCTGGAGTGCAAGATCAGCTCGGGCTCCGGACGGTACAGACGGTTCTCCCTTCAGACGGATTACGTTACCCTGACGCGAAAGGGGGAGCTCGACTTCCTATTCGTCCTCGCTGATCCGGCGTTCCGTGAGTTCGCCGTCCTGCACTTCGAGAGGCTCACACCTGATGACTTCCACCCACCCAGCCCTGGAGCCAGACAGAAGGCGAGGATGAGAAAGGAGAGGGCAATGGACAGGTGTAACGTGCTCTGGGGTGAGGTGCTGTGCAGGAATGACGGGCACATCGAGCGTCTGAAGGAGAGACGCAGAGAGCTCGACGAGCAGTGGACCACCCGTCTTCTTCACCTGGGCGAAAGAATCATCGCCGCGGAGAACGCACCGCGGAGGCTTACCACGCTCGGCAAGGAGCTCGAGCGTGAGAGACTGGCAATGATGGACAGGAGCGAGGAGCTCACCACGAAGCTCGACCACTGGCGCAATGCACCCAAGCAGTTTGGCTTCGTGCTGTCACCTCTGGAGGATGCATGATGGACAGAGGTGAGAGGATCAAGTGGCGGATGTTCGTCTACAATCTCGCTGTCATGTCAGTGCTCACTCCGGCGATCCTGTGGGCGGCGTGGCGGTACACTAAGAGAAACGCGCGTGCAACCGATGATGAATCTGTGGTATGATAGGGGCAACAGAGGAAAGGAAACAAATGACTTTTGCTGAACTACGGTTTGCTATTGAAGAACTGCTCCCAGGAGCTCAACTCGACGAGGACAATGAGGGACAGATCGTGGTCTACACGAACCTCATGGTTGAGGGCGGCTGTCGGGTTGTTCCCTTTGTGGAATTTGTGGAAGAGGAAGATCAGTCGTGATGAGATACGTTCTAGTCTGGCAGGGTGAAGAGATTGACGAGTATGACACTCGTGAGGAAGCGTTTCAGATGGCCATCGAGTATCGTCTAGCTTTCAATGATGTGCGTGTGCACATTGAAGAGAGGAAGTAATGGCTAGCAAGGAGAAATCATGAGTAAATCTAATCGTGGCGATAAGCTTCCTTTCAAGAATGGTCAGCCGTGGAGTAGTGCTAACGTCCCTGTCGGGAAAGGTGCCTCACAGTACGATGACCTCGACGTGGAGCTCACTGACGAGGAGATAGAAGCCTGCATGGGGTGGGATCAAATAGATGCACCGGCTGACGTGTAACCCGCCAGCAGCTGTGGTACAATGAGGCCATAAGGAGAAAACATGGCAGATCCATTTCTAATGAGTATTAAGGACCTCGGACAGAAGTTCGCCCTTGACATGGTTACACTGTTCAGAGAGCAGCCCAGCATGTTCGAGGGCAGGTCAACCCGTGATGAGTGGAACCACCAGGTGCTCAAGGCCAAGGCTGATCTTGAGCGTCGAGTCGAGGCTGTGCTGGATGAGGTCGAGGCAAGCCTCCACGGTGGTGACTATCCGTCCTCATGATTCGTGTAACATTGAAGTATATGGTGTATAATAAGGATATCAAGGAGGTATCAAGTGGCTGAGTATGAAAAGATTCACATCTGTGATGAGGTGATCGAGAACGAGAGCTCGGGTGAACGTGGGTTGGATGTCAGCGTCTACGTCGACACTCTTGGAAAGGTTATCATCGAGTTTGGATCTTCGATGACAGTCAGGACTGATTGGTCCGGCGCCCAAGCACTAGCAGTTCTTATGGAGGATGCCATCGGCACCCTCGACGAGATGGAGGAGAACGCGACTGCGGCCGCTGCGGATGATGAGCAGTGGGGACGTTCCGACGCTGAGGAATCCGTTGATCGCAGGCTCCAGAATGACCCGGTTGACTGGTAGGTATGATGTTTAACTTCCTTGTGGGATTTGCCGCACTCATCTTCCTCTTCGACAGGTTCTTCCCAGAGATACCTGAGGATCAACGGAGGCATCCATGATGGACTGTGTCCGCTGCGGTCAACCATTCTTCGACTACGAGGGGTATGAGGAGAGGCAGGAAGGCATCGTGTGCTCGTACTGCATGGACGAGGAGATACTTCAAGAGGAAGAGGAACCCTTGGAGGAGAGTGCGTGAAGGACAAGCAGGACAAGAATCAGTGGATAAGCGTCGTGCTGGGGGACGGAAAGACGTGGAGTAACATCGAGGGTTGCAAGATCATCGCGTGTGATAAACGGGCGCAAGAGATCTGGGAGGGGTGCGAGGACCTGTCCTACATCCACACAGAGGGTGCTACAATCATTGATGTGGCTGATCTCATGTCAGCTTGTATTGACATCGTCGACACTCTTAATATTAGGCTATGGGGCGACACTGCCAATGACATCCAGGGCGGACTGGAAGAGCTTACGAAGGATGAAGAGTAGCTACGTGTAACCCTGCGCCTACTGTGGTATGATAGTATCACAGGGAGAAAACATGCGTATTGGTGATTTGGTTTATGACGTTGCAATTGGACAAAATGGTGTCATCGTCGGCGGGCAGTGGCATGACCCGAACAGGTTCAATGACAGGGGACTCTGTTGGGATTTCAGGGTGCGATATGAGTCCGGTGAGGTTGCCGGTGTGATGCGCCCACGACTACAGCTCGTCTTAGATAATGACGAGTACCCGGAGCACACACAGTCTCTTAGAGAAATTGAGGACGAGGAGCGATCATGAAACCTGGAGATCTGGTAAAGCTTACGAAGCGGGCCAAACATCACGCAAGTCGTAGTGTCTTCGAGGGGGGCGCTGGACAGCTGGGTATTGTCGTCAAGCCGGAGTGGAACATCCTTTCTGGCGAGGGCAAGCTTCGGTATCAGGTGCTCTGGCCAAATGGCTCAATCACCTCCGAGGGGATGACCAGCGTTCAGTATGCCGGATAGCACGTGCAATGCTAACGGTTGCATGGTATAATGTTGTTACAAGGAAGGAGTTGTTATGTCCCTTGATAATATGGTAAGAAGTCTAGGTTCGCTCAATGAGGCGGATCTTGTTAGGTTGAACAATGCACTTGTGCATGAACTGAAGCACAAGCGTCGTCAACTAAATCGTGATGCTCGGAACTTGTTTCGGAAAGGTGATCGAGTTTCGTTCGGTGATGTTTCTGCAAATGGGAAACGTTCCTACAAGGAAGGAACTGTCCACGCAATCAAGCGGACACGTGCTCAGGTCCAGGTTGGAGACACCGTGTGGACCGTTCCTCTCAACATGCTGCAGGCTCTGTAGGGAGAGGATATGAAAAAGTATTCAGCATTCGTAGCGTCACTTGACAACATCGGCGAGGTCTGTGACCTGGTCAGTGAGTGGCAGGCAGAGAATCCATATGTCTACATCATCGACTTTGAGGTGCCGGAAGGCACAGACGCTCGAACAGTGATCCTCATCGGCCGTGGGTTGATGTGGGAAGATGGATGGACAGAGCAGGGAACAGTCAGCACAATCGTCGAGGACCTGACACCGGACGTGTAGGTTTTCGTTTCACATGGTATGATAATAGCATACTACAAAGGAGAGTCTCGTGGGAGATTTGAAGTCACTAACTGGTAAGGAAGTAAACGAGGGAATTGAGGATGACGTGGGCGGCACTTGCTTGACAGGTGCCGGGATTGATTTCTACCGCCTGCTGATGATCAAACAGGCACTTAGTGCACAGTGCAACGGTTTTCGTCTCTCGAACAAGGTTCCGCAAGGCACCACACTGGCTCGACGTTTTCTTGGATTGAAGGGCAACAAGGAGAGCCTGCTTGCTCAGGTGAATGAGATCATCGAGCGGATCCAGCAGGAGAGAACACAGTCATGACTTGGACAGTGATCACCCAGGCATTCAAGACCCAGAATGGTGCGCCGAGTTGGACTCACATCACCAGCATATACTCGTCGCCTGACTCGGAGACTGCGCTTCAGGATGCTCGAGATCGTTTCAACACAGCAGCATCCAATGAGGATAGCACCTTCGTCAAGGTCATTGCTCTCATCAAGGGCGATCACCTGACCTCCACCGTCGTGTAGATAGGGTGACACCGTGGTATGATAATCATACTGAGGAGCTAACTGTGGCTAATAAAAATAAAGCACAACCGAAAAAGCTTAAGTCTCGGAACTGGCTCGCTGTTAGGGCATTTCAAAGAACTGGGTCAGGCACACACGGAGATAAAAAGAAGGCATCAGCCAAAAAGGCCTGCCGCGGCCGTGTTAGTTTTCCCAACTAATACAATCATACCACATTGTGGTATCCTTTTACAAGGTAAAGTAATGAATACGTTTCCCCTTGACAGGGTGTTTCCAGACAATCTAGCCACGTCTGTGACACTGAGCATTGCGCTCTGTGATTTCATTGAGACATTGGACGTCATCGAGCGGTCAGCTGGTATCATCAGCAGGCACCCTGACGTCGAGCAGGAGCTCGACGATCAGAAAGAGAAAGTCATGTCTGAGATGCACTTCATGCTGCGCTCTCTTCCAGAATTGCCGGAGGCCTAATGAGTAACGACACGTTCCTCTGTTCCTGTCTACTATTCAGCGCTATCCCCATTGCGCTCATCGTGAGTGAGATTCTGCTCCTGATTGGGTGAGGATGATATGCGAAAGGGTGACCTGGTCAGACTGAAAGTTGAGGTCTGTTTCACGAGACGTGAGGGTGGGGGACGTGAATTCCCATTGGGAAGCTACCGTGATGATTCAGAGGGTCTGGTACGTAGTTACTGTCCCATGACGGAAGAAGAGAGGGATGCCTGGTACGAGAAGCCAGGCAATCGTGGATTCGATAGCGCGGGTGAGTCAAAGCTTCCACCGGTGTCCAGGGCTGTGATGCTCCATCGAGAGCGCACGTACATTGTGCTCAGAGCTCGAGCGAGGGCGAGGCTTAGTTACGGTAATGCGACACCGGGTCTGGCGAAACTTCTGGACACTCTCACAGGTGATGAGACGTACGTGAAGCGACACCTGGTCGAGGTTATCTAGCAGGGCACATGCAATAAAGTCCGATGCATGGTATGATTACTAAGCAAACAACAACCAGCCAAGGAGGCTGAATCATGGCAAGAAACATTACGATCACTCAATTCAAACAGCTGCCGGATGAATCATTCGTTGCAACTGGAACTGTGGACGACAGGCCGTTTTCGGCAGCTTCCGTCAAGTACCGCAGTGAGCCCATCTTCAAGGTTATTGAACGGGATGAGGAAGGCGGACTGACAAAGCTGCGCCTCGACAAGTCCAGCTTCAACCGCGGTGATCGGATCGCGATCGCCAGAGTGCTCAAGGCAAAGCGCCAGGCACTTGAAGTGGAGGCAGCGGTCCAAGCTGCCGCTTCCCGTGAGGAACTCGAGACACTCTCTGTTTCGGAACTCCGAACCCTCTGCAAGGATCGTGGAGTTGGTGGTTACTACGCAAAGGGCGTGACCAAGGCTGACCTGGTTGACAAGCTCGCTGCGTAAGCGGCTAGCGCTTCGGCACATGACATGCAATGTGGGTCCGTTGGTGGTACAATGGACCCACAAGGAGCCAACATGGAATTGACACCATTCGAGAAAGCAGAGGAACGGGCACAGCAATTTGCTGCGAAGTTCTTTCTCTACACACACGTAAACCAGATGGTGGCGCGAGACGAATTCCTTGCGGAACAGCTCGACGAGCTCCGTGGCTCCGAGTCCTGGACCACAATGCTCACCACGCTCAAGGAGTGTCGGGAGATCAACCGGTGTTTCGTCCAGGCCGGTGACTTCGTGGAGGAGCTGGACGGGGTGACAGCTTGAAGTCTTGCGTCTGGGACACACTGGAGATTCGTTACGAGGGTAGGACACACGTGGCCCTCGTTCTTGAAGTCTTAGACGGACGGCCAACCAAGGTGATGATTCCCGGCCGTTACGGGACTGGTCCGATTCTGGAGGTTGGAAAGCACTGCAGCATTCGGGAGACGTGGATTCGCAACACGGCGATCATCTCAGCTGTGGCGTGGTTGATCGTGGTGACGGCACTTGCGCTGATCCCACTTGGATCGTGCAACCTCTGGTAGTCTGTGGTATGATGGGAGCATAAGGAGCTGATATGGATCACGCTTGGTGCCCCCTGGATGAAAGAGTTCTGATGATTCTGGTCGATCCTGATGAGGAGCCGGATGACCCGTCAGCCATCAAGCTGGTGACTGACAACACACTAGGCTTCGCTGTTTGGGGTGAGGGTGAAGAATGGGTGAGACCTGCGATGGTCTTGGATGCCCGCATGCTCCACGATGATGAGTTCACCGCTGACCACATTCTTGCTGTTATGGCACACGAGCTGGCGCACATCAATGAGAGAACTGAGGATGAGCCCACAGCGGACAGGATCGGTGCCCTCATCCTTCGGGAACTCGGCCACATCGGTGCGGCTAAGCTGCTGGAAGCACGCTGAAACAAACTTTTTACAACTTTGTCGTTACGGCCCCCCTTCTAAAAATGGTATACTGTAAGGGTTAACAAGGCTTGTTCCCCTACTCAAAGGATATAACTTGAACTCCCATCTTGTAACTGATAATCAAGGACTCGTTCACTGGCAGGCAAAGAGGTACGCCTGGTGCGGAATCCCACATGAGGACCTCGTTCAGGAGGGGAACCTCGGGTTGCTGAAGGCGATCGAGAAGTACGAGACAGGGCATGGTACGAAGTTCTCAACGTACGCCACCTGGTGGATTCGTCAGCGCATCTCGCGGGCGGCCTACTCGGTGAAGAGACACACCTCACTCGACGAGGAGTTTGGTGAAGGGGGCACTCGACGGGTTGACCTGGTTTCTGGTGTCGTTGATGAGGTGCCCGAGGTTGCTCCACCGTTCGCACGTCGTGTCCTGTGCTGCCTCACACCCCGTGAGGAACGTGTTCTGGGCAGGCGCTTCGGGATTCGTGCAGTCTAGTTTACACCATGGTATTATAGACACACAGCCAAGGAGGCTAACATGGCAGATAATGACCTGAGATGTATTGACTGTAACAAGACTGATGGGTCTGTTACACTGACAACAACCCCCGACAGGCGGGACTACAAGATGTTCGCGCGTTGTCCGGACTGCTTCGAACAGCGTTTCAGGAACGCTCAGCAGACGATGAACCGATACCCTGAGGCCTTCATGGGGTCTGACCCCTTCGATGACTGGTACTGATACCGGGTAAACACCTGCGCGGTTGGCCGCTAATGGGATCAGTCAGATCGTTCCCTGCCAACCTCCGGCGCTCGCCCGGGAACTGACAGCGAGCATAGATAGGAAGAAGTAAGAGGCAGCGTGGTCGAAGGGGTTCGATTCCTCGACTGAGTAGGGCAAGACCACGCAGCGGAAAGAGAGGTGTCCCCCAAGACGCCAAGCTGACTGGAAGGGAGCGGTTGGGGCCGCTCCCTCCTCTTTTCCTACTCGTGCAAAAATCCGTGCTGCCTGGTATAATGGGGGTACAAGAGGTAACATGGAAAAGTTTGTAGTCCACTTTGAAAAGTCAACACCTAAGGGTGTCAAACGCGGCAAGCGCACTGTCAAGGCGCGCAATGAATGGGAGGCGAAGATGAAGGTGAGTCATCGTGTCCCAGGCACATTCGGACTCTGGGTTGCTGCCGGATATGAAGACGGCGAAAATGATGCCACTCTCGGTCGGGATACCGAACCGGGAGAGGAAGATGAATTAGCATATGCGGCCGGCAGGCCGTGGGAGCACAATTAAAATGAAAATCACAAAGAGACAGCTTAAAAGAATTATTAGAGAAGCGATCATTCGGTGAGAGGAAGCTGAGACGCGTCGTCGTCGAGGTGCGGGAGAACGACATCAAGAACGGCCGCTCAGGCTTTGACGGGTATCTGCTCGGGAAGGATCCCGATGGCGGTGGCGTCTGGGGATATGACGATCAGATCGTCAGGGTCGTGGAGTTCTAGATATGGAGTGAGGATGCGGCGCTGGGGGTGGAAGACGAAGAGCTGCTGGACGAGGATCACGGGAGGACATTTCAGGTCCCCGCTGCTAGTAGCAGAGAACCTCGGCATTGGTTGGTCGCCATGACCTGACTGATCGCATCCTCACTCCACCCGTCCCGTGTAACTGTTGCAGTGGCGGGGTATAATAAGAAAGTAGAGATAAACCAAACCAAACAAGGAGAATAACATGCTCAAGGAACTCTCAGGATCTGAGCTGACGAAAGAGGTGGATGTCTTGCGGCGGGCATTGAAGGATGCTGCTGCTCGTGCTATGAATCGCGGGGTCCCACTCGAGGACCTGGAACGCGCAGTGACCGAGGTAACCGAGTACATCGATGCAATGATGAGCACAGAACTTTTCTAACAACTAAGGAGAAACACCATGGGATTCTTTTCGTGGAAAGCGCAGGACACCGATGAGACGATCTGGAACAGGTTCTCAGATCAGTACACTGAAACTGTCTACATGCATGACAACAAGGGTAACGTCTGGCAGGAGGATAACTACGAGGGTTACGGCGAGTTCGGCGGCAAGGACTACTACGACCTGCTGGCCGAGATGAACGGTCTTGAGGGCCGGGACGCTGGGATTGCCTTGGCGTATGCTCAACCTCCTAAGCCCTACTACGCCCCTAACCTCACAAATGGCAAGGGGTGGAAGTACACATTCAACGCTCCAGAGGAACATGCTGGGCAGGGGTACTGGCCTGAGGACGATGATTAGCCCAGCCCGTGTAACTCTACGGCGGGTGCTCAGGCTGTGGACATCCCGCTCGAGGACCTCATCGCGGCCTACAATCAGGTCCACGGCACAGACATCTAGCGCGTGCAGATAGCTAGAAGAAAGGGTATAATAAAACGAACCAACCAGTGGAGATGAAATGCAAACTACACTATCAATCAGACTTCAACAATACCCATTATGGATTATCAAACCCGACGGTACATCAACTAACATTGATGTTTGCTCGGATGATTTGGACCTGGATACTTGGATTCGAGAAAACAAAGACAAGTACGGGATTACCGATGTCTTGGATGAAAACTGGATCGAGTTTGACGATGGCGAAAATGAGCTGCAGGACTTGTATGAATCCGGAGGAATGGGAGTCGAGGCCTACCTTTGGGATAATCAATATTCCTACGGCGAAGACGACGACCTGTACGACTACTAGGAATCGCCGGCGTGCAGATAGCTAGAAGAAATGGTACAATAAAGGCACAAGGAGGAAGCTGGCCACTTAGCGGTGGTTAGAGCTGGTGGGAACCGGCAGTCAACGTAAACGAAGAACCGGACATTGGCCAGTCTAACAGCTCGTCGAGTCCGCCACTGAGACACAAATTCGACTAAAGTTCTGTTAGCACGTCGTGTGTCGTACCGTGAAACAACGGGTTCCCACCTCTTCCTCCTTTACCTCTACACAGGAATCGCAATGCGGACAGGACAAAGAGTTACACACGTCGATTATCCCAAGATCGAGGGTACGATCACGGCCAAGATACCGAGGACGAACCCTCAACGCTATCAGGTCCTGTGGGACAGACCTCGACCGGCGTTCTTCGGCGGACACGTCAGAGTGAGCATGCACATCTGGAGCTCGCTCAAAACTGTCTAAGCTTTGAATCACACACGTAGGAGATGTGACAATGGCAGAGGGTGAATTCATCAGGCCCATCGTGAGCCTGCTGTCAGAGATGGAAGAGATTCTAGGCGACGCCTATAAAGCCGATGAGGCCGTTCTGAACGATCTTATTCGGTGGCTGTCAGCCGAGGACATCAGGAAGTTCGTACAGGACTATCGACGGAACCACGAGCTTCCACCCGACGAGGACCTGGTTCGGATCGAGCACACACCGTGGGAGGGCGACACCATCTACAAGTGATCGTGCAGGCGCTGACAGCATGTGGTATAATGGAATCACTTAATAAGGAGAGTAACATGGCGCAGATAGTTGACGTCGTTGACAATGATTTTGGTCTATTTTTGCTTGAAGGAGTATTCCTCGCTCAGGCCCACATTGTAGCAGCTCGAGAGGGTTGGGAGGTCGTGCGCCTCGACGATGAGAATGATGGCTTCGATGACGTACCCATCCTGTGGGTGACCCGGCCAGAGGCTGTGGCAGCGCACAAAAGGCAGAGAGAATCTTTGGACAGAGCAAGGGATTTCTGGCAGTATGGTGGGATTGACGCAGAGGTAAACGAGTAAGTCGAGCGCAATTGTGGTATGATAGCTATACCGAGGAATCAACATGGCAAATCACAAACGTCGCGGACCGAAAAGCACACGCTCAGGATGTCTCATGTGTAAACCTCACAAACATCAGGCTGAGAGCCGTCTAACTCGTCAGGAGCTTAAAGCTCAGATCGATGAGGCTGAAGGACGTGAGGCCGCATTTGAGATAGAAGAGACTCCGGGAGAGAATAGAATGTCAGAAGATCGCATCTTTATTGGTTGGCCTGGGGGTTACTTTATGACCTCACTTGGTTGTGAAGACTTTCAGGCAGAGTTTTTGTCGATGGTCTCGGATCTTGGTCCGCCGTCAGTCGTTGAATTTCGAGCCGCCCATGAGGGTTGGATTGAGGGAGGCGAGGACGCCTCTCCCGAAAGGTTATCATATGATAACAACAGGAGAGAACATGACCATCGACAACAACAAGTGTAAGGGCAGCGGGTGCCCAGTCGCCTTGCACCTTCTGAAACTCGGGTTAACCCATAACCCGTGTGGCCACTGTGGCCGGTGGGTGAAGGTCCTCAAGAACGGCCGCATGGCCTCCCATCGGTAGATCCAGGATACTGAGTGCGTGCAGATCCGGAGTAGCTGTGGTACAATAGTGACATCAAGGAGATAGGATGGAACCGGAATTTGATTGCAACTGTGGTGAATGTGAGTATCCGAAAATGATCAGATGGTCGGAGTATGGTGTGAAGAGGACACGATATGCGTATGACTATTATGAGGCTGATGAGATTATTGACGAGCTCATTCAAAAGAACATTCCGTACAGCGTGGATTTTGTTGACAACTCTTGTGAGCGAGGATAGAAAGATATGTCTGTGATTCGATGTCTTTGGAGAGTGAGCCGACCAGATTCGGACTTCATTCAGTACGATGAGTTCGACTCCTTCGTGTGCGTCGCCGCGACAGCCGGTGAGGCTCGACGTCTTCACCCACGTGGTGAGGAGCGCATGGTCTGGGTGGAGTCAGACAGCAGCTGGCACCCGGTGTTTCCCAACGGTGATGTTGACGATGAAGCGTGGGAGCACCACAGCTGGACTGGTGACCTCGAATCTCTCGACGTCGTCTGGCTCGGTGAGGCCGCAGACGGTGCCTTGAGGATCGTGAGTGGGGGTGTGATCCTGGCGTCATTCAACGCTGGGTGACGTGCAGATCATCGATGACTGTGGTATGATATTCATACCAACCAAGGAGAATAGATGTCCCTCTCAATCAACCTAGTCCCACTCAAAAGCCGTCCGTGGGTTTCCTGCCGATTTGGCTACCCCGTTCGGCACATCCAGAAGAACGGATGCCCTGAGGATCTCACGGTCTATGACGTCATCGTCAGCTGGTGGTGCTTCAGGGATGACAGCCTCGAAGGTCGTGATGATGGAGAGAAATTCTTCCGTCGCGTTCTGGTGGCTGCAGCCTCAGAGGATCAGGCTCGGCAGTTCATTATGTGTGACTACGGCTACGACTCAACCCGCATCGAAAGCGTCAGCCTCCTCTAGGAGGCCCGCTTCGGCGGCAAAGGAGAGGATATGAATATCGGTGATCTCGTGAAACGTCGAGGGCGGGAGTGGTACGCAGTCGTGCTGGGCTTTCGAAGAGACCTGGGCACGCTTCCATGCGGAGTTGAGCTCGGTCCGCTGCCCGAGGGCGACCGGTCGTACCCAGTCTTCATGTGGGTTCAGCTTGGTGACACCCAGGACAGTGACCTCTACGACGTTCAGAGCTGCTCGGCATCGCTGCTCGAGGTCATCAGCACTCCGGCACCCACGTGCAATCGTGGTCGATGCCTGGTATAATGAATACACGGAAGGGGAATGGTTCCCCAACCAGAAACGAGAAAAAAAAGGAGCCCACCGTGGCAACCAGAACAGCAGACTCATCCTACACCTTCGAAATCACCTCGTCCGAGCAGCTGGCTCGGCATCCCAAGTCAGGTCTCTGCACCGTCGTCGTCAGCGGCTTCTGCACCGATCCGGATGGTAAGCGGCTGGCCTTCGTCGCCACCAACAACCTGGACATGCGGTACCCCGAACGCTTCAAGGTCAACTGGAACGGCTCGTCGCCTCGGCTGCCGAAGCAGGTCGGCCACGGCCTCGAGGATGAACGGAAGGCGGTGGCCCACAAGCCGTCCCGCGGCCTGTACATGACCCGCGGCGCACGGATCGCAATCGCCCTGCGGTGCAAGCAGCTGTGGCCCCGGAACCGTCAGCTGGCAGCAACTGCCGCGGCATGATGAAGGAGCTGTGCTCGAACTGTCGGCGGCCCGCTAAGGGCCGCTGGCTTCTTCTCGAGCCGGAGGGGTGGACGTACTACCGGAATGACGTCGAGGTCGATCAGCCCTCGCCCTGGTGGTTCTGTAGCCTCGCCTGCGCCCGTGAGGCCGGTCGTGTCACCCGTCAGAAGGGTCACACAGTCGTGCAGACCGATGAGACCTAAGGTATAATGGACCTACCAACCAAGGAGGCCCACGTGGCTACAACCGAAACCCCATTCGAGAAAAACAAAAACCAGTGCTCTCACTGTAAGCAGATCAATCTGCCTGAGCCCATCGTGTTTGCGAAGATGTGTCGCCTGACCGGTGACTACGTCTGCGACGGCTGCTACGTCGCTTCACTCTACACCATTATCGACACGGAGGGCCGCAGCTGATGACCCTGAATCCACACAGAAAAGATCCGTCCACCGGACGCACCACGCTCTTCACCTTTCTTTGGGTGGGGGGCGGCTACAATCAGGTCTACGCCCGTGACGCCGCTCAGGCCGAGGAGATCGCGAACGCCCACTTCGGTGGCAGCCCCGCGAACCTTCAGGTTCGAAAGGGAACCGTCCGCGCTGTCCGTGATGAGGCAGCCTACCACAACTCTCACGTCAACTGCGACTAAGGAGTCCATCATGAGAAGGCAAACATACAGTTACGTGGTTCAATGGCAGCGGCCAATCGACTGGGTCGGCCGCACCCAGCAACGTGCGTTCACTGCCATCAGCGAGGATGCGGCTGTCGCACTCGCGAAGTGGTGCGCAGCACCTGGCTGCACGGACTTCGAGGTTCTCCCCCGTTTCACCCTTAAGAGCCAATAGGAGGCGCAGACAGATGAAAAGAATCAGACGTGACACAATCAGGAAGCTATACCGAGAGGGAATCCTTCAGGAGTTCGGCTGCGGAGATAAGGATCTAGACGCCCCACTCCTTGAGGCGGTGAGATCAGAGATTCACATAGCCGGTAGGGGACCGGGTGAGTGGGTTGATCAGGGAGAGGTGCTTGAGATCTACTGTGAGTCAGGCATTCCCAACGCCTCGGACATCAATGACTTCTACTATGAGTACAAGGAGTTCGGCATTCCCATTCCTCCGGAGGGATGCACCACCTACAACACGGACAGGTGGATGAAGATTGACGACTACGTGAATCTCGGAATCCGGGGTCTCGGCTACGGCGACCGTGTCTACCACGAGCCCTTCAACGGGGCAGTCATTGGGGTGTACTGGTCATAGGCACTGGTGGGCGACACCCCGCTCCTGTTACACCCTGGGGTTACATCTAATGGGGTACAGGGGGCGCCGTAGAAGGATCAAACAGAGGGGCCTTTCGGGGCCCCTCTCTAGCGTCTGGAAAGGGCCATGGGGGGCGCCACTAAAAAGGGCTTAAAAGGGCCTGGGGCGGGCCCCCCCTGTAGGGGGCCCTGCAAGCCCAGCCCAGGGGGGCTCCCGGGGGTCAGGGCTTAATACCCACACTTAAATTTCCGGGATTTTTGCTATCGTGAGGGCTACCTCTCGCCCATAGTGCTGACATTGTCCGCTCTACGTGCACCATCACCCAGGACAAGTGGTAACTCACAAAATCTGAATCCTTTTGAGTACTGAAAAGCTCATCTTGCCCCAAAAAATTCCGGAAAATATTTTAAACCATTCAGAATAGTTATAGATGTCGTCACTGGAGACAGCAATGAAGAAGTTAACACGCAATCAGCTGAGAAACCTCATATTAAGGGAAGTCAGAATGTTAAAT
>Ga0209434_1000774_pt1 | contig 14944 bp, 21 predicted proteins | sample ETNvirnome_2_300_FD_184068 | JGI IMG/M metagenome (GOLD analysis project Ga0209434, IMG submission 184068) | Marine viral communities from the Pacific Ocean - ETNP_2_300 (SPAdes) (version 2) | ecosystem: Environmental > Aquatic > Marine > Oceanic | place: Pacific Ocean | collected 2013-06-22
TTAACAATCTATAACACCTTTTCTTTAATTTATTGAATTCCTTAAAAGATTTCCTATCCTTAACCCATTGATAATTATTTTCACCTGAATGATTTTTTACCCAGCATTTCTTACACCTTTGCCCTCTCTTAAAATTAGCAAAACTTATTTTACTAATATTCCCGCAAAAACATTTATATTTCATAGGCGTATTGGCATTCTTATATTCTATTTCTAATAATTCACATCCACGTTCTTCGAAATATTTCCTAACATATTCAAACGTATATTTCTTACTCATTTCCTATCTCTATAAAGAAAGAGTAAAATCTAGTTCCTGAACGTGACTAAAGAAAAAAGAAATTACTCTTAATATATAATTTAATTTTATATCAAGACACTTTAATGTCACGTTCAAATGTCTCAATAATTATATATTAGAAAAATAACAACGATATCCTTTTTATTCTCCATCTTTTTCTACTTATAATAATTTTACCTGCTTTTTCTTTTAACAATGTTTTGTTTCGTCATAACGTTCTCGATGTCCATCCCGAAACCTTACATATTTTGGTTTCACTTTTTTAACATATTCTGGGTCTTGTTCAAAAAATTCTTTTCTTTTTTTACTTATTGATAATTTACCCGGAAATAAAATTCGTTTACACTTTATTCCATCTGGGGCATAAAAAGGTTTATTTATCTTTTTAAAAGATCTGAACTCTTCGAATACTTCTTTTGTTTCGGGATGTTCAAAAACATAAACGGGCATATTACTCTAAATCCATAATTTCAAATCTACTAATTTTAGGAACATCTTTCTTGGGAACACTTTTCTTAGGAAGATTAACAATATTCCCACTATTTGATGGCAAAGTATTACCAAAATTTGTTTCCCAAGAAGAAGCATCTATAGTAAAAATACTACCATCAATTGAACCTGTATTATCACTACTGTTTACACCTGACACCAAAGAAGTAAGACTACGTATATCTTCTTTTCTTGAACAATTATTCTCAAGAACAAACGATAACGATTGCTCCGCAGAAGTAGATAGAAGATTAAAATACAAACTTAAGGCATCTTTAATTTGTTGTTCACTATCAAAATAATAAATAATATTTTCTAATTCGATTTTATAACTCATTTTAAATATCCATCATGCCATACCTACCTAACATTTTCTCTTGTTTTATATCGTCTTTAACTCTTTCTTCTCTACATTTTTCACAATATATTTTTACTATTTTTCTCCCTCTTTCTTTAGCTACTTCTAAAGATTTTTCATATATTTCTTTAGCATATTTTTTGAAAACTCTATTTTTTTCTGAAACAGAAAATTCATTATAAGCTTTTTCTGTTATTCTATTTCTCGACAAAATAGACTTAAATACCTTTTTTCTAGCCACACCAAACAAATGAGGAAGATATTTATCTATTATTTTATCATCTGTATACCCTTTGTTCTTAAGATATCCATAAGACCATCCATAAGCAAATTCTTCATGAATATCAACACTATTAATATTGTTACCAGCCTGACAACAATAATGTATTAATTCGTGAACTAATACTTCATCTTTTTCATTTCTTGCTACTACACCCCACTTTGGTCTTTTTGTTCTAGTGGGAATAGTAAAAACAACTGTTTTGTATATTTTTTCATAGAGACCGTCAACTCCTTTAAATCCTAATTTTTCTAAATATTTATGACTTGCTTTATAAACAACAACATCTTTAATTCCTATAAATGGAAACAAATCATCTACATAATCAAAACATTCTTTAAATTCTGGATAACGAATTTCTTTCGTAGAATAATGTGCTCTTATTTTTTTTATACTTTTTGATAAGAGTTCTCTGTTCTCCCTGTTTTTTTCTCTTCTTTTGTTTCTATAATTAACAACGTCTGCTACGCCAATTCTTTTTCTATATGTCATTAGTATATCCTTCACAAAAAACCACAAAACTATAAGCATCTCCTACAACAAAAGCTTTTACTTCTTTATTTATACCAATAAAACTAACCTTTGTCTTTTCAATAGGATTAGTACAATCATAAGTACTACAGGTATCACAAAGGGGTTTCACAAAACCTTTAGAAGTTGAAAGCAACCTATCCACAGGTATTTTTTTACATTTATAGTCCACTTATTCTTCTTTTCTTTTCACACTTTTTTCTGTATTTTTCTTTCTTAATGCAGCACCTTCTTTCTCAGCCGAAAGAGGATCTCCATCTTTTGTCCTCGTCCTTATAACCGGCCTAATTATTACTTCTTCATTTTCTGTTTCTTTTTCACCTACTTTAATTGATGGTGCAGAAATAACATCTTCTGATTTTTCTTCTGATTCTTCAAAATCTAATGAAGTAAGAGGTTTAATATTAGATTCAATAGGAACAGATACAGAACTTTCTCCATTGCCTTCTACCTTTGGAGGTTGGAGTGAAGAAGTTGAAGCTACAGTTGCAACCGCAGGGGGAACTATAGGTCTTGTCTCATTAACAGAAACAATTCCTTTCTTTCTTAAAAAGTCAACAACTTCCACGATAAAAGAAATAGATATCGCAGACCATCCTCCTTCATGTTTAACATTCTTATATTTTACGATTCCTTCATCCGTATCAACTTCTACCTCTGTTTTCCCAATTATTCCCCCTTGATCTTCATAAACAAACTCTATTTTTTTTATTTTTTCAACGATTGACATTATTATCTCCTATTAATCTTTTCTTTAATTTTTCCAAAAATTCTTTTTGTAATTTTTTAAGTTTTAATTTATTTTCCTCAATAAAACCAGGTTCTTTAAACGGTTCAATTAAATTTTTACAATTAGGACAACGAGTCCCATAGATATTATCTCTTTCAAAAGAGGAACCACATTTTTCACATTCCACGTTTTGCATTTTCCTTGCAAGATTTTTTCATTTTTTTTAAAATCTCCTCAACTTTTGGTTCATATTCATGAGTAAGGGCATCCACTTCCTTAAAGAAAGGAGCAACTATTTTATCACATTCTAAACAAATTGAATCAGGATAATCTCCTCCATCATAATAATCAGGAGGCTCTCTATATTCGGTCCTATGCTTATAACAGACATCTCTTCCACAAATATGACAGACAGAACTATCATAATCTGGTCTAATAACATCTTCGCAAAAATCACAAAGACGTCTCGTTATAGTTTCTGTTCTAGTTTTTGTTTCTTTTTTTATCACTTATATTTTCCTCGCAAGCTTTTCTCATTTCCTTTCTAACAATGTTTTCTTTTTTTCTATGTTCTAATTCTAATTTATCTATTCTTCTATAGTATTTAGCAGAGATTTTCTTACAAGCACGACAAATATAAGTTCTACAAAGATCTCTATAATCATAATCGGGTGACGTAACCTTATGTTTATCACAAATATCTCTTCCGCACAATCGACATGTGTCTTTCATAGAATGTCCATTTAAAGACTTTCCACATATCACAAAAATATTTTACTTCAATCTTTGTTTCTTCTTTTATCATCCATATTCTCCATTTGAGGTCTTACACCATATATCTTATCGAAATAATCACAATCTATAACAAGGGTGTCATAAAAATGTTTCCAGAATTTTTTATTTTCTCTAACTAGTTGAACATAAGGTTGAGGTATGTTCCATCCTTTTTCTCTAGCCCACTCGGTAATAGCCATCACATCAGGATTGTAATATAAGTCTCCCATAGATGGCAAATATTCTATTATATAAACATTCCCATCACCATGACATTGTAACTCCATTCTGCCTACACCATATCTACTATCAATTGTTACAAAGGTTCTAAGTACCCACTTTTCAGAATGAGGAGGCTCAGACAACATAAATTCTTTGATATCTTTAAAAATACCATCCTTTTCTACTATAGTAATATCTGTAAAATCTAATTGAATTTCTAAATCTTCTGACATTATTTTATAATTTCCTGTTCAATTCTTTTAAAGTATTTTTTAGATCTAGAGGGTAATCCCTTTTCAACAAAAAAAATATACATTTTTTCTAACCTTTCTAAATCTCTTTTCACAACAGTTTTGTCAACTTTTTCAAAAAAAATATTTAAAAACTCATATTCTTCCTTATCAAAATTAACTTTTTTTAAATATCTATAATAGGACCTATTTAACATTAAAAAAATCTCTGCTATTCTATCATCAACTTTATTTCCTTCCATTTCTCCTTCTTCTATAGATTTTTCTAAAGATTCAATAATAGAATTAAGAACCTCTTCCTCATTTACATCTATTCCCTCTAGAAGAATAGAAGCAGCATATCTAAGAGATATATTATCCATCGAACTCAAAAGATTTATTATGGTTCCACCATTTTTACAACCCCAACAATAATAACTTTCATATGTTGGATTAAAATAAACCATAAAAGAAGGATCTTTATCTCCAGGATGAAGTGGACAACAATATGTTACTTTATCAGAATATCTTCTGGATGGAAATACACCTCTACTTTCTAAAAAATCTGTAATCTTATTTTTATCTAATATTTGTTGTATATGATAAGGTATCATAATGACTAATCCAAAGCATCCAACAAATCTATCTCATCATCATCATCTGTCTCAGACAACTGACTTAAAACATTATCTCCAGGAACATTCAAATCTGCCATACTTCTTATCAGACCAATTTCAGGAGTAATGAGCAAAGTTGCTTTTAGGTGTCCATTGGGAAATAATCTTTTACCATCTCTTGCTTTTACAACATAAATATCTAACAAAGAATTAGGTTGTTGAGCATTCGCAATTTGAACATAAATATTATCAGCGTCCGTAGAAAAAGTATGAGCACCTCTAATATCTTCAGAATTAAAAGCATTCTGATCTCTACTTGCTCCAGCTCTTCTTATTCGTCTTAAAGCATCTCTTCCTAACTGAGCACCAGACACAACAGCAAATCCAAGTTCTTGTCCCATTCTTCTTAACTCTTGAAGCATATCACTAATTTCTATATCATGTCTGCCTTGACGGTCTTTATCCACATCTAAATTATCTATATAATCAACAACTACTAATCTAGGACAAAAAATAGGTAAATATTTTTCTATTTGTCTTTTAATCGCAGAAACTGATGTCCCATCAGGTTTTTGCATAACAAAAAATTTAGATTTTTCATCATCCCATTTTTTTTGAGCTTCTTCTAATCTATCTCTTTCTTCCTTCGAAAGCTTAAAAGGATCTTTAATCTTTTCAGCATCAACCCTTGCCTGTCTTGACCATGCTCTATCATACATCCTTTTTTCTGCCATCTCCACTGGCACATGCAAAACATTATATCCTTTTTGCCAAATATTAAGAGCGACATTTAACATCATACACGACTTAAAACCGCCCACATCTCCACAAAACAAGGTTAAGGTTCCAACATCAAAACCTATTTTCATTGTTTCGTCTATTTCTTTAATACCACAAAGAAGTCGAGGAGGATCCTTAACTAATCCAGCCCTGACATCATCTATATATTTCATCCTTTCTTTTGAAAAGTCTCTTATATCTTGATATATAATTTTCTTCCCAGAAGAAGCATCTGTTTCTAAATCTTGAAAAGTTCCAAGAAGCTGTTTAATAGCAAATAATTCTCCTTTTTTTTCTCTATTTTTACCAAAATCCCTTATAGCCCCAAGGGATATCTTAGACAAATAACCTTCCATAATTGTAGAAAGTAATAAAGGAAAATCATTCTCATTAACCACAGAAGAAAGGCAATCATTAAATATTACTTGCTGTTGAACTCTTTCTATAGGTATAATAAGTTTTTTAATAAATTCTTGAAAACTTTTTCTTGTCAATAAAACATCTTTATCATAACTTTCAAGAATAGCAGTCAATATAGGTCTGTGCTGAACATCAAAATATTTTATCTCTGAATCACTATCTATCCAATCACTAACTAATGATTTATTATTTAATAATAAATATATCAATTGCCTCTCAGCTTCTAATATTTTATTTTTACTCATTCTGAGTTTTACTCAATCTAATTCTATAAGTTTTTTTACTATTAATTGTATTAGCGATGCCAATTCCCATAGTCGATTCCATATCGCTTGATTTATCATAAACATCAAAACGAAAGACCATAATAGTGGGAAGCCTATTGCGATGTCTCTCTATGAAAAAGGGACTAAATAAAGCTGACATATATTCTCTTTGACTTAAGGTTGCTCGACCTGTATCTTTAATATTATCTACAACAAGCCAATCGCAAGTTCTATAATCTCCTATTTTATTACTTTCTTTTTCATTAGACAAAGTATGTCTAAGGGTATCTAAATCTATCCAATGATATGTTTGTCCTCTAAAAGATGGACATTTTCTTAATTTTATTGCTTCTTTCATAATTACAGAAGCAAAAAGGGTCCTCCCTATCGGAGATGTAGATTCTCCAAAGATAACAACATCGTTACCACTTTTCAATCTTTTCAACATTACAGAATTAGACCATATGAATTCTTTTATTTTTTTTTCGTCATTTTCACATTTTTCAGAAATTTTTTCCCACTTCAACCCCCAACAATATTGACAAAGAGTATCCTTAGCTGAAATAAAAATATCATTATCTATTTTCTGTTCATTTCCTGTGACCCCATCTATATGAAGTAAATTATATTTATTAAAATCTTCAGGAATAACATATTTAAAATATGCCTGCAACTCAGCCATTACAGAACAATTTAAAATTTGCTCTTCGTGTGAGAGTTCTTTATTTAAACGCTCATTTATTTTTTCAATATAAAATTTTTCATATTTTTTTTTAAGAGATTCTATATTTTCCATCTATGAATTTAACCTATATATCTAAATCTTTTTTGTTAAAATCAACATTAACTATTTCTTTTTCAACTTCTTCTGCGTTAGCTTTTCGACAACGCCCCTCAGCCCAAGACCTTATATCGTCAAAGTCACCTTCTCTCATTGTATACAAAGGTTTAAAACTTACCAAAGCCTTTTCGATATCATCAGAACATATTTTTCTTTTTTCCTCAATAAAAGCTTGAAGCATAGCCATATCAATTGCTTTTTCAATTTCTGCTCCACTATACTTCTCGCTCTTCATAGATAAAGACCCTAAATTAAAATGTTTTGCTTTATAGTTTCTCTTTCTTAGCAGAACAGAAAATATTTCTTTTCTCTCAAGTGGATTTGGTAAATCAACAAAAAAGATTTCATCGAAACGCCCAGCCCTTAAAAATTCAGGAGGAATAGACTCATGGTCATTTGCGGTAGCAACGACAAAAACAGGTGATTGTTTTTCCTGCATCCATGTTAGAAACGTACTTAGTACTCTGCTGGTTACACCACCATCTGTACTTCCGCTAGATCTAACCCCAGAAAGACCTTTTTCTATTTCGTCTATCCACAAAATACAAGGAGCTATACTTTCAGCTAGTTTAAATGATTCTCTTGCCCTAGCTTCTGATTGACCAAGAAGACTTCTAAAAAGTTTTCCAAAATCCATTCTTAATAATGGCATATTCCACATGTTAGAAATAGCCTTACAAACCAAACTTTTACCACAGCCGGGCATTCCTATTGTCAACAAACCCTTTGGCTTTCTTAAACCATATTTTACCGCTTCTTCTGAAAAACATTGTTTTCTATCTTTTATCCACCTAACTAGATGTCTTAATCCTCCAACATCTTCCATCGGAACAGTATTATCATAATATTCAAGCACCCCACTTTTACTAATAATTTGCCTTTTTTCCTCAAGAATAGTCGATATATCCCATCCTTTATGAATTACTAAAGATTTAGCACAAGCAGTCTGAGACTCTAGTATAGACAAACCACTCATAGAATTAATTAAATCTTCTTCTTTTTCTTTTGTCTCTTTTTCTATTCCCTCTATCTTAGAAGCTACACCATTAACAACTTGCCACAAAGCCTGTTTAAGTTCACTTCGATTAGCATGAGGAAAATCAACCAGAGGTATTAAGTTTTCTAAAACACTAGTAGCACAATAGGATGGACCAGTAAGTATCGTTGTTACTATTCCATCTATACCAGCAATAGATTTTAATCTTCTTTCTATATCTGGTTGAATACTATCTTCGTTACCCATAAATCTAAAATAGTCTAACAATATGTATATTATTCCCCTTACACCCTTCTCTTTTTTCTTAGTAACATTCCCAGGATTGTTAGCATAATTGACAGCATCCTGTTTAATATATTCTAAAATAGCTCCAGGTTCTGTAATCTCTCCTGATGTCGTTTCAACAGATTCCCCGGTAGGCCAGTCCACCAGTCCTTTATAACAATCCCATTTGCGACAAATATAACCTTCTACTTTCGCATAATGATTAAGGAACTGTAAAAAACGTCTTTCTTCGTTTGTTGTTACATAAAACAAAGGATAACGACTTCTAAGCAAAGATGAAAATTCAGTTTTGAATTTATCATCAGCCATCATGTTAAGAGTTTCTTTACTTTCCTCTAAGCTTTTACCTTCCGGTATAACTTCTTTTTTTTCTTTCGACATTATCAACCTTTCTGTTAATTGCTTCAACACCAAATTAATTCATGGTAGCATTATACCATATTTTTTTTCACTTTAAAGGACAAATAAGCGTAGAAAAATAATTTCCTGAAAATTGCACTTTATCCCATCTGGCAAAACCATCGAAATTCTTTAAACTATCATTTATTTTCTGTTCAGCTTCCGATATATGTTGCTTCTCCCTTCCCTTTAAAAACAAAATATATCTGACCTTATATTTTTTCACTAAAAACTTTAAAACTTTTTTGTTTTTGACCTCTAAATCATGATCTGAAATATTTATACCAAAACGTATTTCTTTAACAACTTCCACTTTTTTGTTCCTCTTTTTATTCTTACTTTTTTCGTATTTTAACCTTCCATAATCTAATATCTTACAAATAGATGAACTACCATTACGGGAAGGAGACACTTCCACTAAATCTAAACCTCTGTCTTCTGCCATTTGAAGAGCGGTTTCAATAGGAACTTCCCCATGCATATTTCCATCTTCCAGAACAAGTTTAACAAAACTAGACATAATATTGTTGTTCACATAGACAATTTTACTCATTCACAATTTCCTTTTATAAAACTAAAACTTTTGTCAATAATATCAGAATCACTAAAATCTATTTTAAAATTAATATCTCTCCCCCTAACTCTTCTAATAAAAGAATTAATATCTTTAAAAACAAACCAATTGGGATATGGAGACCATTTTTCAGTAGATTTTTTAACAACATTAAATAATTTTCTTTTATGCAAATTAACACAAGAATTATAGACTCTTTCTATTGCGGCTAAATCATTTACCTTTTTTCCTATTATAAGCCAGTTAATAGATATTATTATTCCATATATAGAAACAAGATTACTAGTACTTATTAAATAAGAACTATTAATTGTCTTACTATTTAAAAGAGTATTTTTATTTTCTTTATCCCCTTTGCTTCCTTTATTCTTTTTATTTTCTGCCTTAATTTTTTCTTCAAAACTTTTTTTATAATCATATAGATCGTAAAAAGATTTAAGAATAGTCTTTGTTCTCATCTGAGAAAAATAAAAACCTTCCTTTCTGACATAATGACTAGCATAATTCTCAAAAAAGAACGTTATATAATCTCTTACTAATAGGTTAGGAGCAATACCAAATATCTCAACTAATTCATCTTGTATTTTAGCAACCTCTAAAGATAATGCGGATATTCGCAAATCCCATACTTTATTAAATCTTTTTTTATAGAGTTCTTTTGAAAATAAAACAAAATCTCTCCTGGTCCAATTGTCTATTGAATCCTTAAGTTCAAATCTCTTTTTAGATTTTCCCCATTCCACTTCATCGGGATTAAGAATGTCCACAACTTTTAAAGTTTGTCTTTTCTTTCCTTCATCTTTACAAATAGAAGTTTCTTTTTTCTTTCTTTTTTTTCTCTTTGGTTTATCTTCTTTTTCTAGATTAATCTTTGAAGGGTCTACCCCGTCCAACCCCTTAAGAATATCACTAACTAATTTATATTTTTCTTCCGTCATCTCGCTATTATTAAATACTCCTTTGCTTTATCTTCTCTAGATTTTTGAATTCTATATTTATAATCATAATCAAATTCTTCCACAATAACATTTTTTCTATATTTCTTGATAATATCTAAAATGTCATCTATTTTTGCCCAACCCCCATTATTATAACTAATTGCTAAACAAGGAAAACCGTTGAGCAATTTTATCATTTCTATAAAATTCTTACCATAGTTTTCTTTGTTAACAAATCTTTTTGTATATTTTTTAATATTGTCTATGTCTATTTGTCTATAACCAATAAGTTTAGTATAGAGATATTCTTCAAAAAATTGGTAAAGTTCTGAATAATCCGAAGATAGACCTCCGTAGGGAGGATCTATATAAACTAAATCAGTACATAACCAAGGTTTTTTCATAATGTTTTTATTTATATGATTCAATAAATATATAACATCTCCATTAAATGCAATATGCTTTCTTTTATTAATATCATTAGGATAAATATCTTTTATCCATCTTATACCCTTCCCTGTCATTTCTGTTCCACGATTCCTTTGATGATCCAATCTATGTTTAAGTTCGGCAAGAACTTGATTATTACTCATTCTCCCCCCAACAAAACATTTTTCAATTATATAAGTCTGAAGACAGGCAAAACAAACAGCACTTTTATAAAAATTTGGCCTTCTACTAATAATATTCGTATACAGTCCAAATTTCGAGACAACATTATTATAATAATTTTTCAAAAAAAGAATCTCATTTTTACTAAATCTTTTTTCAAATTTCTTAGCAATTTTTGGTACAAATATTTTTTTATCTATATGTTCTGACGAAATTAAAAGTTCTTGCTTTTCTTCCTCTGATGGAAAAATTCCAGGATTTTCCACATAAGCAACTGCATAAAAATAAGAAGATTTTAAAAAATCATTAGAATATACAACTTTTCCTAACATTTTCATTGCCATAGAAACAAAAGCACTACCAGAAAATAGATCCAAAACACTATCATATTCTACATTATTACTTTCTAAGGACTTAATAATCTTAGAAATCATTTTTCTTTTATTTCCAACATAAGGATTTTTAAAAGCATATAATTGATTTTCAATTATTGATAGTTTAGAATTTAATGTTTCTACAGATTTGCCAGTAGTAAAATCAATTTCCGTTCCAGATATAGTAGATTTTTTTCCCATTAGATTTCTACCATCTCAACTAATGCCCCCTTTATTTTTTACAATATCGAACTCTGGTTCTGTTCTATACATTCTTTCTCTTCTACGACTATGAGCTTCCATATATTTACATCTATCAAGAAAATCTATTACAATAGCATCTTTCTTTCCTTTACAAGTTCTTAAAATTCTTCCTACCCTTTGTAATGCTCTTGTGCTACTTTTTCCTGATCCAGCCAAAATAAGAGAATCTAAAGGTTTACAATCAATCCCCTCGTCAAAAATAGATGTTGCGATAGTTACTTTAATATCTCCTTCTCTCATTTTTTCTAAATGTTTTTTTCTTTTCTTTGCAGAATGAGAACCATGTAGAAAAACACTGTTAGGAATTAACTTCTCTAAAAGTTTTCCATGTGCTATATAACGACAAAGAATTAAAACCTTACGATTATTTTCGGACAACCCAGTAGCAAATTTACTTATCCAATTATTTCGTTTTGAATTTTCAGTTATAGCATGTTTATATACTTTAGGATAACTAGACCATTTTATACCCCTCATATTACTAACAGGGATAAAATGAATTTGAGGTTTTACTAAATATCCTTTTTTAATAAGTAAAGAAGCAGGAATCTCTGCTATAATTTTCCCAAAACATGCATCTATAAGAATATCGTCTCCTTTATCTCTCCAAGGAGTTGCACTCATCCCAATTCTATACTGACATGAAACAGAACTATCGGAAATAATTTGACATGTTTCCGCAGCCCAATGTTGTATCTCGTCACAAATCATTAGCTTAGATTCTTTTATCAACCCTACAATTTCTCTTTTACTAGTCCCTATTTCCATATCATCTTTATTATTATCTTCGTCATCGTATTTGACCCACACGCCTCCCAAAGATCTAACAGCAGTCTGAACTGTCATAACATTAATATCTTTTATTTCTTTTTTTCCCGCCCCAATTTGTCCAACTTCTACAGATTTTCCATTTCTACGTACAAATCTTTCAATTTCCGATTTAGCTTGAAGAAGAAGATCTTTAGATGTTACATAAAAAATAGTTGGGAAAACTCCGCTACCAGCTATTATCCCAGAAGCCATAACCGTTTTTCCAGATCCGGTGGCAGCTTTAATAATTCCTCTATCTGTGTTGAGAGATTTTTCAATCACTTCTTGTTGATAATCTCTATGTTCTAACGCACTAGATAAAGATAAACTATTTGTTCTTGGAATTTTTTTTCGTATATCAATTACTTTATAGCTAACATTTTTTTCTTTAAAAAATTCAGTAGCTTTTGATAACGAACCAGATTTAAAATGAGTTCCATCTTTTTTAATATGACAACGACAAAATTTCCTATTCCAACAAAGAGTGGAAACATACCCGTCCCACCCTTGTTTCCATTTTTGTTTCTTATCTTTTTCGTTATCTTCTTTATTTTTTTTTATTTTAAAAAAAGCATCTTGCGGCAAATAGCCAAGACACTTTTTAAGACCTTTATACTCTTCTTTATTAAGCCTACCATCAATGTAGGTAACATTGTGATCAACCGACAGAATTATATTACTCATTTAGTTTATGAACCTATTTATTTTTTTCTTCTTCTTCTTTTTCTTTTTTTTATTCTGCCATTCTTCTTGAATAGATTCTTCCGTATCTTTATCATCTATAAATAAAAATTTTCCTGGACCATTATCTTTGTCTGTGGGTTTAACTGGGGGATGATCTTTAAGGTCGGATGACAACTTTAAATATTTTTCAGTCGTTATTCTTTTCATTCAGTTCTTTTATACGAGCATGAAGTAAATTTAATTTTTGAATAGTCCCATTTAATTTACGAAAAGCTAAAATTACTTTTCCATCTTTTAAAAGATTACAAGTATCTATCGCTTTAACTAAAATTTGACCAATCTCTAATTCGTATCTTTCTAACATTTCTTTTTCACTCATTATTTTTCCTCCATTACAATATTATATCAATTTTTTTTCACTTACCAAACTCTATCTGAAGAAAGTAATCCTTGAAGAGTTATATTCGGATCCGTCTTGTATCCAACTGTTTGAGTAGATTTCAACCTTAATAACTCATTAAAAGGTATACCATCAAAATTACCACTTTTCTCCTTTTTTTCTCTAATTTTTTCAACTTTATCCCAAAATTGCTCAACATAAGGTTGTAAACTTTCATATGTAGACCATTCAGCCCCTCTCACAGGCTCTAACATCCCCTCTATCATACCTAAATACCACCATTGAGATGATGCATCCCAGTTATTCCTAAATTGGGCAAATTTATTCAATTTATTTAATTTACTAGCTACTCTGAAAGATCTTAAATCTATATCTAGTATTTTAATTAATGTAGATATGAACATTTCAACATTAGATTTATCATCAAAAGTTAATGTTAACAATCCTTCCACTTTTCTATAAATATCACTACTAAATAACTCCTGAATAACCTCTATAGGAGATAAACCATAGAATTTTAGCACTTCGACAAACAAAAAAGCATTTTGCACTGGTCTATTATTTATTTCATTTACAAAAACAAAAGGATAATTAATATCATTCTCTTTAATTATTTCTCCTTCTTCATAATATCTCGCAATATCTATATAAGAATTGCTTCCAGTAACTATCCTCACATCCATTAAAGGTAAGTGAAAAACTGGACAAACAATATCTTTCATTAAAATCCATATCAATGTTTTTTGATATAAATTTTGTAAAGTTAATTCTTCAAGATAATCATCATATTCATTTTCTTTATAAATCAAACCTCTTAATGAAGCAGAAAAATTAATTAAAAATCTTTCTTTTTCTTGTGCCTCGTCTACAAGAGGAGAACCAAATATATAGATAGAGTTATTTATATATTCACTTACTATTTTATAAATCGTATGAGCAACATTTTTAGTTTTTCCTATAGATAGAAAACCATTTTCAATAGATTCTTCATTATCAAAATCAATATTAGTGTCAATAAAGTTACATCCTTTTTCTCTGCATATAGATCTTAGGATACTCTCCGCTAGTTTAAAATCACTAACTTTATTTTCCATGCTTCTTACCTTTTTTGAAACTGTAGAATTCTATTTCTTCAGGAGACATTCCTATCTCCGTGAGAAAATCTTCATGCGTTTTTACATTTTTTAAAAATTGAGACATCTCATTCATTTCTTTTTTAGTTATTTTTGTCCTTTTGGAAACGTGTCTATGTTGGGAACATTTATCTTGTTCGGGAATATTTTCCTCACCGACAGCTTCTCTTTCTATCTCATCTAAAATATCGTATGCCAAATCTAATAAATTATGATTAGCTATTTCAAATGTCGCAGTTTTATTACAATTCAAACACCTTAAATCAACAAAAACAGCATCTTTTTTAGAGTTTTTTATACTTTTTTTAACTCCTACACCTACCACACTATTTACATGAAAAGGATTATCACAACTATAACAACTGATTTCTTTCTTTTTTAATATTTCTGTAATCCAAAACGGCATATGCTTCATATTTGCCCTTTCAATAAGACGCAAAAAAGTCTATATATATATTTAACATAATAATAAAAAATCCTTGACAATTATATATCGAGCATCTGATATCTATTAATAATTTCCCTACTAGTATCAATTTCTTTGGAAATATCAACAACAACATCTCCAAAAATTAAAGTTAACAATCTATCTGCTATTTCATTACAACCTGGTATGGTATTAAGATCTGTAGAAG
>Ga0209434_1000775_pt1 | contig 14940 bp, 14 predicted proteins | sample ETNvirnome_2_300_FD_184068 | JGI IMG/M metagenome (GOLD analysis project Ga0209434, IMG submission 184068) | Marine viral communities from the Pacific Ocean - ETNP_2_300 (SPAdes) (version 2) | ecosystem: Environmental > Aquatic > Marine > Oceanic | place: Pacific Ocean | collected 2013-06-22
TCCGGGCGGCTGTATCGGGCGTTTGCGAGCGGCGGTGGCGTCGTCGTGAACGAGGATCTGGCGCAGGCTCTGTCGAGTCGAGGGTTCTCGGTTCAGGGCGCGGTGCTCTCGGCCCAGGAGCAGGATCAGATCGCTCCCCTCATGTCCAACATCGCGTCGTTCGACGCCGTCTGGATCGTGACCTGCGAGGACGAGGCCGGCGTGAATCTCGGGATCTGCGGTCCCCCTCCCGGTTTGCAAGAGGCCGACGCGATGAAGGCCATCGAGGACGGGGAGATCGACGCCAAGGACATGGCGGCCGTTACCGCTTGGTACCCGAGGGACAAGATCGGGGGGATTCGGGCGTTTCTCTCTCCCCTGTCCGGCTACACGCAGGCGCAGTTCGCTGCGGCGATCCGAGCGGTTGAGCACTACGACGAGATTGCCGCCCTCGTGGTGTCCATCGAGGGGAAGGCGAGCGACTCCGGTCTCCCTCTGACGGAAGATGGGGAGTTCTCGGTCGTCTCGGCCAGGGCCTATCTCGCGGAGTTCGCCCAGCCGGTCTCCATGTTCAGGGAGCGCTTTCCAGAGTTCGTGGGTCCGGCCGTGACGCCTCCGAGCGCCAAGTTCGGTGAACTGGTGTGGATGACGGCCACGATGATCAAGATCACCATCGTGGCGGTGTTCGCTCTCACCATCATCGCGGCCGTGGTCCTTTTGGCCGCTCTCGGCAACCGAAAGTTCGACCAGTACGCGAAGCTCAAGCAGACTCATTTGGATCAGCAGCAGCAGATCATCGACTGCGTGTCGGACCCGTCGCTTGCTCCTGCCCAGCGGCGCGAGTGCCGCAAGGCGCTTCGTCAGCACGGCAAGGGAGCGCCGGAAGTCCCCAGCGACCCGCTGGAGTCGGTGGCGCAGGCGATCATGGGGCTTGGTCCCGTGCTGGCCATCGGTGCGGTCGCCTACTTCTTCGGCCCGGTGATCGTGGAGCTGGTCAAGAGCACCAGCGAAGGCGTGCGGGAGCGTCGTCAGGCCAAGAAGATCACGGTCATGACGCAGGGCTCCGGGGCTCGCGTCGTCGGCCCGTAGCGCGCCATGGCGTCCCGCCCTGATCGAACGTCGGTTCCCTGGGACGCTGCGTCGGTGATCCATGACAGCGGTGGCAGCGGCGCGTTCCGGCCTGGAGCGAGCACCGATCGGGAGAGGTTGGTCGAGTTGATCGTGTCTCCTTCGCTCGTCGAGGATGGCGGCAGACAGCAGGCGGTGGCCACGGCCAGGCGCTGGATCAACGACTCCTGGGGCGAGCTGGTGGCCGCCAAGGACGAGACCACCGTCTTCGTGCTGCTCGACGGATACGACGACATCGTGCAGGATCTGTTGAGGGAGCACGAGCAGGTGCAGCGGAAGCAGCGCATCGCGGGCCAGCAGCGCATCGCCCAGCAGGCGCGCAGGCGTCGCCAGGACGCCATGGACACCGATCCGGGCCCGGTGTCCTCGCAGCAGGCTGGGAGGCGTTGGGCGGCCGACAGCGCGCTCGAGGCGCCGCTGTACCACGCCACGCCCTACGGCGACTTGATCCTGAAGACAGGGCTCAAGGCCAGGGGCGCGATGAAGCAGCGCCGTCAGGTGCTCGGTGGTGGCCCAGACGACGTGGTCTCGATGTCTCCAGACCTGGTGGCGGTTCGCAGGCTCGCGGCGGCGCTCCAGGCGATCAACGAGTCGCACCGAGACGCCGGCAAGGTCTTCCGATGGTTCGAGAGGCATTGGCTCCCGTGGCTGCGCGATCGAGACATGGAGTCGGGCACTCGATCTGCCTACGTGTCGTTGATGAGGACGGTGGCCGACAAAGGGATGACGCCCGGTATGGTCAAGCTGGCGATCAACGATTGCTCGTACTTCGTGGGTCACAACGGTCGGCCGCCGCAGCCCTGGATGGTGATCCCTGGCATCTTCAAGGTGCCCCCCCGTGTAGCCCCGTCTTCGGTCGGGGTCGTCATGGCCATGGCGAACGTGGACGCGGTGTTCCACGCTGACGTCAGGACCATCGGGTCTCCAGTCGCTGGGCTCGCTCGGAAGATCCATCGTTCTGGCGGTGGCTCTGGCTACGATCGTTGCTCCAGCGTCAGGGCCGGTGGCGACAGATCGCGGTTCTGGGCTAGCATCGTTCCCGACACGACGCCATCCGTGGGCCCGTTCCCGTGGACGAAGCACGCGGCGCTGGCGAGGATATCCAACAACCCGGCCGAGGCCAACGAGATCCGCGTCTGCGGCGAGGATCTGACCGTGGTAGGATTCGAGCCGGTGCTCGATTGGAGGAAGATCCTGATGCCGCCGAAGAAGGGAAGCCGATCTCTGCTGTCCACGTTGCTCGACGAGAGCGAGCCCAGGCCGACCAGCCAACGGATGCAGCGGAACCGCTGCGTGGTGGCGGTGTACGACTCCTTGGTGGAGCGTGGTAGGCCGCAGGACCATGACACCGTCTCGGCGGCCTTCGCCATCTGCAACGCCCAGCTCGCGCGGTACGGGTACTTGAGGCCGGGTACGGTCACGCCGACGATCAGCGGCTGGCTGCGTAGCGTCGAGCTGGCTGGCGAGGACTCCCACGACGAGATCATGGAGCGCTTCGAGGCTTTGATGGCCATGGCGAAGCGGTCGAGGGCGGCGGCCAAGCGTGGCCTGCGGGTGGTGCCTGGCGGCAAGAGGCAGATCCGGCGGGAGACTCGATCGGTGCTCTCCGGCCTACTGGAGTCCGCCGAGAGACGTCGTGGCGCCGCTAACACCGCGAGCCACCCTCTGAACGACGCTTCTCCGACCAGGGGCTCCAGGCGGTGCGGGTCGGCCAACCAGGTGGTCCTCGCTGGTCGCACGAACGCCGCGATCAAGAACACCCTCGAGCCCTTGCGGGAGGCCATGGACGCAGTGTTTCTATGCGAGACCGCGTACGGGACCTGCAACGACGACGCCCCGTCAGCGGGCCACTGCATGATCGCCTCGATGGCGGTGCAGGATCTGTTCGGTGGCGAGATCGTGGGTGGTGAGGTCAACCGCACGCCTCACTACTGGAACCGGGTGAACGGTCGAGATCTCGATCTGACGGGAGACCAGTTCGGGAAGGCGCCGATTCAGGTCAAGCGCGGTGTTCTCTACCCTCCAGGCACGGTCTTCTCTCGTCAGCCTCACGAGCGGGTCGGGTCGTCCGGTTCGGAGCTGGCGAAGAAGCATCATCGTTTCATGAGGCGGTTCATGAAGGAGTTGAAGGGCAACGGTCTGACCGACTATCACGCTCACCTGAAGCAGTACGGTCTGGCATGATCAGGTTCTCGGACAGGGTGCTGGTCGGGCGCTTCGAGCCCGAGTCGGACGACAATCGTTGGCTGAAGCGCGAGGCCGACCTCATGGCGGGCAAGGCCCAGGACGCGATGACCGCTCGCTGGTCGGACAGGTCGGACGTTTGGCGCCGCTGGAACGTGGTGCGGCTGGTCGGATTGTTCAGGCGGTGGTCCTGCGTCGACCTGCTCCAGTGGACACCGATCGGTGAGAAGCCGATGCCGGAGCTGATCGCCTGGTGGCGCTATTCGGTGGCCATCGATCAGATCGATCCTGTCGCTGTGAGTACGACGGACCCGCCCGTTTTGTGGCGGGGCCATCGAGTGCTGTACGGGGCTGACGATTTCGAAGAGAAGACGGCCGCGCTCGCTCGCAGGAGGGCCTACAGCTTGCAGACAGCCATGGAGCGCGGCGGCCTCGCCAGGCAACCGAGCGTCGGGACGAAGTTGGGGCTCGAGCGGGTCATGCGTAGCCTGCGGATCGAGTTCGTGAAGACCGGCCAGTCGAAGTACGAGCTGCGGCCCATCGGGGACGACGAGCGGGCGAGCGCGTGAGCGAGTTTCGGGATCAAGGATGGGTCGGCGGTCGATGGGGGTCGGCCGGTTCCGGCATCCTGATCACGACGGGCGACTCGATCTTGTTGTTGCTGAGGTCGGGGATGGTGGCCGATCCGTGGTGCTGGGGTATCCCTGGTGGCGCGATCCCCGTGGACGAGGACGGCGAGAGGATGGACGCCTTCGCCAGCGCCATGAAGGAGACCCTCGAGGAGCTTGGGGTGGACGAGCTTCCTCCGTGGCGATCGGCCGGGAGTGTCGTCTTTCGGGACGGCGACTTCACGTACACGACCTTCCTGTTGCGAGTCGAGAGCCAAGACGGAATCGAGCCGGTGTTGACTTGGGAGAGCGACGACTGGCAGTGGTCGAGCGAGCGCAACCTTCGCGATCTCGATCTCCACCCTGGTGTGACCTGGGTGATCGACAAAGCCAGGCGTCGCATTTTCCCTCGCTGACGAGGGGCTCGACTGACGAGGGTCGATCCGGTAGGATGGTGCTCCCCACCCTCTCTTGCCAGGGTCTGCACGATGTCTCTCCTGTCGAGCTTGATCGATCGAGCGGAAGGCAAGTCCGCTGCGCGCTCGCGGAAGCGGCGAGCGACTCCGTCGAAGCCTGGCGTCGTCGTGGATCGTCGTGCCGGCTTCGGTGGCGACGCTGGGTCGGGTGGCGAATCCGAGAGTCTCTTGTCCACCCTGCTCGGCGCGGCCGAGAGAGGCGAGTTCGGCTATCCCTCGCCCACCCATTTCATGCGGCGCCCTCCGAAGCTGCCGGTCTACCGGGTTCGCCTCGAGCCGCTGGAGCATCACGCGCTCTCGTGCCTGTTGATCATCGGTTGCTCTGGCAAGGGGAACCCGTTGGTGGACAGCGTCTGCGATCAGCTCGACTGCCACGATCGATCGTACCGTGGTCGCGTGAAAGCGGTTCGGTCGGCTTACGATCTCGGGATGCTGAGGGGGGAGAGGATCGTCGGAACGAGCGATCTCGATCTGTCCATCGCCCAGGTGCTCATCGAGCCGATCCGGCAGAGCGCCGATCTGACCATGCGGGGGGTCATGCCCTTCGTCTTTCCGAGATTCAGACCGAAGCGGTACCACCTTCAGGCGCTGTGCGACGCGCTCTCGGATCGTGAGCTTCACGGTCGACTCCTGTAAGGGGACTCCCATGAGTTTGCTTTCCGATCTGTTGGACAAGGCCGAGGCCAGGGACAAGGGCCGGGACCGCCAAGACAAGCGTGTGTCTGGGCGGTCCTTGCTGGGCGATCTGCTCGACAGGGCCGAGTCGCAACAGGAGCCACGGGGCCAGCCGCAGCGTCTCGCGCGACCCATGAAGCGCCAGCAGCGCCGGGGAGCCCCACAGGGGCGCCCAGAGGGCTACGCGAAGACGTTGAGGGATGCACTGGCCGTCGTGAGGAAGAAAAGAAGCGAGCCCAGGCCCTCGCATGTCCTCGAGCGGGTGCGATCGTGGGCCAGGTTCGATCGGACGCTGAAAGGGTGGGTGCAGGAGAACCCGGCCATCGTGCTGATGGACGCCCGCGCCAGGCTCCCAGGCCAGCCGAAGACGCCGCTGTCCAGGCCACCCGAGAAACGGAAGATCGATCCTGTTCCGGTGGGTATCTCGGGGATCGTCGCCCCGATGATCGCGAAGCTCGTCAACAGACCCATCGCGGCCGAGGCGTTCTCTGGCGGCGGATTGCTTGGCTGCGCGTTGTGGCTCGAGGGCGTCTACGTCCCAGAATTGTGCGAGTGGGACGAATGGGCCGTCAAGACCTTGAAGACGAACATCCACGAGCACGCGGTCAGCGGCAACGCGCTTACCTGGGACCCGACGATTCCCGATGGCGGCCTCGACATGCTCTGCGGGGGGCCTCCCTGTACGGACTTCTCCCCAGCTCGCGATCTGGGCGGCGGGGTCAACCTGGTGGCCAACAGCGTCAGGAACCTCTACCCTCGCGTGCTGGAGTGGATCGCGGACACCCAGCCTCGTGTCGTGATGATGGAGAACACGGGCAACGTCGCCACCAGCAAGGTGCGTGGCATCCGCTCGAGCATGGTCATCCAGCCGCCAGGCGACAGCGGCGGCAACATCAGGCCCTTTTTTCGGTCGTGGTGGAGGAACCTGGACAGGCTCGGCTACGACGGAGTCTTCTGGGTGATGTACGCGCCGGACTACGGTACGCCCCAGAACCGCACCAGGGCCTGGGTCGTGGCGTGGCCCAAGGGGGCGCCGTGGGGCGAGCAGCTACGTTCGATCCCCGAGCCGACCTTCGCTCATCCGGCCTCGACGGCGGTGGCCGGCGGCAAGCGCTTGCCCTGGGTCTCGGCGTTCGATCGTTTGCTCTCCGGGTGCTGTGGCGAGTACGGGCTCTCCGACTGTGCCGCCGCCTGCTACGCGGACGGTCTCTGCGCGACCTGCGTCGATGGGGCGAACTACGAGCGAGGGCCCAACATGGACGGGGACCAAGGGCGCAGGAGCCCTACCGCCAAGGTGGTGCGGAACATGGCGGGGGTCTTCGAGCGCAGTACAGGCACGAACACGTTGCGGATCAAGTCCATCGGCTTCATCGATCTGACGCCTTGGAACGCCTTCGCTCCTCGTCAGTCGGCTCCGAAGTTTGGCGACAAGGTGACGGATTGGCTGTCCAAGGCCATCACCTCGAACATCCGCAAGGACGACATGTACGCCATGCTGGCGCCCCCCGACATGCCGAGAGGGCTGTGGGCCAAGCGGTACTCCGAGAGCGAGAAGGAGCGGCGCGAGTTCGTGAGCGGGATGGTCAGGTTGAGCGCCAGGGACGCGGCCAAGCTGCAAGACGTGCCCAACTACTGGAAGTTCGAGGGCGGCAAGAACGCCGTGTTCCAGCAGATCGGCAACGGCATCCCGGTGAACATGGGGCGCACCGTGATTCGAGCTGTGCTGAACGCGCTCGGCTACGCGGTACCCATCCCTGGCACGGAGTCGGATTCTCCGTTCAACGGGTCCTGGCCTCTGGACGCTGTGGACCCGTGCGCCAGGTTCGTGGCTCCTGTGGCCCATCCTGGCACTCGGATGCTCTCGATCGTGGACGTTTTGGCCACGAAGGATCAGCGTCAGCAGCTCCAGCTCGTTCGCCGCCGACCTGTGGTCGATCACAAGAAGCTCGCGTTGCGGCTTCAGCGGCAGGAGCTGTCGAGACAGCGGCGCCTGTTCTGGGTGGAGCCCTACCCAGGTGCTGGGTACGAGGACTATCAGTGGAGCGAGATAGGCGACTGGACGCCTGTGAGCTTGGACGATCTGCCGCCTGGGTTCGACAACTGGCACGAGGCGTCCAACACCGTCCAGGGGGAGTCGGGAGATCGTGAGTTCCTGCGTATGACGAACCACTTTGCCAAGGTCTACATGGACGCGCTGGGCGGCGAGGATGCGACCCCGAGAGACGGAGCGCAACTGTTTTTCCGGGCCTGGGGGCTCGGTCAGGTCCGAGACGACGAGTTCGACCCCTCGGCCGGCTATCCTTCGTGGTCGCCGTTCGGTGACGGGTAGCGGAAGGGTGTGTGCGGTGACGAGTCGAGCCTGGCCACCAGGTCGGGGGTGAGGCGGGATGGCGGCTCGTGGAAGGCGGGATGGGGTGAGAGCGCTGGGCCGTAGTGATCCCCGAGTCGTGGACGCAGGTCGTGCGTGCCGGGGGACTTCCAGGCGAACAGCGGAGCGTACTCCAGGGGTGTGACGACAGCCCACAGGCGGAAGGTGACGTTTCGCTCGACGCGCTCTGGTTCGCCCTGCTTGTCGGGGAGCAGGATGCGCGGGCGACAGCCGACGTCGATCCTCACTTGGTTGGGCGAGATCAGGACGGGGAAGGATCGCAACTTGGACTCCCAGGGGTGGTTGCGGTTGTCCTCGGTGGGCGCGCATGGGGCGTTGCGGAAGTCGGTGAGGTCGTTGCGGTTCTGGGACGGAAAGAGGTTGCAGCCGCCTCCGATCATCAGGTAGAGACCGAAGGGCTCGGCGCCGCCGTGATGATGTTCGTAGTGCAGGTCGAGCAGCAGGTAGTTGGCGATGGGGTGGCGGGCGCTGGTGAGCTGGACCGTGTGGAAGCTCTCGCTGCACTCGGCCTGCGCTTCGAGGGTGATGATCTCGCTCGGGCCGATCCCTGGCTGGTGGCAACGCATGGGTACGAGGAACAGGGGGACCGCGCGGGGTTCCATGCAGGCGCGCATCTTGACCAGCAGGGCCTCGGCGTCTCCCTGGGTTTTGGCGTCGCGCAGCTCGTCGTTGTAGGACACGAGCCCTCGGTGGAGCAGGCCGCGAATGACGTCTGGGCGTGGAACCTGTTGTTCTTCGGCCACGGCGTCGATGGCCGTGCTCATTTCGGGTTGCAGGCTGGCGCGGGCTTCGGTGGAGGGCTTTTCGTCTACCATCACGGGGCTCCTTTCGTCGGTGTTTGACGTTTTCTACCATGCTCTCTGGACGCTCGCGGCGAATCACGGTAGATTTGACGGGAACCTGAGTCGAGGCATATGCGTGATGTCGTCTGATCCCGAGAGCGACGCCACCCTGGTCGCCGCCGTGCGCGAGGGACTCGACCTGAGTGTGGAGACCCTCGCCCAGCTCGTCGGTTGTCACTCCATGACGATCTACAAGTGGGGCTACGGTACGCTGTCTCCGAACCCCTACCAACGAGCCCTGCTGTGCGCCTTTCGTCGTGCCGCCGATCTCGGTTTTCGTCCCGGCAAGGGACGAATAGCCGCGACCCTTGCCAACGATGGTATCTCCAGGGCGTTGTACGCGGTGCTTCGGCACGCCGATCTGGACGCCAAACTCGCCAGACAACGTGACGGTACCCATCTTGTCTCTTTCGAGACGGAGCCATGATGATCGGAAAGCACTGCGAGTACGCGAGCTACGTCCTGCGCCACAAGTTCTGGGTGCTGGTGGCTTGCTTGCGCTACCCATGGCGGCCGTGGGATCTGATCTGGCGCGGCCTCACCCACGACTGGCACAAGTTTCTTCCTTCCGAGTGGTTCCCCTACGTCGAGAACTTCTACGGGGCCGGCAAGGGGCTTCGGGGTGACGATCTTCCTTCGCAACTCACGCTGGCTTACGACGACGCCTGGCTTCGCCACCAGCATCGCGGGGATCACCATTGGCAGTGGTGGATTCTGCGGATGGACGATGGCTCGGACAAGGTCTTGCCCATGAGCCTGATGGCTCGCGTGGAAATGATCTGCGACTGGTACGGCGCGTCCAGGGCCCAAGGTTACGGTGGCTGGCAGAGCGTGCAAGCCTGGTACGAGAAGAACAAGGGCAACATGCGTCTCGCTCCATCCACCAGAGAAGTCGTCGAGGCCCTCTTGGTCCGGCTTGCCGAGCTGGAAACGATGGAGGGATGACCTTGCGCTCCAGAGCCAAGTCCCTGCGACGCCGCGTCGGCCGGATGGTCGCTCGCTACCCCGCGCCCACCATCGTGCAGGAGAAGCTCGAGTCTCTTGTGGCCGAGCCGGCCTCGTTCCCTCGTGTGGACGACAAGCCGCTCCCACCTGGCGCCGAGCCCATCGAGGGTCACTGGCCCAAGCCTGCCGGCTCCGTCGAGCAGAGCGCCTGGCCCGAGGGCATCGACGCACGCGGCAAGCTCATCGCCAGGCGGGTGGCGCGCTACGGCTCGCTGCGGTTCGTGCGACCCGAGCAGGTCGCCGCCGCCGTGGCCGGCTACGACGATGGGTGCCTGGGCGACTACCGGGTGTGGCCTCCCACGCCTGCCCCTGGCGGTGGCTGGTTGTCTCCCCTGCTGCTGGCCAACGAACGCTGGTCGCGGTCGGTGGACGTTCGGTTCTGGGAGCAGGGTTTTCGCATGGCGCGGGCTGACGGTCGCGTGCCAGGCTGGATGGGGGAGTGCGACTGGCACTGGTGGTCCGCCGGCCTGCGGAACAGACAACAGGACTGACCCTGGAGCCCCGTCGTCCGATCTGCTATGATCGGCCATCGTCTCTTATGCCCCAGGAGCTTCTATCATGGATGGCGCAAAGCTCGTCTTCGGAACCCTGGCGGCCGGCGTCGCCGCGAGCGCGCTCGCCAGGCGAGCGCGTGGTAGCGCCGACAGGCCCCCCTGCAACCCGCTCACGCTCACCACCCAGGGCTTCCCGTGGCCGGCAGAGTACGACCTGTACCACGCCACGACCGCCATGAACTCCATCATGTCGAGCCGCTTCAAGGTGCGGCATCAGCTCCGCGCTCAGAAGGGCCAGGTGCTCAACGCCACAGGCGGGGGCACCAGCGAGGCGGTGAGCTTCACCCTGGACAGGCGGGTGGCCGAGGCCATCGTGGTCGGGTTGCTCGTCATCCGAAAGATCGCTCGGCGCGAACTGTCGTTGGCCGAGTTGATCCGTCGTTACCGCAGGGAGTGCCCGAAGGGCTGGGCCATGCTGACCGAGGCCAGGCCGTGGATGCTCGACGCGAAGAAGATCAGAATGGAGGACGAGGGCTGGATCGATGTCGAGAGCGGGAGAGAGGTGAAGTCGGATTTCCCGATGGGTTACTATTTGCGGCCCGGCGCGATCCCGCACGAGGGATCGACCGTGAGGAAGGACGCCAAGGGTCGCAAGTGGGTCGGCAGGTTCTACTGGCCTTACAATCGCCGTCATGAGCTGACGTGGAAGAACGCGAAGGCCCTGGCTCGCGCCGAGGAACGATACGCCGAGAACGACACAGCGGTCGAAGCCTACAAGGCCATGCTCGCCTTCGGCAGCAGTAGCCGGGAGTGCTACGATCCGCTGTTCTTCGGGACCGATGCGGTGGCCGTTGGCAGGATCGACCCGAGAGACGTTGGCATCATCACGGCCCGCTCCAACGTGCCCAGGGTAGCGTTGGGCGGCGGTGACGCCAGGCGGCTAGGCTACCTGCGAGACGACGAGGCTCGATACCTGGGAGACGATCTGAGCGGGTGGGAGCGGGCGTGCGAGAGGGCGGTGACAGGTGGTTGGATGGGGAGTGATCCCACGTTGAGCAGCTACTACGCACGTTCCGTTCGGCCGGGCGAGAAGCTCGGGCCCTGGATGGTGGCCAAGAGGGACACGAAGGTCACGAACAAGACGACCATGACCTATCTGCACTCGATGGCTGAGCTGCGCGTCTACAACCCGAAGGCCATCACGCTGGTGCGCTCGATGGGCTCGGACGTCGTGTTGCGCGAGGCGGCCCTCGTGGACAGGATCACCCGACCCTGGTTCCGCAGCACGCCGCAGAAGCCGCTCCCTGGCACGATGGTGCGCGAGTGCCGTATGGCGACCGACTACGCGCAGCACCAGCAGGCCAGGCGCAAGACCAAGGCCCAGCAGGACGCGCTCCGCGCCGTCAAGAAGCGGGGCTGGGTGCAGGCGAAGAAGGGTGGCAAGTACGGCTCGACCTGGGTGCTGGCCGACAACCCGATCTGGAACGTGCCGGAAGGCGACGAGCAGCGCTTCGAGATCAAGACCACCGGATACGGCTGGAACCTGGTGACTGCCATCCGGGGTCTGGCCGTGGACGGCGAGGGCCGAATCTACGGCATGAGGACCATGAACCAGCCCAAGGAGGAAGGCTACGGCATGAACGGCTGGATCTCGGTGAAGGGCAAGAAGCGTCGGGCGTTCACCAGCTCCATGATGTTCGAGCGGTCGGACGGATCGTTGATCGACGTGGCGGTCCTGTATATCGTCACCCGCCACACCCCAGCCCAGGACGAGACATGAGCTGGCTCCTTCTCCTACTCCTGCCCGCCTCGTTCACCGTGCCGTGCGCCGATCCTGCGTTCGAGCGCGACTGCGGTGCTCTCGGGTGCTCCGAGTGCCGACCTGCGGAGGCCGACGATGAACGGTAGCAAGCTCGCGATCGGAGCTGCCGGCATTCTGGCGGCGGTGGGCGCGGTTGCGAGCCGTCGTCGGGGCTCTCGAACCTCATGGCCTTCGGCGCGAGCCAGTTTGGAATGCTTGTGTGCAGACGATTTCGGTGCTTGCCACAAGGACGAAGAAGACTGGACGGAAGACGATCGCATTCATGCTGAGAACTTCGACGAGACCGTGCAAGCCCAGGAGAAGATGGAGCTTCTCGTGGCGAGGTCTGGGCTCGAAGCGCACGTTGATCTCGTACGGAGCGATGATCGTGATTCTTGTCATCAGGACTGCTATGTCAGGTTCGACTTGAGAGACATCGAGGTCGTCGTAGAACTTCTCGACGAGGCGGGTTTGGTAGGCGACGTCTTGGATTTGTACGACGACGACGTGTTCGATCGTTGGGCCAACGTGATCGAGAAACGCTTTTTTTGGTCGGTGGAGCTTTCTTGGTGATGAACGATGGACGGTAGCAAGCTCGCCCTGGGGGCCGCCGCCGCCCTGGCGGTCGCTGCCGAGCTGCGCCGTCGTCGTGGCTCTCGTGGCATGGCGGTGCTGCTCGCCCCCCGGAGCCAGTGCCCCATGACCGGCCCCGAGAAGGGCAGGGTGCCCAAGAACGGGATCGCTCGTCTGGACGACCCCTACGGCAGCGTGCGCTACTTGAGAATGAAGGACGGTCGGGCCGTCTCGGTGCTTCAGGTGATGAAGCAGTCAGACGGCACCGCCCTGATCGCCAACGTCTACACCGATCCCGAGCACCGTTGGCAGGGGCTGGCCCGCAGCCTGCTCGAGCGAGCCCGTCGCGACTTCGGCACGGTGAGGCACAACGACAGCCTCACCACGATGGGCGAGGGATGGAAGGCGAAGGTCCAGGGATCGCGAGCGGACGACCCTCGTCTCGCCACGCTCCGCGAGCTGGAGCGGCGCATCGACCCGGCCGACTTCGAGGCGTGGGGTCGCGAGGATCAGGAAGACTGCTACGACGGCCTGGTGGCGGAACCGGAGTGGAGACTCGATCTCGTGGATGACTACTTGCAGGCCAAGGGTGACATCACCGTCCGCGAGGATGGTTTGATCGAGTTCGGCACTCTGCGCGCCGACGCCAACGAGATCGCCGTGGAGTATGTGATCGGGGACTTGCCCGTGGCGCTGTACCATCACACAGCGACGAAGGCCCTACCCGCGATCCGTCGTCAGGGCCTGCGTTCGGACGTGCAGCGTGCGGATCGGCTATCCAGCGGTGCGGGGGTCTATCTGACCACCGAGTCGTCTGGGGTGGTCCCCCAGGGCTACATCATGAAGGCCATGCGTCTGCATGGCGGCTACCCGGTCTCGTTGACCGTGCGACGCCATCTGTGGGAGCTTACTCCCGATCCAGACGACGAGGACATCAGCAGCGGAGCCGTCCAGTTCGTGACGAACTACGTGCCCGTGGACGACATCGTGGAGTGGGAGTAGTCATGGACGGTAGCAAGCTCGCGCTCGGCGCGGCCGGCATCCTGGCGGCGATCGGTGTCGCCAAGGTGAAGCGGGGTTCACCCGCTTCCGACCGACAGCCAAAGAGCGTCATGCCTCGCAGCCAGGCCGGCAGCTCCTGGGCCGACGATCGACCAGCGAGAATCGAGGTCAAGCGGCTGTACGACGCCATCACGGCGACGGGCAGAGACCTGGCGCTCGAGTACGCTGCCGTCACGCCGCATCTGCTGTCGGAGTTCGTCGGTGATTGGGCTTCGGTCGCCAGGTCTCTCGAGAGAGGCCAGCAGCATCGTCGGGCCTATGGGGCGAAGCGCGATCTGGAGTCGTTCGTGAAGAAGGCGGGGCCGCCGCCGTTGACGGACGACCAGGTCGAAGAACTGATCGAGAATGACGAGTGGGACGGCGTGATCGACGAGTTCTCGGATGCGGCGGCGGAAGCCTTCGCGGACTACGCTCGCACCAAGTTCGCCACCGGCTGGATCGAAATGCCTCCGGCTCACGTTTTCCACGACGCTGAGCTGTTGAGGGATCAGTGGTTGATCCATCAGTCCAGCTCGACTTCCATCGACATGGAGGGCTTTCGGGTGGGCGTGGGGAACCACGAAAATCTGGGGTACACTGGCAGCAACTGGACCTACCAGGGTCAGGAGCCAGGCTTCAACTTCGCCTATCATCCGGGCGACTACAACAGCTACGGCTACTCGTCTCGCGGCTACAACCGAGAGCCGAAGTACGGCAAGAACGTCTACGTCTTCTGGGTGCCCTGGGCCGTCAGAGCGTGGCACTACGGTGATCAGGAGCCCCAGGTGATGTTCTGGGGTCCGAGCGCCAAGCGCGTCGTCATGATCGGCCAGGTGGAGCAGGATCGTCTCGACGATTACGTCGAGTGCTGGGTGATTCAGGAGCTGGGCGAGCATGGCCCGTGTTTCGACACCGTGGAAGACCTGGTCTACTGGCTCGAGGATAACTGGCGTCAGTACCAGCGGGTGCTGTTCTCTGTCGAGCAGCGCCGTCGCAGGCGCGTCGAGCGCGGCTGGGCAACTCAGCAGGTTCCAGGCCAGCACCAGGTCACGTCCTACGGCTACAAGCGTCCGAAGCGCCGCACCGTGTACCGTGGCCCGAAGAAGGGCACGCCGAGATAGGAGGTCGCGATGAACGGAACCAGGCTGGCTCTGGGAGCCGTGGGCGCCCTCGCGGCCGTGGCTGTGTTGGGCTCCAGGCGCAGGGGTTCCAGGGACAGTGACCCTCGGCTCGCCACGCTTCGCGAGCTGGAGCGACGCATCGACAAGGCCGACTTCGAGGCGTGGGGTCGCGAGGATCAGGAGGACTGCTACGACGGTTTGGTGGCGGAACCCGAGTGGAGGCTCGATCTCGTGGCCGACTACTTGGAGGCCAAGGGCGACATCGTCGTCCGCGAGGATGGCCTGGTCGAGTTCGATACCCTGGTGTCCAACGTCAACGAACTGGACCTGGCGCAAGTCGTCGGGGACCTCCCCGTGGCGCTGTACCATCACACGGCGACCGGCGTGATTCCCACGATCCGTCGACAGGGTCTCCGTAGCGACGTGGATCGATCGGACCAGCTCTCCAGCGGAGCCGGGGTCTATCTGACGACCGAGGCCATCGGGGTGGTGACCAGGGGCTACTCGCGCAAGGCCGTGAGGCTGCACGGGGGTCACCCGGTGACGCTGACCGTGCGACGTACGCTCGACGAACTCTGGCCCGATCCCGACGACGAAGACATTGGCAGCGGAGTTGTCCAGTTC
>Ga0209434_1000777_pt1 | contig 14907 bp, 27 predicted proteins | sample ETNvirnome_2_300_FD_184068 | JGI IMG/M metagenome (GOLD analysis project Ga0209434, IMG submission 184068) | Marine viral communities from the Pacific Ocean - ETNP_2_300 (SPAdes) (version 2) | ecosystem: Environmental > Aquatic > Marine > Oceanic | place: Pacific Ocean | collected 2013-06-22
TCAATGATTATATGGTGATCAGTGAAAGTCGGTGATAGGCCATGGTTTCTCTATGTCGTGCACTGCAGCGACGGTACATTATACACCGGCGTAACTACCGATGTAAGTCGACGAGTTCATGAACACAATGCGGGTTCTCGGGGTGCGAAGTACACAAAGGCGCGCCGTCCTGTTAGATTAGTATACTGTATAAATTTTGATAATCGCGCTAGCGCTCAAAAGGCAGAGCATAAATTCAAGAAGCTAACACGAATGCAAAAGAATGAGGTAATCAGTGAAAGCCGGTGATTTAGTAAAGATGAAGTACATTATGTGGTGGATGCTTCAAAGCCGCAAGGACTTTGTACATGAGCCTGCACTAGTCGTAGCGACGGATGAAAATTGCATAATACTATTATTTTCAACGGGAAAGACAAGGCGAGATCTTGCAGAACACTGGGAGGCTATCAATGAAAGTCCGTAAGATAAAAAGACGACCGATCGTTTTATTTGATATGGATGGCACACTCACACCCGCAAGAAAATCAATTAAATGGGATATGGTAAAAACGCTGGTCGGGCTTTCTGAACATGCAGATATCGGTATTGTAACAGGTTCCGGCTTAAATTACTTGTGTGAACAATGTAATACGTTATGGAATGAAGTAGGCTCCGTAAAAACAATACACCTTCATCTGCTCCCATGTAACGGGACACAGGTATATCGGTACTTAGATTACAAATGGAGGCAAACGTTTGCCAGGGATATGCGTGCAGAGATAGGTAATGAAACATATACACTGCTACTCACATACATTTTGAGCGCGCAGAAAAAACTACTTACCATGCATAATATATCTCTTCCGTTTACCGGAAATTTTATTTCGTACCGGCAGAGCCTTTTAAATTGGTGCCCAATTGGGCGTGATGCCGGTGTCGATGATCGGGCCAGTTTTCAAGAATTCGATGAGGATGGTCAATATCGAAACAAGGCAAAGAAAAAACTTGAGAAGAAATTAAAGAAAGAAAACATTGAAGGAATTGAAATAGCCCTAGGGGGTCAAACATCCTTAGATATTTTTCCGACTGGGTGGAATAAGACATTTGCTCTTCAACATTTTCCATGGCGTGATGTTTGGTTTGTAGGTGATCGCTGTGAAGAAGGGGGAAATGATCACGCAATTTATAGTGCTGTAAAAAAAGAAAGAAGGGCGTACTCCACAACAAACCCACAAGAAACGATGAAGATAATAAATGAGATTATAATCCCACACCTACGGAAGTCTACATGAAAAAAATAAGAAAGGGAATCCTGGTTCGTCTCAACAGGGATGTGTGCTTCACTGAAGAGCATGGCGGTAAACTTCGATATCCCCTCACCAATTATTACTGTGATGAACGTGGTATTGTAGATGCGGGCCGACCGACCACACGTGAAGAACAACAGGCATGGTATAAAACCGATGCTGCGAAGGGTTTAGATTCTGCCGGCGAAAGTAAATTACCACCCCAGTCATATCTTATAAAACTTTATAAAGATAGAATATACCAGGTCCTTCGGGCTCGTTGTAGAGTACGATTAGGGTGGGGGAATGCAACCCCGGGTTTGGTGAAATTGTTATGCACTCATACCGGTGAGGAAGCCTACATTAAACGAGAGTTGGTAGAGGTGATTGGTAATGACTGAAGCAACTACTGTAGATTTTCAATTAACAGAAGTAGCAGCAGCATGTGGTGTTATGGTTATACTCACGTGCACACTAGTTACCCTAGTCTTGATTGCAAGGAGCTACTTGAAATGAAAATCGGTGACTTAGTAAAAATGAAACAAAGCCATTCAGCTCCTGGGGTCATTATCGAATTTGTAGAGGATGAAAGCCGTGAGGAAGAGCTTCTTAAGAAATGGGAATGGGTTCGCATTTTATGGTCAGATGAAGGAATGGGACTTGAAAAAACTAGATATCTTGAAGTAATCAGTGAGGGCATGTAATGTCTGAGTATATTCCCAATGGCATAGTATTTGGTTTGCTCGATAATGGTATCGTTCTCATAGGAATGTACCTGGGGGTAGATATTGAGGGTTGGCTTTCAAAAAAACTGGATAAGAAATCAAACCCCCTCTTGGGAGCAGTGGTTGGTGCTACCGGTTTCAACATGTTTTCTGATGGCATCGCAGCCGCAGTCGATACATCAATGGAGGGAATGACCATGGGGATTGTACTTGGCTGTGCACTGATAATGTTACTCATTCCAGTCGTAGAAAAGTTTCGTAAAGATAGAGTGGACTAATGAAAATTAAGAGTACTAAAAAAAAAGTGGCAGAGTGGTTAGGGTATGTTTTTTGTGAAATTTCCTTCCTCTGGTTCGAGAAATTTGATGTTCCATATAGGGGAAAAGATTGGCGGTGGTATCATCGAATAGCGTATTTCATCGGAGGCAAGTTTTATTCAATTGGTTGTTATTTCTATGATGCCGGAATGAAAGATTAATTTATGACTTACCTTTGTACATTGGGAGTACTAGGATATAATTCAGAGTCTAATCAAATCATGACTTAGACAAATCATATAAACAAGATTAATAAGGAATAACATATGAAGTATATTAAGACTAAAAATACCAAGCGCTTTGCTTTTACTATCGACCGGAACACGACTGCCAAGCAGGCAGGATCGAATACCGTGACCATCGCCACTCAACCGGCTGAAGGTCAGTACAGTGTAGGCCACTCCAGCCTCACGCTTACTGTGAAAGAGGCCAAGGCACTTAACAGCTTTTTGTCTGATAGCCTAAACACAATTGACGTGAGCTAGTATAGTTAGTCTCAATCTAATTTCCCGCAGGGAGGCACGGGGTTACAGGTGCCTCACTTTTAACAACATGAGGAAAAAATGAGAAAATTTCTTACTGCCATTATGGCGGTTTTTTTTATGTTTGCTATCACCGGATGTGGTGATGATGCAGACTGTGATGCAGGAACGTCAGATACTCAAAGTGAGAGTGATGTTGCTGCAGTGACACCTGAAGATGTAGTTGCATCCGAGGGCGAAGGTGAAGGAGAGGGCGAAGGAGAAGGGGAATCCCCCGATACCGACACTAGTGACTCATCCGATGAGTCGAATAATGATGACACTGATTCCGAAGAAGAGGAGGAACAAGAATGAAGTACCTTACAGATACAAACAAAAAATTGATCGCCGGCGTTGCACTATTTGGTGCACTTTATTTTGGTTATCAAGCATTCAATGATGACCAGTCGGATGTGACTGAGCAGACATCAGATGCTGAAACTCCGGAAAAGATTAATCTTACGACTACAACGGTACCGGCAGTTTTAATTGAGAAAGCGCCGGTTGTAAATCCCACAGGGACCGTACCGGTCGGTGTTAATCCAGTAAAAGAAGCCATTCAGAAAAATAATGAGCTCAATGTTCTTAAGAATAAGGACAACATTAAAGCTCCTGTTGAATGATTTTTTATGTCCGCAGGGAGGCCCGGGGTTACAGGGGCCTCATTTTTAATAGTAACAAGAGAAAAAGAAGATAATGAATAAAGGTAAAGTTAAGTTTTTTAATGAGAGCAAGGGTTTTGGATTTATTACCCAAAGTGAAGGAGAAGATCTTTTCTTTCATGTTTCCGAGCTTCGGGCTGGATCTGCCAACGAAGGTGATAAGGTTGAGTACGAAGTTGGGGAAGGTAGAAAGGGACCTTGCGCTGTGAATATTAGGGAAGCACGTAGCTTCTAGTATATCCTACACTGAGGCATCGGGAAACACATCGGTGCCTCATTTTTAATGTACACTCATTGAAAATTATTTATATTTATAAATGCCTTCGGGCACACTCACAACACACATACACAGGAGGTATAAAATGAGTGATAGTAATAAAAGCGGGTACGAACTCCGCGTAGACTTGCTAGGAATGGCAACAGGCATTGTATCAGATAGGAATTGTCGCCTTTTTGATAATGAACATTTGAAGCCAGATGGCCAACGTTCAGCCGTTACTCCCTATACGACTGAGGACATAATTGCTGAGGCTGAAAAGCTGTACGCATTTGTCCAGAAGAAGTAAGTGAAATACCCGCAGGGAGGCACGGGGTTATAGGTGCCTCATTTTTGTTATACAATTAGTAAAGGGCCCTTATTTTATAAATGTCTTCAAGGACTAGGGAAATAAATAATGAGTAAAGTAAAAGCCGGTCAAACGGTGAGCGTACATTACGTTGGAACTTTTGATGATGGTACCGAATTTGATAGTTCACGATCTAGAGGGGAACCTCTGACATTCCAGCTCGGAGGGACTCAAATGATTGCCGGTTTCGATAAGGCAGTTGGTGAAATGGTGGTAGGTGAAACTAAGACTATTAGATTGAGTCCGAAGGATGCGTATGGCGAGTCCCAATCACATTTGATGCAGGACGTTTCACGTAGTACGTTTCCTCCAGAATTCGAATTCAAAATAGGTGCAATGCTTCAAGGTCAACTTCCAAACAACCAATTATTTACTGCAAGGATTGAATCGGTCAGTGAAGACTCAGTGCTTCTGGACTTAAATCATCCTATGGCAGGAAAGCACCTGAACTTCGAAGTTGAACTCTTAACAGCTGATTGAGTTATGTACTTCAGAATATATGGTTTGACCACATCATCCTTTGATATTCGTTAATTTATAGTTTTACGGTGCTTAAAATGCAACCAAAGCGTTTTTTGAGCTTTGTGAAATCGATTCATCCATGGATGGGAGAATACGTATTCGACCCTGAAGACTCACAAGTGCGCTATATCCTGGATCGTATTTTGAGAGAGCTGACCACCTACCTAGACTGGTGGGTATCAGAAGAAATGGAAAACCATCTAATTGCCCTGAAAGACCTCACTAATTTTGATGGATTAGAAAATATCCAAAAATATTCTGGTAATCGCATATACCCACAGGTAATAGGGAAAATACGAAGGGTCGGAAGAGAAATTGAATACTGGAAATCCGGAGGGGGGACATTCCCATGTGTGGAACATGTCAATCCGATTAGCAACATTATTTCAGGATTAGTGAAATCTGATGCTGCGAAATTATATAAACGATCATGGGAGCAATTGGATGTTAAAGAAAAGTCAATCTGTATAAAAGCATTGCACGACATCATGGTGATATCGCCGATTTGCTTAATTGCAAAGAATGAAGACTCTCGTTTAAAAAAGAACCAGAGAGGTGAAGACCCTTGGTCAACATACGACTCACCAAAAAATGGAAATCCCATTAAAAGAAGGATGCTCAGAGCGCAAACATTACCTCCTAGAAAATTAATATTAAATTTTTTGTAAAAAAATGCATTTTAGGGGTGTCAATTTGTGAAATGATTACTAAATTGGTATAGACGATAGGCACAATCTGTCAAAATAATATTTTTTAATTTAATGGAGTACATAAAATATGTCAAAAATTATTGGAATTGATCTAGGTACCACGAATTCGTGTGTATCAATAATGGAAGGTAAAGAAGCAAAAGTGATAACCAACCAAGAAGGGGATCGCACTACTCCTTCTATCGTGGCATTTGATGATAAAGGACAAGTGTTAGTGGGTACCGTGGCCAAACGTCAGGCAGTGATGAACCCGGAAAATACGATTTTTTCAGCTAAGCGACTAATTGGTTGTCGCTTTGCCGAAACTAAGAAGGTAAGAGGCAAACTACCGTACAAAGTGGTGAAAGGAAAAAGCGGCGGAGCTGATATCAACGCCCGCGGTGAGGTGTATAGTCCACCGGAGATTAGTGCGCATATTCTCAGAAAATTAAAGCAGGCTGCCGAGGATTATTTGGGAACCACGGTCAATGAAGCAGTCATAACTGTTCCGGCTTACTTTAATGATAGCCAGCGTCAGGCAACCAAGGATGCAGGTAAGATTGCAGGTTTGGAAGTTAGACGTATTATTAATGAGCCTACCGCAGCTGCGCTAGCATACGGCCTAGACAAAAAGAATGATCAGGTGATTGCCGTATACGATTTAGGTGGTGGTACCTTTGATGTCTCGATTCTCGAGGTTGGTGATGGTATTGTGGAGGTTCTGGCAACAAATGGAAACACGCAATTGGGTGGGGATGACGTCGATGAAATTCTGATTGATTATATCGCAGATGAATTTCAGAAAAATACCGGTATTGATTTGAGAGAAGACAATATGGCACTTCAACGCCTAAAGGAAGGTGCCGAGAGGGTCAAAATTGAATTGTCAAGTAAGATGGAGACCGAAATCAACGTCCCATTTATTACCGCCGACTCTTCCGGCCCAAAGCATCTACAGCAGTCCATTACACGTTCAAAATTTGAAAGCTTGATAGATAAGCTCATTGGAAAAACGTTTAAATCATGTGCACAAGCAATGAAAGATAGTGCAAAATCAAAAGGAGATGTGCACGAAGTAATTCTAGTTGGTGGATCGACTCGGATCCCAATGGTCCAAAAACTGGTCCAGGAATTCTTTGGGTGTGAACCTCACAAAGGCGTGAATCCGGATGAGGTAGTTGCGAACGGTGCTGCTGTCCAGGGCGGTGTACTATCAGGCGATGTGTCTGACATTCTTCTTCTTGATGTAACCCCTCTTTCCCTAGGAATTGAGACATTAGGCGGAGTAATGACAACGCTGGTACCAAGAAATACTACAATTCCTGTTAGTAAGAAAGAAGTCTTTTCTACTGCTGACAATAATCAGTCCAGCGTGACCGTTCACGTTTTACAGGGCGAGCGCTCTGTGGCTAGCGGCAATCGCACCCTGGCCAATTTTAGTCTAGATGGAATTCCGCCGGCCCCACGTGGTATACCTCAGATTGAAGTTAGTTTTGATATTGATGCAAATGGAATTCTGAATGTTGAAGCAACTGATAAAGCGACCGGTAAAAAACAAAATGTCAAGGTTGAGGCTTCAAGCGGTCTTTCTGATGGTGATATTGAAAATGCCATGAAAGATGCAGAAAAATATGCAGAGCAAGACAAAGAATATCAGGAAAAAGTGCAGTCAAAAAATAACCTATCCCAGATTATTTATCAAACAGAAACACTTTTTAGTGAGCATGGTGATAAATTGTCAGATGCTGATAAACATAATATTGATACGGCCCTTAATAATGCAAAAGATGCCATAGAGTCTGATGACGTTGACAAAATGAATGCGGCTCAAGAAAATGTGCAGCTAGTGGCACAAAAGATTTCACAGGCTCTCTATGCTTCGATGAACCAAGAATCCACGGCGCAACAACCGGGTGATGACGGTGAAATTTCTGATGATGATATAATTGATGCGGAGGCAGTATAATTTAGTATATGAGATTATTCACATGTAAAGGGATTCCGGTCAGACTACATGCCTCTTTTATGTGGTTTATCGGTATTATTATCCTATTCCAAATTGTTAGTAGCGGTCTACCGGCAGGTTTAGAGGTGGCATCTGTCCTTTTTATGTTATTTGGATCTGTAATATTACATGAATTGGGTCATGCACTAGTGGGACAGGCTTTCGGGGTTCTTACTAAAGAGATTGTTTTGACCCCTATAGGGGGAATTGCATTATTGGATCGGCACCTTGATAATAGTCGCGCAGAAATATGGATTGCAATTGCGGGACCGATGGTTAATTTTATTTTGGTGGCATTGTCAATGCCATTATTGTTCATTACTAACACTAATTGGGTATCTTATTTCATCATGGTTAATATAATGCTAGGGGTATTTAATCTGATACCGGCATTTCCGATGGATGGGGGACGAATCCTACGCGCATTACTGGCAAAAAAGTATGGATATCGAGATGCGACGCTCATGGCACTCAAGGTATCCAAGGTGTTCGGAGTGCTGTTCATTGGAGTAGGAATATTCTATTCGATAATGTTGAGCATCATTGGTATCTTTCTACTGCTCACCTCAAATCGTCATGAACACCTCACCAAGAGCGGTTATCTATAGCTCATGAGTTATTATGCAGAAAATTCGTGACAAAATAATTGACGGTGTTAAAGACACACTGGAAAACATTAGGGATGGGAAACGTTTAGTGGAACTTGAATTAGAGAATCAGGCGTTACGTCAGGAAAATAAAAAACTAAAAGGAATGTTAGATGGAGTTGTGGAACATCTCACCATCTTTACATCTCAATCCAACGTATACATTAAACAAATAAAAAAAGTCAGTACAAAAAATCGATAGTCACTTATAAAAATTCACTCAAGATGGATATAATAAAAAATTAACACTCCTAATATCAACAAAGGGTAACTCTTGGGTCTTGCTGAATTTATTTGCGCCGCAATATTGAGTATGGGATGGGCCAATGCTGACGTGGCCTGTAAGCATATGCCAACAGTAGTACAGGCTGCCGAAAAAAATGGTATCAACCCGCACATACTGGCATCACTCATATATGTGGAAAGTAGGTGGCAACCCAAGGCACGCAGTGGAGCCAATGCATGTGGCTTGACTCAGATTATTCCAAGATTTACCAAAAAGTCTAAGGCTGGATATGTGAGCTGTCGACAGTTACGACAAAATCCAACACTGGCTATTGAAAGAGGCGCGCAAATACTAAAATATTGGATCAAGAAATATGGTCAAGGTAGTCTGCATACAGGGTTGTGTGGATACAACGTTGGCTATCGATGTCGCGGCGATCGAGTCTGGAAGAGGGGACATGCATATGCAAGAAAAGTAATCAAGCTGGCATGGAAATTAGAAAGACGCACAAAAATGAAGTCCGAAGAGTGGGAAGCAACTCCCGGATGTTATGAGTGATTAGGTAAATTGGAAAATTTAAATGACCATGCTGATGTGCTATATAGTCAAGACGGCGAAGATGGTATTTTAAAGGAAATCTTGCGTCGTCTAGACATTGATAAGGGCACATGCATTGAGTTTGGCGCCGGTGACGGGAGAGAGATTTCGAATACATATCAACTGTGGCACAATGAGGGATGGGATGCACTTTTAATAGAACCTCACTCGGAAAAATTTGAGAGTCTTCAGTCTTTTCTAAAAAAGAATGAGGCCGACTGGACCGGCGGGGTCGTAGCAAAAAAATGTTTTGTAACACACGAGGGCCCCGACACTCTTGATTCAATTCTAGATCGTACGCATGCGCAATATGAAGAATTTGATTTTGAATCAATTGATGTGCTTTCAATTGACATCGATGGCAATGATTATCACGTGTGGAAAGCCTTTGAAACACGCAAAGCAAAGTGTGTTGTTATTGAATACCGCACGGAGTTCCCGCCACATATTTCACATCATGATCCACCGGGGCAGCACATGGGGTTAGGAGCTTCAGCTCGAGCTTTGACTGATCTGGCGGAAGAAAAGGGTTATACGTTAGTTTCACTTACAAGATCAAACGCGTTTTTTGTTGACAGTGATCTAATGGAAAAAATGGGTGATGTGGTTACATCTCTAGAAGAGTTACACGACCCATCTTGGTGCACATATGTGATCGGAGAATTCTCGGGACGACGCTGTTGGTTGTCTAGACAACACCCGCCTCACTATTATTTTACGCAAGATCGAAATGAGAGGCGCGCAATGCCTAAAAGAGAGCTATATCCAGTCCACATGCACGAGGCAGACGGGGCATTACTGAGGGGAAGATTCCGCATACTGAATAATATTATTCAAACGTATCCCATGGAATATGACTACTACAAAGATGTTCATGGAATGGGCCTTTGTGTCCCCTATGATTTGGGACATATGTTTCATGAAAGTATGGAAATCTGGTCAGAAGCCGCCCCCCGGCTTGAAGTCAAAAACATGACATGTGACTGCGGCGCCATTCATACACGCGCATCGTGGGATGCGGCTGACAAGAACAATTAGGTAAAGAGGAATCAATAAAATGAAAAAATGTTCATGGTGGAAAATCGGATTTGTATTGTTCTTGTTTATGGGTTTAAATCCAGCCCATGCAGAAGAAACGAAGACAATCAACGTATCTAAACATGTTAAGAAGTGCAAAGCATGTCATGGAAAGGACCTCAAGGGAAAGAAGAAAACACCCGGAGTATATGGTGAACCTTTTTCGGTGTTGTACATCTCGCTCACTAGTGAGATACCCAAAAAGATGGAGAAGATTGTGAAAAAATTCTCCGATGAAGAGATCACAGAAATTGCACGTTACATTTCAGATCTAGGCAGGGAACATGATGATAATGAGAATGAAATGGAATAGTCTTATCTTTCTTGTATTTTTATTCGCGTGTTTGAATATAGCATATGCCGGTGTCTACTGTAACCAGGGAGAGACACTATCAACCGATTGTGGTGACATTGATATGTACGGATGTTGCGATGGAAGTGCAGTGATATTCTGTGAACCGGCGACGGGAAACCTGTGTAAGTGGGACTGTGAACTTAATGTCCTCCAACCCGGAGGAAACTGCTACGGAAAGTGTGGGGGATATAAGCAATCTGCAGGAGGTGTTTTCTTGTGTGGGTGTGATCCGAACTGTGTAGTGTTGGGTGATTGTTGCGACGACATATGTGATGACTGTGCAGACATGATCCCGGAGTGTGTGGATGCCAGTGGGTCGACAGTCTGTGGTTGGGAATCTACAAAGGGTTGGTATGACTGTATGACTACACCGGTCTCTGGTCCTTCTGAACACCCTATGAACTGTGATGGTACTTCAGGATTCACCTGCACTCCTGCTTGTGTTGGAAAGCAGTGCGGACTGGATGGGTGCGGAGGAGTGTGTGGGGTGTGTAGTCTAGGACAGGTGTGCACCTCCCATGGAACATGCGTTGCAGCATGTACGCCAAATTGTGTAGGTAGGGACTGCGGATCGGATGGGTGTGAAGGAACGTGTGGAACATGCTACGGTGGGAAGGTGTGTAAGAGTGGTGTCTGTACCGCGGTCTGTACACCGAACTGTTTTCAGGATGCTAGTGTCTGTGGCGATGATGGGTGTGGTGGAACATGTGGTTACTGTGGAGGGTTTATGACATGTGTGGATGGTAATTGCATTAATGTGCCACCCGAAGATGTGTCAGATAGTGAGGAGGATACGATCGATTCTTTCATCTCAACACAGGCAGATTCGGGAGGATCAGGTGCTAGCACCGGCGGGGGTTTTTTTATAATTCATGAATGCCCAGAAGGACAGGTAATGCAACATGATATATGTTCCCCTAAGGGTGAAATAGTATCAGACGATGGTGGTTGTCAGGCATCCAATAAACCCAAGCTTGTTTTTTGGTGGGAAGCCTGGTTGGGAATGGGTTTACTTTATTTTCTTTTTCGAAAAGGTTAAGAATCAGTTGAAATGTTACAAAGAGGACAATTGGTAATGACAAACAATGGAACAATAGGCCTTGTCCTCAATATTTTTGATGCTATAGTATACCAACCAATGCAAGCAGAGGTATTATTAGAAAGTAACGTTGTAATGATACAATGTAACAAATTGAGAAAGATGACTGATTTAAATCAGGAACAAACGCTAGAAGAGCTAATTAATTCTAACTACCGGTCAGTTCTAGAGAGTTAGGAAATTTCAAATTATATAATAAAGGAAAAAAACATGAATAAAGATGATGTACACAAAATCGTGCAATTGAGACAATATGTGATCGACGAATATAGAAAATTGGCCGATCCAAACAGCGCAACAACCATGACTAAAGAACAGGATATAGGGCCGGTCATGGTGACTGTGATTCGTAGTCTTGAAGACCTGATGGGGGACAACGTTAAATTTGAGAACACAAGGAAAAAATGAATTATAGCAGACGCAAAAATGATAGTCTCATTCACACTCTTCTTGATGATATGAAAAAGATGGATGATGTTGTCACGAGACTACAACAGGCGGTCAGTCAATTGAGGCGTGAGGTCCAGGGGCTGAGCGAGAGTGTTGCACGTTCATCTGATGAGCCGAAACAAAAGGGCCACCGGGTACCCTACAACTCCAATACAAAGCCTGATATCGGACGAGGGACGGACAAATTCAAAAAACAGGGGGAATCGCTAGGGGAACAGGGGGACCGACACACGTCACCATCTTCGAACCCATGGGACGACCGCGGATCGACTAGATCGATTAGGCGTCCAGACACCATCTCCCACTTCTAGGGATCCAGCGCCGGCGTTGATGTGTATATTTCCGGAGTGACAAAGAGAGACGGGTAATTTCTAAAAACAGAGGGAATTGCTAAGGGAACAGGGGATAGAAAGACACACACTCCTATCAGTACTCCTATAGGATAGCGATTACCACCCAGCACCTGGCAGTTCCGGGCTCCAGCTGTCAGTATCTGGCCCTATATTGGGGCTAAATGGTTATAGACCGATGCAGCACTCGGCCATGGCTCTGATCAGGCAATTTTATAAAAGCCCTGGAATCAGTACCGAAAAGTATAATTTTGCTGCCGGAGTAGGCGGCAAGGACTTAGTACAGCCCGTAAGCGTTTGCACGCGTCAGCTTTTTCCTGTGATGGGGAGCTGCTCTAAGGCTCCATTACAATTGTACCTAGGCGCCCGTGAGTGTACATATTTTACTTTTTTTTTGCTTTTTTGCGTGTAAATTCCCCACCACCAGGTTATAATAGAACTATGGCCGGCTGCGACGGTGGTCGGTCTTGCTCTTTGAGTCTCCTAAACCTGAGTCCCGCCTGATCAGCGGGATCACTTCGAAGTCAGGCTGGGAGCCTCTTGCTATTTATTTTTCATGCACACGATAATTTTTTTGCACATGTAATTTTTTTGGAGTCTCTCACATGGCGCGCATTACTCGTGATATCCGGAAACGGGCTAAGAATATAGCCCAGATCAGTGGTACACTCAATGAACTGCGCGATGTCAAGTATGAGAGTCGCCAGACACTGCAGGATGTCAAGAGCGCGCTGCAGGCCGAGAGGGTGCTAGGCCGTCGGAGGAAGTTTGAGTGGGCTGAGGGAGGACGCGAGGCAGCCAGAGACGCCAGAATTAGAAAACACCAGGCGGAATTCCCCAACGCTGAGTACGGTGGGATGGCCCGGGTCAACAAGGACCTAGGTGCATGGTCACTCACCGGCAACGATAACGATCGTGACCTGAAAAAGGGAGAGCTGGTGATGATAGTCTCCGAGCGCTATCAGGTGGGTGCGCGCATGAAACCCCAGTTGAAGGACTGGGTTGTTGACGTGATGGTGGACGGATACGTTATCAAGGGAGTGCCGGCAATTAATTTGCGTACAATAGAGGAGTAAGTCGCGTGCAAAAGGACCGGTAGTAAGGTATAATAGAACTATAAGGAAGGCCAACCCAACCAAGGTGAGATATGGACATTGCAACTTTTAAAAACGTAGCCGGTAAGCTTCCACCCCACATCGCAGTGCTGATGCGAGGCCCGACCGGTATTGGTAAATCACACCTGGCGAGACAGGTGGCTGAGGGACTGGAACTTCCCTTTGTCGACGTACGTGGCTCTACCATGAGTGAAGGTGACGTTGGTGGATATCCTGATATTGACGGGATGAAAGAGACCGGTGTCATGACGTTCTGTATGCCCAGCTGGTTTGTTCGGGCATGTCGGGAGCCTGTGGTGTTGATGCTGGACGAACTTAATCGTTCGCTTCCCGGTGTCCAACAGTCCTTCTTTCAGCTTATCCTGGATCGTGAACTCGGAAATGACAAGGATGGTAACCCCTACCGGTTGCACCCGTCGACCCGGGTGTTTGCAGCTGTCAATCACGGTGCTGAGTACGACGTCAATGACATGGACCCGGCGCTGTTGCGTCGCTTCTGGACCGTCGACCTGGAACCCACAGTGGATAATTGGCTGGATTGGGCCCGTGATGAGGATCTGGATCCAGTGCTGGTGGACTTTGTCCGCCAACATCCGTCCCACCTCCGTGTCGATCCGACCAAGGTGGAACCGGGTACCGTGTGCCCCAACCCCGCCTCTTGGCATCGGGTGGATCAGGCACTGGACTACATGGAGATGACTCCTAGCAGCGTTGCCGGTAATCGTCCGGATGGATTCTATGCGGTGTGCCTGGGAATGATCGGTGTTGAGGCCTCCATTGCCTTCGCCGAATTTGTGGAAAAGTACGAGCTGGTGGTCAGCGCTGAAGACGTGTTGGATCGCTGGTCGAAGGTGAAGGACCAGGTGAAGGAGTTTACCGCTGACAACACCGGTTCCCTGGTGGAGAAGCTGGCGGATCACTTCAAGGATAATAAGTGGACTGAAAAACAGACCAAGAACGTGGTCAAGTTCACTGATATCGTGGGTGACGAAATGCTGGTGCACCTCTGGAACAAGATGGTAGCTACCCAGAATATTCCGAACATCCAGAAACTTCATAAGTTGTTGGGTACACGCGTGGTTGCGGCGGTAAAGGAAAGCCGGAACCTCAAGTAAGGAATGCTTTCTCTCCTTGGTTACACCTGGGTATGTGTTAAAACTGCCCTTCAAATAATTGCCAGGTAGTAAAAAGGCTAGCCAAAGATGATTGAATTTTTAGAACTACTAGGAATGCTCGTATTTACAGCCAGTATTTTGTATGTGTCACACGGCCTGTATCATGCATGCAAGGATTACCACAAGGAAGAATAAAAATATCCAATAGATTCAATGGCTTATGAGCACGGTCGACAGGCACGTGCAAAAGGTCCGCCGGTAAGGTATAATAAAGGTATACCAAGGAAAAAGGGAGTCAAATTGAGACCATTCCATATTACCTATGATTATCAGGAGAACGTAGCCAACCATCACCGGCCACCTAGGATGGCAACCGTACGGGCAATGGTTACAGTTTATGACACCTCCAAAGAGAATGCCCGAGCTGGTTTCACTGCAAAATATCATGATGGTGGTGGAGTGAAGGTGGTTAGTGTTACGGACGTATGGGGTGAAAATAATGGCTAGACTCTAGGGCGTGCCGGCTGTCAGGCAGTCGGACATG
>Ga0209434_1000779_pt1 | contig 14900 bp, 25 predicted proteins | sample ETNvirnome_2_300_FD_184068 | JGI IMG/M metagenome (GOLD analysis project Ga0209434, IMG submission 184068) | Marine viral communities from the Pacific Ocean - ETNP_2_300 (SPAdes) (version 2) | ecosystem: Environmental > Aquatic > Marine > Oceanic | place: Pacific Ocean | collected 2013-06-22
TGGACCGCTGTGTCTAGCATGTCTAGTACTTTTCTTGTTTTGCTCATGCGTCGTACATGTTCCCTAAGGTGCTTACTGTGTTGTTCTTTAGTTTTTTACTGGGTGTTGCACGGGAGTTGTGAAGTAATCGACTGTGTCACTTAGGTACAATTGGAATGTGTGGCTTTTCAGCGCGCTCAGCTGCTGCTATGCCTGGATTAAGAAAAGAGAGAAAGATACGCCGACCCTCTTCCGAGGAGATCTCTACATGCTTGGTGATCTTCCAGCCTTTTGTTTTGTACAGTCGTATCACTTTAGTAATGTAACCTACCCAATCCCACTTGACTTCAATCCACTTTCCGTAGGCCATCTGTTTTCGAGACCATTTGGATTCTAGCACTTTGTTGATTTTTTCGATAAGTGTGCGTTCGTCCATAATCCAACAACTATAGAATAATTATTGAGCTGCGCATAAAGATGACCTTCAGCACGTGATGATTTCCCATGTGTCATCATCATACTCGACTAAGCGCTTAAGACAACCTTTATTCTCTAAGAGTCGATTCCAATAGTCCGGCGAAGCGATCGATGGATAGTCTCCCGTCAATTTAGTATACCACACATGTCTCGCTTGTCCCATAAAAACGGAAGTAGGACGAGGTAGAAACAATCTGCCATCATCTGCTTCAATAAAGGTGGCTTCTCTTTTGATATCTCTGTCTATGATATCACCTCAAGCAGCTCTCGTTTGATATAAGCTTCCTCACCGGTATGAGTGCACAACAATTTTGCCAAGCCAGGAGTTGGTCTCCCCCAACCTAGTCTGGCTCTACACCGCGCCCGGAGAACTTGATACACTCGACCTTTGTAAAGAGGGATGTGATATGACTGCGGTGGCAATTTGGTTTCACCGGCATCATCTATGCCCTTCGCCGCATCAGTTTGATACCATGCATCCTGTTCTTCACGGGTGGTTGGTCGCCCGGCCTCCACAACGCCACGTTCATCATTATAATAGTTGGTCAGAGGATACCGAAGCTTTCCCCCATGATCTTCAGTGAAGCACACATCAGCATTGAGACGAACTAGAACACCTTTTTTTAGATCTTTCATTTTCCTTACCTTATGAGCGTCCAGAATCTCCATGATCGAGAATAACCCAGACTATGAGTGTACAATTGATTATCAATAACATGTAGAATGCTAGTAGTTCCATTACTATTAGTATCTTTCCCTTCCTACGGATAAATTTCTCCACCAGCCTTCGAAGAAGTAATGCACAATTGTCATGATTATGTTGAAAGTTATTACTAGTTCGATAGATGATCTCATTTCGCCGATGTACACATAAGTCATAATGAACAATAAACACATCGATAATATGCGCCAGACAATTACCTTATTAATATCATTCTTCTTCATTATGCACCTTTATAGATCTATCATGTTATGTGGAGGAAATATTTGCACTATTCCCTAGTCCGTCGACTCAAAGACAAATAAAATGATAACATTACCATCCACAACAACAACAAAAAAGCAGAGGGAAGCTCATCTCCGATAGAACACCCTCCTGCTTCGGTCGATTCTGAACTGTTGTAATGGGAATCCGGTACCGGAGTATGACATGTCCCGTATTCGAATATCTGCCCTTCCGGACATACCGTTCCCACTATCAACCCACCACTTCCAGCAGAATCTGGTTGAGGGACAACAGAAGAAACTTCAACATCCTCTCCGCCACTACCTGACACGTCTTCGGATGTTACATCAATACAGTTACCGTCCACACATGTCATGAATCCCCCACAATAACCACATGTTCCCCCACAACCATCGTCACCACAGATACTTCCATTCTGAAAACAATTCGGTGTACAGACTTCAGTGCAGACGCCGCTCTTACACACCTTCCCATTGTAACATGTTCCGCACGTTCCCTCACACCCGTCCGACCCGCAGTCCTTACCTGCACAATTTGGTGTGCAGATAGAAATGCATGTTCCAGAGATGGTGCACTCTAGACCCAAACTACACACCCCACATACTCCTCCGCACCCGTCCAGACCACAGTGCTTTCCAACACAAGCGGGAGTACATGTGAACCCCGAAGTACCATCACAGTTCATAGGATGTTCAGGAGGACCAGAAACAGGTGACGTCATACAATCATACCAACCCTTTGTAGATTCCCAGCCACAGACTGTAGATCCACTAGCATCCACGCACTCCGGAATCATATCTGCACAGTCATCACATATGTCGTCACAACAGTCACCCAACGCCACACAGTTTGGATCACATCCGCACAAGAAAGCACCTCCTGCAGATTGCTTGTACCCTCCACACTTTCCGTAACAGTTTCCCCCAGGCTGAAGGACGTTGAGTTCACAGTCCCACTTACACAGGTTTCCCGTCGCAGGTTCACAGAATATCACAGCACTTCCATCGCAGCACCCGTACATGTCAATGTCACCACAATCGGTGGATAGTGTCTCACCCTGGTTGCAGTAGACGCCGGCAGGGGCTATATTCATATTCATGAATAAAAATACAAGAAGCCCAAATACTCCTGGTAAGCATTTTTTCATTTACTCACTCGTAACACCCAGGAGTGGCTTTCCACTCCTCTTTTTCCATCCTAGTGCGCAATTCCAATTTCCATGCTAGCCTGATTACCTCTCTAGCATATGCATGACCCCTCTTCCACATTTTGGGACCGCGACACCGGTAACCGACATTGTAACCACAGAGTCCGGTGTGCACACTCCCTCGACCATATTTCTGAATCCAGTGCTTTAGTATTTGTGCACCCCTTTCAATGGCCATCGTAGGATTTTGTTGTAACTGTCGACAGCTTACATATCCAGCTTTGGACTTTTTGGTAAATCTTGGAATAATCTGAGTCAAGCCACATGCATTGGCTCCACTGCGCGCTCCGGTAGACCACCTGCTTTCCACATATATGAGTGAGGTTAGAATATACGGATTGATATCATTTTTTTCGGCAGCCTGTACCACCGTTGGCATATGCTTGCAGGCCACATCAGCATTAGCCCATCCCATGCTGAGTACTGCAGCACAAATTAATTCAGTAAGACCCAAGAGTGTCCTCCGTTATAGTGACAGGGATATTAATTTTCTATTATATCCCTTGTAGCTGAATTTATATAAATGGCCGTCACTTTTTTGTGCTAACTTTTTTTATTTGCTTAACATATACGCTAGCCTGAGATGCAAGAAGTGTTAGGTGTTCCATAACATCATCTAGCATCCCCTTTAATTTTTTATTTTCCTGACGCAACACCTGATTTTCTAATTCAAGTTCTACCAAACGTTTTCCGTCCTTAATATTTTCTAAGGTCTCTTTAACGCCATCAATTATTTTATCTCGAATTTTCTGCATCTGTAATTGTATGATTAAAAAGTGCACTTTATAGATTGCATCTGTAATTACCCAATTATTGAAGTTCCTTTAGTATTGAAAATTATTGCCGCTGAATCTACTGGACCATCGAAATTATAACCAAACACTTCAAGCGACCGATTGTACTGTTCTTCGACCTGTGCAATAAGACTATCATCATAATATTCCTTGTAGTGTCTATTGTTTCTAGAGGGTGACACGTTAATTTTCGGTAATTCAGATATAATTTTCTCATCCATGCCATGCAGTAGCGCCAGTCCCCGGGTCAGGAATTCATACCGGATAACAAAGTCGACTTGAATGACACCAGCAGCATCCAGAATCTGGAAGTAAGGGGTCATTGCGAAATTTTTGATCAGAAAAGACCACTGAGCATCTTCGGCAAGATCTCCCTGGAATAGTTTCATAACATATTCCTTAAAATTGCCAATACCGCGGCGGCTATTTGCCCACCCAACGTTACCCTTTTTCGTATGACTGTACATGCTGACCAACCAATCGTAGGGATTTCTCACCACCACAAATATCATAGCATCATTTGGTTCTTTAACTCCGAGCTGGACCATAGTGTGTTTGCCATGGACATTCCGGTCCCTTAGGCCCACTATCCCCTTACAGTATTTTTTCCTTCCATGAATCTTCTTTTCAGTCTCACTCACAAAACTGCCGGCCGTTTTTGGAATGTGCAAAAAATACATCCTTTCTTGAGCGCGGACGTCCTGTAAAAAGTATTCGACAGGGGTGCTTACTAACGGATGATAGTTCCATTTCTTACATAGTTTCCCCCACGATTCCAGCTGGTATGTATCAATACCCTGGGGTTTCTGGCAATTAGGGGGAGCACTTTTCATTTTTGTCGGAGTGAATCATGGTTTGGGAGTGGGAGGGCTAAACTTGTTTCGCGCGTCCCACATGAGCTTAATGGCTTCAAATACCCCCGGGGGGTCAAGGCCGTGAGCACTAGCGATGGTATACGCCTCATTTATTAATTCCTGAACCCGGGTGAACACCTCAGCTGACTCTAGTACACCAACCCTATTATCTAAAGCTTTCTCGCGCTTGTTGAGTTCAGTTATCCTCACGTCCAGATCATTAGCCTGTTTTGTCAGGTCTTTCTCCATTGCGATTAATTTTTCGCCTCGCTCGTCATGACTACTTGGATTTAACTCGCGAATATTATCTGTATTTGGCATATACATTTTCCTCTGTCATTTAATGTGAAATACTAGTAACGTCCCATTATTTTGTGATAAATTACTTATAACTGGGATTCAACCTCATATGAGACCATTCTTGGTCAGACGTTCATGACGACTTGAGGTAAGCAATAGAAAGATCCCAATGATACTAAGCATTATCGAGTAGAATATTCCTACCCCAATAAACAGCACCCCGAAAACCTTGGATACCTTGAGTGCGACCAGCGTTGCCTTCCGATACCCATACTTTTTGGCTAGTAGTGCGCGGAGGATTCGTCCTCCGTCCATGGGAAATGCCGGAATCAGATTAAATACTCCCAGCATTATGTTAACCATGATAAAGTAGGATATCCAACTGGCATTACTAATAAACATCAGAAGCAGCGCCAGAACCACTAAGATAAAATTAACTATCGGTCCTGCAATGGCTATCCATATTTCTGCCTTACTGTCATTAAGGGTCCTGTCCAGTAGAGCAATACCCCCTATAGGAGTTAGCAAAATCTCACTAGTCCGAATTCCAAAGACCTGACCTACCACCGCATGACCTAATTCATGTAATACTACAGACCCAAATAACATAAAAAGAACAGACGCCACGTTCAAGCCGGCTGCCCATCCACTAGTGGCCATCTGAAAGAGGATAAGGATTCCGGCAAACCACACAAATGAAATGTGGAGCCTAACCGGAATCCCTCTACACGTGAATAACCTCATGTATTAAATTATACTGCCTCTGCATCAATTATATCATCATCGGCAATTTCACCATCTGCACCTGGCTGTTGTACTTCCTGCTCTTGGCTCATGGAAGCATAAAGAGCCTGTGAGATTTTTTGCATCAACTGTTGCACATTTTCTTGGGCCGACTGCATTTTATTAACATCATCAGACTCTAGAGCATCTCTTGCACCACTAAGCGCAGTGTCAATATCATGTTTGTCAGTATCTGTCAATTTATCACCATGCTCTTTAAAAAGTGCCTCTGTTTGATAAATGACCTGGCCTAGATTATTTTTTGTCTGTACTTTTTCCTGATATTCCTTGTCCTGTTCTGCATATTTCTCTGCATCTTTTACGGCACCTTCAATGTCACCATCGGAAAGACCACCTGAAGCTTCAATCTTCACATTCTGTTTTTTGCCGGTTGCCTTATCCTTTGCCTCAACGCTCAGGATTCCATTTGCGTCGATGTCAAAACTAACTTCAATCTGGGGTATGCCTCGAGGTGCCGGTGGGACCCCGTCCAAATTAAAGTTAGCCAAAGTACGATTACCACTGGCAACCGAACGCTCACCCTGAAGGACATGAACAGTTACGCTGGACTGATTATCATCAGCAGTAGAAAAGACTTCTTTCTTACTGACGGGAATTGTAGTGTTTCGTGGTACCAACGTAGTCATGACTCCACCTAGGGTCTCAATTCCAAGAGAAAGGGGCGTTACATCAAGAAGAAGAATGTCGGATACATCACCTGACAACACGCCTCCTTGCACTGCGGCTCCGGTTGCAACTACCTCATCCGGATTCACACCTTTGTGGGGTTCACAACCAAAGAATTCCTGAACTAATTTTTGGACCAGCGGAATGCGGGTTGAACCTCCAACTAGAATTACTTCATTGATATTCCCTTTTGCTTTCCCGCTGTCTTTCATTGCCTGGCTACATGACTTAAAAGTCTTTCCAATAAGTTTATCAATTAAATTTTCAAATTTGGAACGGGTGATAGACTGTTGGAGATGTTTTGGACCGGTAGCATCCGCCGTGATAAACGGAACATTAATTTCGGTCTCCATTTTACTTGACAATTCAATTTTAACCCGCTCAGCACCCTCTTTAAGTCGCTGTAGCGCCATATTGTCTTCTCGCAAATCAATTCCGGTACTCTTCTTGAATTCATCCGCTATGTAATCGATTAGAATCTCATCAATATCATCCCCACCTAGTTGGGTGTTTCCATTTGTTGCCAATACCTCAACGACACCATCACCAACCTCAAGAATTGAGACATCAAAAGTACCACCACCCAGATCGTAAACCGCGATCAGTTGATCATTCTTTTTATCTAGGCCATATGCTAACGCGGCAGCTGTTGGCTCATTAATGATACGTCTGACCTCAAGTCCGGCGATCTTGCCGGCATCTTTAGTGGCCTGACGTTGACTGTCATTAAAGTAAGCCGGTACCGTAATAACAGCTTCGTTAACTGCGAACCCTAGGTAGTCTTCAGCAGCCTCCTTCAATTTTCTCAACACATGCGCACTAATTTCAGGGGGACTGTATTCCTTTCCCCGGATATCGATATCGGCGGATCCACCCTTTCCCTTCGTCACTTTATACGGTAGCTTACTTCTCACTTTCTTCGTCTCAGCAAAACGCCGACCGATTAAACGCTTAGCTGAAAAAACTGTGTTTTCCGGATTCATCACTGCCTGACGTTTAGCAACTGTGCCTACCAGCACCTGCCCCTTGTCGTCAAATGCCACAATGGAAGGGGTGGTGCGATCCCCCTCCTGATTGGCAATCACCTTTGCTTCCTTTCCTTCCATTACCGATACACACGAATTTGTGGTACCTAGATCAATTCCAATAATTTTTGACATATTTTATGTACTCCATTAAATTAAAACTATTATTTTGACAGATTATGTCTATCATCTATACCAATTTAGTAATCATTTCAGAAATTGACACCCCTAAAATGCATTTTTTACAAATTATTTTAAAATTCCGTTGAATAATTGAAGTGTTCAAATATCCAGGAATGATTTTTAATAAGGTCTTTTTTTATCTGGGGCGATAATTCGGCACCCTGTCCTGGCTTGCCCTTAAGAGTGCCGACATGTCCCTTACGTATACCGGCGTATACGTTTGGTGTCTCCGCTTCCGGAAATAATGATCTATCTTTGTTTCTGTTCACATTGGTATTTATAAATATCACTTGAGCCTCTTCAGCACTACATTCAATCTGCAGGAGAGAGGCAATGTATTTGATCTTTTCCAATTCCCTGTCCCAGAAATCTTCATACTTTATGAAATGTACCTGCATATCCGGACGGTAACCCATACACTCTTGGAATATTTGAAGCTGTCGAAACTTCAGAAGTTCCCTCATGGGCTGCTCCATTGCACCGGTATCCCCAAAGTTCCGTAACGCAGAAAAATAGGCGTCAAATGGATGCCTCACGGTACAGAACACTTTTTCATACATGTAAAAAAGAGGGCATACATCCCCAAACTCATGGGATTTAATCGTGGTACCACCACTCAAGAGTGTCATAACCTGCCATACAGCTGTTGAGCCAGATCGTGGTATACCGGATAAGAGATAACGTGCTTGCCGGCGACGATGAGGAGCGGTTGCGAGTTTTGCCCCATCAAAGGTAGCCACAAAGGCCGGTATCACCGCTTTAGGCGGGAACGGATGGTGCCCACATAAGCAAGGATACACACAGGGTAGATTGGTCATGTAAATAGATGAATCCGAAGTTGAACCCCCAGACCCCCGTGATTGGGCTTCGGGACCATACCACCACAACCCATGGCCGTCCTGGGTTACGCCGTCCATGATCCGCTGCCAATTTTTCTGAAAAGAAATTGGCGCGCTGTTTTCATCAAATTTTTCCATAAAAATTATACTTTAAAATTGATACTACCCAAGTGCATTTTTTAAAATTTCTTCTCTGGGTGGTAGTGACTGTGTCCTTAACATTCTTCTTTTAATGGGATTTCCGGTTTTGGGTGAATCGTATGTTGACCATGGATTTTCGCCCCGGTGATTCTTTTTTAAACGAGAATCTTCACTCTTAGCAATTAAGCAAATTGGAGACTTTATCATGACATCATGTAATGCCTTTATGCAAATTGCCTTTTCTTTAATACCCAATTGTTCCCATGGTTGTCTATATAGTTTTGCAGCATCAGACTTTATCAGTCCTGAAATAATACTGCTAATTGGATTAACATGTTCCACACATGGGAATGTTGACCCTCCTGATTTCCAATATTCAATTTCTCTTCCTGTCCTCCGTATCTTTCCAATCACCTGTGGATATATACGATTACCTGAATAGTTACAAATTTGTTCCAACCCATCAAAGTCAGTGAGTTTTTTTAAAGTAACAAGGTGGTTCTCCATCTCTTCGGATATCCACCAGTCAAGGTAAGGTGTCAGTTCTCTCAAAATACGATCTAGAATATAACGAATCTGTGAATCGTCTGGATCATGGACGTATTCCCCCATCCACGGATGAATCGATTTCACAAAACTTAAAAAACGAGTGGGTTGTATTTTAAATCTCCATTGAATAGTTAAAATGTTTGAAAATCCATGGATGATTTTCAACAATGTCTTTCTTGATCTGTGATGGTAGTTCAACGCCCTGTCCCGGGCGCCCCATCAGGAGACCGACATGCTCTTTCCTGATCGCAAAACTTTTCGCATCCTGATCCTGTGTTAGCGATCTTTCTCTATTTTTATTGACACTAGTGCGATCCAAAATCTGTTGAGCCTTTTGATCATCACAGTCAATTTCGAGAAGGGTTGCGATATGTTTAATCTTTTCCAATTCCCTGTCCCAGAAATCTTCATACTTTATGAAATGTACCTGCATATCCGGACGGTAACCCATGCACTCTTGAAATACTTGAAGTTGTCGAAACTTCTGAAGTTCCATCATGGGCTGGAACATTGCACCCATGGACCCAAAGGCCCGCAATGCAGAAAAATAGGCGTCAAATGGATGTCGGACACAACAGAGTACTTTCTCGAAACGAATAAAAAGAGGACAGACAGAATTAAATTCAAATGACCTGACACTGGCATGTCCCTTTAACCCTGTCATAATCTGCCATACTGCCGTCGACCCGGATCGTGGCATGCCGGACAGAAGATAGGGGGAGTCATTTTGCTCATTTCCATCAACAGAACGTGTGTGCATATGCATCACTGGGTTAGCTGGGAAGGGATGTAACCCACACACACAGGGTTGCACCATTGGTAGGTTCCATTTATCATAGAGTACTTCATCTACCAAGTTGTCGACGTCGCTAAAAGGCGATTTCCTAGGATTGATTTTTGATGTTCTTTTGTCATTTTGCTCCCACCACAAACCATGCCCGTCGATCGACATATTTTTGTCCCGGCAGTGGTTACATGCACCCCCCACCAGCATCCTCTTCACTCCCCTAGGCTCGGTATCAGATAAATTCATATTATGTTCAAGTACCTCAAATCTCAATTGAATAATTGAAGTGTTCGAAAACCCATGGGTGATTTTTGATGATATCTTTCTTGAGCTCAACAGGTAAATCGATTCCCTGTCCTGGTTTACCACGGAGGTTTCCAACATGGGCACTATGGATACCACCATGTTTCAATCCTCGAGTTGTGTCTCGTTTTTCCGATGATGATCTTTTTTTATTTTTATCTATACTGGTATGTTCTAGAATTTCTGAAGCTCTTTTATCATCACAGTCTATCTCAAGCAGAGAGGCAATATGTTTAATTTTTCCTAATTCGTCATCCCAAAAATCTTCGTATTTAAGGAAGTGCACGTGCATATCCGGCCGGTAACCTATTGACTCTTGAAATATTTGAAGTTGGCGAAATTTATAGAGTTCCTCCATGGGTTTATTCATTCCGCCTGTCTCCTTAAAAGCCCGTATCGCAGAAAAATAGGCATCAAATGGATGACGTACGGTACAGAGCACTTTTTCATATTTGAAAAAAAGAGGACATGAATCAGTGAACTCATGCGACCTACTAATAGTACCTTTGCTCAAAAGCGTCGCAATCTGCCAGGCAACCGTCGATCCGGATCGTGGGATCCCAGATAAGAGATAAAGTGAGGGCCTCAGCACTCCGTCATAACCACATAGCTTACGTTGCACCACTGGTTCGTAGGGTAAAGGGTGACCCCCACAAAAACACGGGTACACATCCGGCAAGTTTCTCCAACCCCAAAGTTGGTACGGATGGTGGTAGGGATTGTTTATGTTTACCTGGCTGCTAGCTTTTACCAGTGTGCCCCACCATAACCCCTGGCTACTATCTGAAATTGGATCCATAGGGATGATGTCTTTCTTATATGAATTCATTTAAATTCCCAAATATCTGATCTAATACCATCACCGAAATTGAAATAGATCAGATTTTAAAATTACCTGAAGCTTCTCAGCAATCCCACACTCCGGAAAGTTTGACTCAGCCGGCGCTCAAAAGTTCAATCTCAAAATTCAAATTCTTTCCGGCCATCGGGTGATTTAAATTTAGTACCACTGATTCATCATCAAAGGAGTCAACAGTCGCCACGAATGGTTGGCCGTCCGGCGCATGCCCCTGGATAGGTACACCTACCTCAAGTTCAAATTCCGGAGAAAATAACTGACGTGAGACACTGTGAATCAGTTCCGAACGTATATCTCCATATGCATCTTCGGTAGTTAATCGTATTGTCTTAGATTCTCCTACTGACATGTCACTAATCGCTGCTTCGAAACCTGGGATCATTTGATCAACGCCCATTTTAAATTGCAGCGGCGCGCCTCGAGTACGTGAATTATCAAACTCGGTACCATCATCGAATGTACCCACATAATGTACGCTTACTACTTGCTCAGTTTTAGGATCGCCCATTATCTTTTTTCCTGTTTTTTGTATAAATTAAGTGTTTAGAATAAGGCACCTGTAACCCCGTGCCTTCCTGCGGATTTTTTGAGCCTTACTTCTTCTGAATAAATGCATAAAGCTTCTCAGCCTCAGCAATTATTTCTTCAGTTGTGTAAGGTTCCACCGGTTGCATTTGTGATACATCGGTTTTCAGGTGCTCATTGTCAAACTGTCTAGAAACCTTTTCCGAAAGAATGGCCTGTGCCATCCCTAACAAATCAGTGCGAAGTTCATATCCGCTTTTTTTTGAATCACTCATTTTTTTCTCCTGTGTGTGTTGTGAGTGTGCCCGAAGGCATTTATAAAGTAAATGCATTCTAGCGAGTGTATACTAAAAATGAGGCACCTGTAACCCCGTGCCTCCCTGCGGAATATATTAGAAGCTACGCGCTTCCTTAATATTTACAGCACAAGGTCCTTTTCTACCTTCTCCAACTTCATACTCAACCTTATCACCTTCATTAGCGGTTGAACCTGGTAGCTCGGAAACATGAAAGAAAAGATCTTCTCCTTCATCTTGAGTGATAAACCCAAAACCCTTGCTAGCATTAAAAAATTTAACTTTACCTTTATTCATTAATTTTCTTCTTCTTTTTATTGTTTAAAAAATGAGGCACCTGTAACCCCGTGCCTCCCTGCGGATATAAAATTTTACTCAATAGGAATCTTAAGATTGTCCTTGTTCTTGAGAATTTTAAGCTCATTATTTTCCTGGATGGCTTCTTTTACCGAATTAACACCGGTAGGTACAGCCTCAGGGGACTCTGCAACCGGTGCCTTTTCAATTAAAACCGCCGGTGCAGTTGGGGTGGTGAGGTTAATCTTCTCCGGAGCCTCTACCTCCGATGTTTGTTGGGGTGTATCCGACTGAGCATTATCAAATGCATAATAGCCGAAATAAAGTGCACCAAGCACTGCAGCACCACCAATCAATTTTTTATGTGTATCTGTGAAGTACTTCATTCTTGTTCCTCCTCTTCTTCTTCAGAATCAGTATCATCATTGTTTGACTCATCAGATGAGTCACTAGTGTCGGTAGTGTCGGTATCGGTAGGTTCGCCCTCACCTTCACCTTCACCTTCACCCTCACCTTCACCTTCTCCTTCGGATGCAACTACATCCTCGGGTGCCACTACAGCAACATCACTCTCACTTTGAGCATCTGACGTTCCTGCATTGCAGTCTGCATCGTCACCACATCCGGTCACGGCAAACATAAAAAAAACCGCCATAATGGCAGTAAGAAATTTTCTCATTTTTTCCTCATGTTATTAAAAGTGAGGCACCTGTAACCCCGTGCCTCCCTGCGGGAAATTAGATTGAGACTAAATATACTAGCTCACGTCAACTGTGTTTAGGCCATCAGACAAAAAGCTGTTGAGTGCCTTGGCCTCTTTAACGGTCAGGATAAGGCTTGATTGGCCTACGCTGTACTGTCCATCAGCCGGTTGAGTGGCGATGGTTACGGTGTTCGATCCTGCCTGCTTGGCAGTCGTGTTGCGGTCGATAGTAAAAGCAAAACGCTTGGTATTTTTAGTCTTAATATACTTCATATATATTCCTTTTTAATTTAGTTAGATAGTATGTCTAAGTCATCATTTGACTAGATTATGAATTATAACCCAGTCTTTTCATTGTACAAGAAAAAAATAGCTATTTTTTCATGCTCATATCGTAAAAATAACACCCCGCTGAATATGATTTCTTTCCGATGAAAAATATCATATGGTGGTACCATTTCCAATTCTTTCCCATATAGGGAACATCAAATTTTTCAAACAACTGAAAGGAAAATTCACAGAAGATATACCCTAGCCACTCTGCTACCTCCCTTTTGACATTCTTTATTTTCATCAACTCACCCTACGATTCCGAAGCCTTTCAATGATCGGAATAGCTAACATTGCCAGGGCACACCCAAACATGATCCCTACCGTCATTCCTTGCATTGCCGGATCAATAGCTGCAGCAACCCCATCAGAGACCATATTGAAACCGGTGGCACCCACTACGGCTCCCAGTAGTGGGTTTGATTTCTTACCCATTTTTTTAGCCAGCCAACCCTCAATGTCTACCCCCAGATACATTCCAATAAGAACGATACCGTTATCAAGCAAACCGAATACTGTGCCATCCGGCATATGGTCAAACATTACATACCCCCACTGACTACTTTAAGATTTCTAGTTTTTTCAAGTCCCATTCCCTCATCTGACCATAATACATGCGCCCAGCTCCATTGCGCACCGAGCACCTGCTTCCCTCGTATCTCTTTGGTGCACCTTTCCTCCTCCAGAAATCCAATAATGATACCGGGCGGTGAGTGGTCTTGCTTCATTCTTACCACATCACCGATTTTCATTTCAAGCAGCTCCTAGCAATCAAAACTAGAGTAACTAATGTGCATGTGAGCGTGACCATAACACCGCATGCAGCCGCTACTTCTGTTAACGGAAAATCTACAATAGCTGCTTCAGTCATTGCCAATCACCTCTACCAGCTCTCGCTTAATATAGGCTTCCTCACCGGTATGAGTGCATAACAATTTCACCAAACCGGGGGTTGCATTCCCCCACCCTAATCGTACTCTACAACGAGCCCGAAGAACCTGGTATATTCTATTTTTATAAAGCTTTACAAGGTAGGACTGAGGAGGTAATTTGGTTTCCCCGGCAGAATCCATCCCTTTTGCAGCATCGGTCTGATACCACACATCCTGTTCTTCACGTGTGGTCGGTCGACCTGCATCCACAATGCCACGTTCATCACAGTAATAATTGATGAGAGGATATTGAAGTTTACCTCCCTGTTCTTCGGTAAAACAAACATCCTTATTGAGACGAACCAGCGTTCCTTTTTTTATTTTTTTCATACAGACCTCTGTAGTATGGGATTATAGTTTTATTTATTATCTCTATTGTTTCTTGTGGGCCTGCTGTCCAATATGCCTTTTCCTCTTTTTTTACGGCATTATAAATTGCATGATCATTTCCTCCCTCTTCGCAACGATCACCTACAAACCAAACATCACGTCCAATAAAATGTTGAAGAGCAAAAGTCTTATTCCACCCAGACGGAAAAACATCTAAGGATGTCTGGCCGCCAAGCGCAATTTCAATTCCTTCAATATTTTTTTTCTTTAATTTCTTCTCTAGTTTTTTCTTTGCCCTATTTCGATATTGGTTATCCCTATCAAATTCTAGAAAACCAGCACGCTCCTCATCCTGGGCATCTCTTCCGATTGGGCACCAATTTAATAGACTCTGCCTGTAAGAAATGAAATTTCCGGTAAAGAGTAGCGGGACATTATGCATGGTTAGTAGTTTTTTCTGGATACCTAAGATGTGTGTGAGTAATTGAGTATATGTATCATTGCCAATTTCTGTGCGCATGTCAACAGCATATGTCTGTCTCCACTTGTAATCTAGATACCGGTATACCTGTGTTCCATTACAAGGAAGTAGATGAAGGTGCACCGTTTTTACAGAGCCCACCTCGCTCCACAATGTGCTACATTGTTCATTTAAATAATTCAGTCCGGATCCGGTGACTATACCAATATCTGTATATTCAGATAACCCAACCAACACCTTAACCATATTCCACTTAATTGGTTTTCTAGAAG
>Ga0209434_1000780_pt1 | contig 14900 bp, 4 predicted proteins | sample ETNvirnome_2_300_FD_184068 | JGI IMG/M metagenome (GOLD analysis project Ga0209434, IMG submission 184068) | Marine viral communities from the Pacific Ocean - ETNP_2_300 (SPAdes) (version 2) | ecosystem: Environmental > Aquatic > Marine > Oceanic | place: Pacific Ocean | collected 2013-06-22
ATCCAGATGTTGTTAGTTTAAAGAGTGAATTAATTATTAGCGGCTCTGAGCACGATTCTACAAATACTTCAATGTTCGTTAATTATATGCCGGGTTGGATCCTGGATGAGCATGATGATAATCAGAATAATAATCTTAAATATTTATCTCACATTATCGGTGCATATTTTGATAAGCTGCACATGCAAATCACGGAGATTCCAAAATTTAAAGGAATAAGCTATACAAGCGCCTCCCATAAGCCTTATCCGTTTGCACAACATTTGCCCCAATCTCTCGGACTATATGTGCCGGAACTTTTTGTTGATGCCAGCGTGAGAGAGAAATTTTTAAATAGAAATGAATACAGTAAATTTGAAGCAGATTTAACAGAAACAAAAAATCTAATTTATCTTAATATCTATAACAATTTAACACAAATTTTTAAAAGCAAGGGAACCGAGAAGTCAGTTAGAAATCTTCTCCGATGCTTTAACGTTGATGAGCGTTTGATCAAATTAAACACGTATCTCTATAATAACACCTATACTCTCAGCAACAATCTAAAACAAACAATAGAAAATAAAACATTATTAAATTTTAATAAAGTAGAACATTTAGGCGCCGTCGTTTTTAATGCTTACTCGGGATCTGCCATTCCGCTTGAAAGTAGGGGCTTTATATCGGGTTCTCAAGGCGCCCCTCCGTATGAAGATAAATACGGCTTTACAATGGAAGCGGATGTAACGTTTCCCAATTATTTAAAAACATCTGGAACTTTTGATCGAGATTATAAAGAGGTATCTTTATTTGGAATTCATACTGTTATCACATCTTCTAATTTGGCAAAGCAGGAATCAGCCGGCGGAAACCCAACTAATGAAACTGCCGGTGTTGTAACTCAGGTTCCGGGTTATGATCCTTGTAATTTTCAAGTAACTGCTGTTAAATCGAAAATAAATCCAAGAAATGTTTATTTTAGAATTACCGGCTCTAATCATCCTCATTATATTCCGGAACTAACAAGCAGTATTTTTAAGAATGTGTATGATAATGATCGATGGAATATCTCAGTTAGACTTAAGCCAAGTAACTATCCTTATGCTGACATAGTTACCGGCTCTGGAACATATACATATGATTTAATTTTTAGAGGTATTAATACGCTTCTTGGGAACGTACAAGATAGTTTTGAATTGACCGCATCAATAGCTAAATCAGATGCTCAAGCTTTATTACATGCAGGAAAAAGAGCGTATGTAGGCGCGAGAAGAACAAATATTACCGGCGCCCTAAAGATTAAAAGTGATGTTATGTTTGGCGGCCTTAGATATTGGATGAAATATGTTTCAAACGAATCTCTTGATCAACACATATATGACATAAATAATTCTGGAATATCAGCATCTTATGAAAATATTTCCCCACTTGATCCTCTAACCAGTTCATTCGCAAATAATGAAACATTTAATTATAATGCATTAGCTTTAGATTGGAACTTTAATAGCGCAACTGCTTCAAATGATTCAACTTCGGGCGCTCAATTTTGGGTTGATGATATTAGTTCTGGTTCGGTCTTGACAAGACAAAATTATGGATGGATAGGCAGCGCATCGGGCTGGCAACACACCGGAAGAGGTTTTGGATTTTCCACAAACTCAACAGAAATAAGTTTATACAATAAAGTAAATTCGTATAAATTTATCGATCCAGAGATGGCCGTATCGTCTGATATGATACAGATTTTATCTGAAGATGACAGGTTGTTTGGTGTTGACTATAATGTTCCAAGCTATTTCTTTACTATTGAAAAGAGCATGTATAATGCAATATCAGAAGAGATATTAGAGTTTTTTGCTGGAGTTGTAGATTTTCATAATGTAATTGGAGAGCCAGTTAACAGATATAGAGGCAGATATAAGAAACTTGAAAAACTGAGAGAAATGTTTTTTAGAAAAGTTGGCTCTGTGAGTCAAGTTGAAAAGTTTGTGGAATACTATAAGTGGTTTGACGATGCTTTATCTGAAATTATTGCACAATTATTGCCAGCTTCTGCGGAATTTGTGCCAGATGTACTGAATACAATCGAAAGTCATGTATTGGAGAGAAACAAATATAAGACTCAATATCCAACACTTGAATTTCAAATACCTGAAATAGAAGATGCAATGCGCGGACAGGAAGAGCTTTCATATCCATATAATATGGGTCATTCACCGCAGCCAGCTTCTCCTCGATCTCAAAAAGTTCGCAAATATTTCTGGCAAAGAAGGGCACTCAGAACATCGGTCGAATTAACTGCAAGAAATGATATATCTGGCGATAATACTTTGGCTGATACTATTGATGTTCAAAGAGAAGCGATAAGAAAGACCATTTGGTCTAAGCCGTACTTAAGCTCAAGCCGGCCATTTTTGTTTACTGTAGGTGGCACTGCCCATCATAAATCTACATATGAGCAAAGAAATTTTGGTAGCCTGTATCGCTTTACGGTTGATAATCCCGTTGGTACTGGTAGTTATGTAAAAGGCGGCGTTAACTTTAATTGTAATAAAAATATACACTTTATATATGACGCTGTTCACTCGGCCGGCCCAGTAAATCTTACCGAAAACATTTTTGTACCTTCTAATGTATTATTAGGAGATGCAGACGATCTTGTTAAATTACAAGATTTAGAAATGTTAGATGCCAATCCAACTGGTAAGAAAATTAAAAGAACAATTAAAGTTCAACACGGTAGAAATTGGGAAGAAGGAAATGGATATAAAAATACCAAGTCATCTTTCGCCTTTCCGTTTAACATTTTCAGCTCTTCAGTTACCACAGGATATAATAAGTCTGTAGTTGATCGTATAACTGCTAATGTAGAAATTACTAATTTACATAATGATGTATATGGTGACGATCTAGAAAAACCAATGCAAGGTCCATTTACGGAACATCACGTTGGCGGTCATCAATCCAGACACATTAGTTTAAATACCGGCTCTGATGATTGGTACAATAGACCAGAAGCATGGAAAATATTATTGGGCAAATGTCCTAATTCTTCTGGCGCTGTTGGTTTGGCTGGCGCTGATTATCCTTGGCCTGTGCCCGATATGCTAGAGCCTTCAGTTCGTCCTATGATCCCATATCCCATGACAGCATCACAAAAAGCTGTCTATTATAGAGATTTTACTGCCAAGAGGCCTGTTAATATTAAGAATATTCTTATAGCCACTGCATCTCAATTAGCTGGCGGCAAACGAACCGGTCTTAATCTAGGAAACTATAGCAAAAATTATGAAGTAATTCATACAGTTGGCGCTTACGCAACAAATAGAAGACAAGTCGATCAGCAGGCTACATTGCCAACTGCCGTACAAAACATAAATCCAGGCCGGCCAAATTATACCGATATAGTTAATAATTTTATAAACCTTCATCATGCTAGCGGAAATCATTTCAATTATGATTTGGAATATGCTCCCGTTCAACTAACTGGTGCTGACAATAAATCTATTATTATCTCAAGATTCGCTGCTCCTGGCGGCCCCGAAGTGATGTCAAGAGGATTCCAGGACATCAGATCGGCAGAATTTTCAGTATATAACTCAATTAATAATAGAAATCTTTCTGTTTTAAAACCATTTCAAAGTCCTAGTGGATCGTTTACTGTGCCTTTCGGCACCGGCGCCGCAGGCGCACGAGTATTTGATATTCATGGTAAAGATTTTGGATTAAATGCCCATGCGGCAAGACATACTGGAAGATTTGGACGAGACTCGTTATTTGTAACTTCGGCAGGCAATTTACCAGGAGCATCTTATAATCAGCTTCCTGGATTTCATAAAACTCATCGAAATCATCTCAAGCGGATGGAATCTGGATCGATAACCTCGTCTGTATATGACAACTATTATGTTCAGCATCCGATTCCTAGATCTGATAAGCAGTATTCATGGATAACATCTTCAATTTATGATCCTGATTCTATTAGATTTTCCGGTCGCCCAAGTATGTTGAACGAATTCTCTGTTTATTATTCTACATCTGCAGGATATGAATCTTTCTTTAACTTTGTAACCGCTAGCGATGCAGAAAGAGGAGCTGTCACCGGAACACTATTACAGACAAACAGATTAAACACAATAATAAACGATCCCCTTTCTGCGTCTACAAATACATTGGGCTATACAACAGATGAAGTATATACAAAATATATAAATACATTTTTATCGGGCGCCCCCGGAATCGGCACAACAGATAGCACAGATTATTTAAATATGCTACTGACAAAACGCGGCTATCATCATGGATGGAATTGGAAGTCTTTGCGGCAATCTAATCATCCTATTATAGTTGAAGAAAACGTTAGTAGTTCAATAACAATAGCAGATGCCGATGGTGAACTTACTCGATATCGTTTGGCGCCCGTATCCATGCGAGGCCGCTCAGCATATGTAAACTTTAATACAGACGCAGATAATATAACTTTCCAAGCCACAAATGATAATGAGGAGATTTTCTTTAATGAAACTGATTTGACTGATTTATTTTCGATTGATTTAGATAGTATAACGACCCCATATGATCAGACATTACAAATTATAGATGAGGGCTCTTATACTTTAAATTGGGTTTGGTATAGACAAAATCTTTTTCCATCTCTAAGAAATGAATTTTTTAGTAGGTCTACAGCAAGAGAGGGGTATGATGCAAGCCGATGGAGAGACAGCAGGGCAGATAGAGACACACTGGGCGACTCGTATAATAACTCCTTTAATATTAGTGTGGGACAAAGTAGCTGGATTTTAGATGCTCAAAGAGACTTTGCGTATAGAACGGAGCCTCCCAATTTATCCGCTAATGTAAATAATCTTCGTACTGCCGGCGAGTCCGGAGAACTACAGAACAACTACTTCCACTACTACAAGGGTGCCCCCACAGCACAAACCGCATCAAACGGACTAACGCCTAGTGCTCTATATGCTAGAAAACACATGTTAATAACCCCTAGATCTGTTGTTTCCCCCACCGGTGTTAAAATAGCAGAAACTTCTTCATTATCTCAAGATGCTAGTCGTGCTTGGGACAATAAAATTGAAAATTATAGCGGCGAAGCAAGCTGGGATGCACCCGCGCAAGCCGGCATAATTAAATATGTACCCGCTCCTGGTGCTCGTGGTTCAGCCCTTAGTCAATATAAAGGATATGCATCTCGGCCATGGTTTGACTCATATGATGATTATAGATATCATTTAAAGTTGGTTGCAAAAGATTATGCTGTAGTTCCGGCGTTTAGAATTAGCGATCATGTTGAGGATTATCTTAAATATGGATTATTTAATGAGAATAAATTTAATACATTTGTAAAAGAGGGAACTAGTGTTAGTAGTTCCGCCACATCGTTTTACAAAGATTATTCAAATTCCGAGTTCATGAGAGGATTTTTAAATGTTACCACAGAAACCGGCTTGGTGCCTAAAGAAATTAAGATTGTGTGCAGTGCATCTATTAGGTTCCGTCCAGAAACAGGATTCTATCCTGCAGAAAGAACGCTTGATTTAGTTAATCAGTTTTCTAAGTCTTACAGCTCTGGAATAACAGGACAAACTGCCAGCGGCGATGTTTATTCATTAAACGATATGATAAAAGCGCCCACAGCTGGAACTTCTAGCGGTGGCTTATTTCGACCATTAATGCAGCCTTTGTTTGCGCCAGGAATTTTGTATAATACCATTAAGGCCGGCATGGCAGTTGATTTTCCGATTGTCACAGAGCCACTTAAGCTATCAAAAATTAGGCCCGGCTATAATACTGGAGATGTTGGCGAATCAAATAATATGTTTATGTCTCCTACTTGGACCAAAACTGTAAATAATGTAGAAGGTTATGCTGGTGAAGGCGCAGAGTTCTGGGATTATAGGGTGCCATTCGAGGCCATAATCAAGCCTGAAGATTATATTGATGGTGTTCAATTCTTGGATATGGAGCCGCATCCTTCTTGTAGTTTAAATGCTACAGCATCTTGGTCTGGAGAACCCGAAGATAATGTTTATGAATTAATGGCAAGAAACTTCTTTGGTGAAATACCAAATTTCTTTTTAGATGGCGGCCAACTTACAACATTAAAATCTGGAATTGTATCTAATCGTCTTAAATTTGAAAGTGGCAGCCTATACGGCGCCCGACTTAAAATGAAAAGATCAACAACCGGCGCCAGAACATATCAGCATTGTTCAGGATCAACCGGCGATCGTGGCGGGGCATATTCACTTTATGGAGCTGTGGCATATTCTGGCTCTTCCGAGTGGGGAGCTTCCGGTTCTGGAACTTTAACTAAGCTAGATGGGTTCTTTCCAATTCCACAAGATCCCCCAAAGCCAGTTATATATGGCACAAATAATACTGCAGAAGGAAGGCTCGTTCCCGATAATGATACTTTTAAAGAAACATTTACAATGTATAGTCGCCCAACCGCATTTGGCCCACCCACAGCCGGCCGAATATTAACAAATCCATTTATATATTCAGCAAGTTTATCTGGCGCAGTAGATTCATTTAATGGCTATAACTGGCCCTTTACGCCGCCATATTATCATGGCGAATGTTGGGTTGATTTTGTATTTAGGCCCACCGGCGGAGTTGATTATGATTTAGAAAGAATTATGGCCGAAACAACAACAATCTATCGAAGAATCGATCCGGGCCCAGTTATTGAATGGAGAACCGCGCATTATGGTTCTTCATTAATTTTAGATACTAGCTTTTTTAAAGGCATCTGTGAAGGTAAAAATATTAATGTGAATGCGATGCAATTAAGTGCTAGCTTAAACTTATTTGGTGTTGAAAATGTTTACGAACAATCGGTTAATCCTGATGGTACAACCACTACATCGAATATAATATCTGGCCAAAGATGGGTTGTTCAATCTAAATTTGAAACTCCACATCTGAACTTTAATGACGAGGGCATTCATCCAATTACCAATGCAGCAAATAATTTAACGGTGCCTGCTTATGGCAAGGCCGCAGTCCCTCGCGGAATGTGGCATCAGTTTGGAGTTATTCCAGAAAATGAAGGAATTACAATAGAGTGGGCCGATATTGGAATGCAGTGGCTAAAATATCATTATGATGTCATAGGACCCAGTGGTTCGGTATATAATAATTATATGGATGCTCCGACAGATATCAATAGCCACAGACACACAATAGCAAGAAGAATGAAATCCCTAGGCGATGTGATTGGGTTTGGTCAAGAAAACAGCACCGTAAAAATGGGCCAATTAGCTGAAAGCAGAACATTAAGAGAAGCTGTCATTGCTGTGCCGTATATTGAACAATCGTTGGATTCGCTAGTATCTTCTACGGCCAAAGAAGAGCTTTCAAGATCCGCCGGCGTGTTCGAAAGAAAGAAGTTTATTGAAATACCTCAAATTCGAATTGAAGCTGCCCTAGCTAGTCCAGGTACCGTGCTCGGCGATTCTTTAGAATCAGCAGGAGCTTCAATAAGAACCTTGATTCAAAAAATGGATCGATATATATTGCCGCCTCAATTTGATTTCTTAAATAACACTAATGTAGATCCTGTTGTTATGTATATTTTTGAGTTTGAATACGAGCTTGATAAAGATGATTTATCATATATTTGGCAAAATCTGGCCCCCGGCTCTCCTACTGGCGATCGAACTGATTTTACGACTATAGAACTTACGCATCAATCTATTGCGCATGAACTGGTTGATTTTGAGCTTCTCAATGAGAACGACATATTGGCCAATGATAATCTTCGTTGGATGGTATTTAAGGTAAAACAAAAATCACAGCGCGACTATTATGATATAATTACATCACAAAATTCTACAACATCTACCGCGCAACAAATTAAAGATTTAACACCAGAGGGAACACGCGGCAGAGATATTTCTGCACGCAAACTCGCCGCCACCACAGAAGCTTCTGATGATACTTATAATGTTGCATTTAATTGGCCTTATGATTACCTATCTTTTGTCGAACTAATTAAAATAGATGCTGAAGTTTTGTATAGACGAGAAGAAACTTCAGGTGTTACTACAGGTATGACATCCACGCCTCTATCTATTTCCCTTGGAGATCAAACAGTTTCGATACCAACCACCGGCGCATCTAATGCGACAAGCAAAGGCGATAATTCTCTCGTTGATAAACTGAAAGACGCTAAACAAAAGAAAACTACGATTGATACAAGCACCATGAAAGAACTATCTGGAGGAAATGAAGGAATCACACGCAAGGGTCTAACTTTCTGTGATATTACCGAGAATAAGGGCACAACTTCTGCCCGGGCAAATCGTTCTCAAAGGCCCGCTACTGATCCGACAGATAAGCGAAAAACTCGGGCGCCCACTAAATCGAAAAGAAAAACTACAAGTAAAACTCCGAAAGGCGGGGGCGGCAAAGGAGGGTATTAAAGATGGCAAAATTTCTCAATAAAAAAGAACAAGTTTATGATTTACAGCTTACTTCCTACGGAAAATATACGCTTTCTATAGGAGAATTCAAGCCGGCTTATTATGCCTTTTATGATGATAATGTTATATATGATAGAGCATATTCTTTTGTTACTAGTGGCTCAAGCGATCCTTTTTCACAAAGCGTTGAGCCACAGAACTCTATTCATAAAAGAATTAAGGAAGAGACCCCTTATCTAGAAAGTTTGGTTTTGTTTGAAGACGTGGAACAAACAACAAACAATGAAGGCGGCTATTTCTTCGATCTTGATATAACTCCAACACAAGAAACACCAAGAAACGATATCTTTAAATTTGATGCAGCAATAGGAGACGCTTATTTATCAGCAGAAAGCAATCAATACACCCCAGCATGGAAAATTATTGCTTTAGAAAGCACAATAAGCGCTTCTAATTATCACGATAAAGAAAACGACACAAAGATTCCACAATTGGATATAGATGCCAGATACACAAAAAAAGCAATTAGAGGTGGATATAGTCCAAATAGTTTTACTTCTTCGGTAGAGCTAACGCCTTCATTTATTGATGGACATGCTGTAGCGTTAGAGCGCCAAGATGCTCTATTCTACGCCGAAGAAGTAAACACCGCACTATTAACAGAGAATTTTGATATTGAAGTGTTTGAGGTTGTTCAGGGCTCTCCTTGTACACATGCTAGTGGCTCAATACAAGTTCGTTCTCAACCAGAAGCTAACGATTACATAGTAATTAATAATAGCGTAGATATATTAGTTTATATGTTCAAAGATACAGACACAACGGATTTTGGAGTGTATAGATATGTTACAATCGGCGGCAGTGTCGCAGCAACTGCTGAAAATCTATACGACAAGATTGCGGACAACGGCCCTGATATTACTGCGACTTATGATAGTAGCACGGTGGTATCTTTAACTAATAATATACCATGTGCTGTAGGGAATGTAGCTTTAACATCGAGAGAAGATACAGAAGGCACATTTCATCTTATTGGCCTTCAAGGCGCAGAAAATAGCAAAAAAGAACTTAAAAGAAAATACTTTCAAACAGAAATACCGCAAGTTGTTGATGGGCTTATGATGTCGGCCAGACCAGAAACCCTTCTTTCTGGAGAAATTACCACTGGAAGTGTTGAATATTATTTTAATATTTACACTGATCAGCAAATTATTGAATCAACCGCTTGTAAAGCCGCAGAAGAATTCAACAAACAATCATATTATGTGGATTTAGATTTTGATTGTGCGCAAGAAAGTGATGATGAAATTGTATATAATGATATTTATGGAAGAGTAACGGAGTCAGAAATATGCCCGGATTAACATTTAATGAACTTGGAGCTAAAACGGCGAACACATCCGATCAGCCCACAGTACACATAGAACAGATTTATGTAAATTCTAATTTAACTTTAGATGTTACATATGCTGTGTTTTTAAAAGCTGTAGATGGAGGTTCTCCAACTGTTGCATCTGAGGCCTATTGGCCCCAGTATTTAAAGTTTTATACACTTGGTATATTCAACGCAACTAATGCTTTAAATATAATTAATCAAATAGATAGCACAGGGGACGAATCTATTCGTTTCCAACGATTAAATAAAGGCGATTATCTTGGCAATGATGGAACAAAATATCTAGGGATTTTTGATTATTTTGAAAACACGGCCGAAGGCGAGCGCATCTATATTCCCGCGACCCTGACCGAGAGCTATCGCTGGACCGATTTTGCTGTGCATGCCGCAGCTCAGCTTGGCCTGGGAATCCCGGCACTTGATCCTGAAAGTGATGAATATGGAAACTGCCAAAACTATCAAGAACTTGAATTTGATTGGGAAAATCCTGCTACATCTTTTTATGATGGAGATGTTTTAATTTATAAATATTCTACTGTTATTACATTTGGGCCCTTTGGTGATGATTTAGATTCTGAATATACGTGGGATGCTTTTTGGACTGTAATCGATGAGGGTGTCGAGATAGAACTTACTTCTGAGGCTTTAGTGGGGCTTGCAACCTCTGCAACATTTGATTCTGAAAACAAAAATTTTACACTATTTGCTTTTGCATGTCAAGATTGGACTAATGATGGTGATGATATTTCTTCACTAGCAATTCTTGAAAATATTGGACCGATTACATATGAAGTCGTTTTTGCTGACGGAGAAATCGCAGATGAGCCAGAACATGTATATATGGCTCTTGGTGAACCATACGTTGGTATCGCTTTGCAATCAATCGATGGAACATATTATGGCAACAGTAGAACTAGTTATGCAGAAATATTAAATTCTTTTAGTTCACTAATTGGGCCATATAGAAACTCGAAGTCTGCACAACTTCAGGGTATAGCAGAAAGCATCGATTATATTTTAGCTGCTTATGTGCAGAGATTGTTGCCAAAACTTAATGAACTACGAAAATCATGGCCCAACAAAGCTGCAACCACCGCAGCCGGCACTTTATATGAAAGATTTAAAACTCTTTTATTTAGTACAAATCGTAGCCTAAAAAGCGGAACTGTTTTACAAAAACAGTTAATCCGAAATCCTAAAATTATCGACAATAGAGTCGCACCAATTGGTGAGTTTGTTGGTGGAGGCTATGATGATGAAGTTGATCCAATAATCTCTAAATACTATATTAGTCGTAATGGCACATGGGAATCTAATGGTTTAGACGATATGATGGTAAATTGGGGCTATTTCTTTTTTGATTATGAAAAGGCATTAACATTTAATTCTGTGATATCGAGAGTGTATGACGTAAACAAGATTGAATCATTTTTTGGTACTAGTTACGTGTCTTCAAGATTTGTGTTAACAGAAGTAGAAATGAAAAGATTATTTGGTTCCTCGACGGATCTGTCACGGGCGGATAGTTGGGGCGGGATCCCGTTGCAATCCTATATTGGAACCGTAGGCAACACCATATTGTCGACTGTAAATACAATGACACTGCACACAGAAGGCTCCGTTGCCGAAGAAAATGCTCTTGGAGGCTCAGTGCCTTCTTATGTTGAATATTCTGAAAGGGATTATGCGGGCCATGGTGTTACACGAACAACAACTGGGGGCGGAGGCGCCACCGACGATTATTCATATGTTTCTTCGCGTAGTTTTAATCTAGCCTCTACAAGCGGCTTTGATTATCGGTTAATGACTTTTGAATTTCAGGATTATTATAGTTATACATATGCTGCTAATGATCCAAGCGATTATGAAGACGCAAAAGAATTTGAATGTTATGATGTAACTTTTCGTATACAAGATTATACGATTGATGTCGTGGCTGCATTAATGTTTTCATATGGTTCACAATTATATGACTCGCCCGCCACCGCCGCCGCCGACACCGCACCCAGCGGCCAGGGCCCTTTAACAGAATATTATGAAGCCGCTCAAGAAATTTGTAGTTATAATAATATAGATCAATTTTGGAACGAATTTTTTATCAATGCAATGAACGAAAGTTATACAAATAATGCTACGATGCCGTGGAATCAAGCTACCGTTATTTATAGTTTTCATCTTGATTTATTAACAGATGAGTTTGGCGGAGACAAAGAAGCTATTTTAGAAAACGCAAAGAAGATCGCAGCAACCATAAGCCCAGAAACCGGAACGCTAACAGAACTTGAAGTATTTTATAATTTATATAAAGAGCTGTGGGATACATATTATACAAATAATGGCGAATTTGAACAATTGTTAGAAGGATATTGGGATTATCGATCGTCCGCCGCGCACTTATCCGATTGGCCGCCTACCGTTGGCTCTAACACACCAAACGCACTAGAATATTCAGTTAGGCTTGGTGATATAAGCGATCCTTTGCCGAGAGTCCTGGGTATTGAAGAAACGCTCCCAGAGCGTATATATCTTACGGCCGAAGAAGAGGAAGAGGAATCACAGGCGTGGTATTATATGGATTATGCTACCGAGGAACTCATCCTCGAAGAAGGCTCCTACAAAGCGGGCGGCCCCGAGGATTTTGTGAAATACGATATGACAGAAACTATGACCAAAACTGAATTTGTTGAAGGCCTTATAGACTATGGATTACAAGAGATTTATAACATGTATTGTTATGTCTCAATAAAAGACGGCGCCTACATCCCCAACGTCATCACCGATACGGGCGCGACTCTTTTTGGTTCCTCTACTACCGGTGATAAGGCAACTTTTAAGTTTTATATCGGAAGATGGTGGATTACAAATATATTAACCGGAAAAGATATGGACTATAATGCCAATACAGCTAAATCGTGGTCCGATTATTATGATCATTTTGATGATTACATATGGGGAGCTGACCAAAAATATAAAGATTTTGTATTCGGCGACGGGGCCAGCGACCCAGAATTAATATGGGATGACGACGATCAGGAGAACTTTAGAGATAAGCTTTTTACTTTAATGTGCTATATGTGGCCAAATTCTCAAAATGAGCGCGGCGAAGCTGAAGGCATTAATTGGGGTAATCGTCTCTCGTCAGCCGGCCTTTTTGATGATGATTATAGAGAATGGGAGGGCGCCACCGCCGACGCGGAGGCATGCAGCGGCTGGTCTTGGTTTAGAATGTACGCAGACAAGAAAGATGATCTAGTGGCATGTGGAGAGAGTAACGGATATTCTTCGTCTTTTCTCCAAGGCTACAGCGACTAGTGGTAAAAAGGAACAACACATAATGAAACGATTTAACTTAAAAGATTTTAGTGATTCAGATAAGTTTAGTAAATTATCAAATTCTAAAACTAAATTTAAAATTAACGGACTTGTAGTTGATAAACAAGAAAATAGTAATTTATTTAATATTCAAAGAGGAACTCAGATTCTTGTTGATAGCGGAATAACAGTTTTCGAGAACGAAGATCAGACGCCAAATAGAGCAGCGCTTTCGTTATTGTTTGCATTAGGCTGTGTTCCTTCTGATCAGGGAACTAACTATTCTTTAATTGCAACGCAGACAGATACAGAAATTGTTTTAAATCCAAATATTTTGGATCCAGGCGCCTATAACAGACAAAAACTAAATATTAAAATAGATGACAAATTTCCAAATATGCTCGATCCAATTTATGAACTTGATGAGTCTCTTCCTAAAATGGTCGCAAATCAAATTCAAGAAATCAAGGATCTGTATACGGCCCCGAATGTCGAACAAATAGCTAGCGATTTTATTATATACAGTTATAGTACCAGCAAGCCAGCTACAAAATATTTCAAATGAAAATAATTATAAAAGAGAAGTAAGATGACAACAGCAATAACCGAGAGACAAGAATTTTTAGAAGCACTTGCTGCAGCAGGGATAAATTCAATTTATACGCTTTTTATTACTCTTGAAAATTTAGATGAAGAAGATGAATATATAACAACATTAGATTTACAAGATTTTTGGGATGTATATGGTCACATAGGTTCTTATGTTGGCCAATATTTTGCAGAATATGGAGAGCTATTAAATAATGGCGACATGTCAATAACTATCGAAGGATTTATAGATGGAGACGATAATTATATAGAACAATATTCTCCTTTTGAAACGGCAGGCAGCGGATTAAGTTTTGCCACCACCACAGATTCGAACATAGTAGAAGTCAGCATGGCTTCTTCTGAAAAATCTAATTTTACTGATAAATATGGAAGCATCTCAGATATCAGCGAGATAACAGATGGAATAGCCGATTTAATGGAAGGATTGACTGCTGATATGTTGGCTTCTACAATTGAGTCCATGTACAAAACTAATGTTATAAGTTATACTACAATGGTCATCGGAGCCGCTTCAATTTTTTCAAGTGAAGAAGCTTCTCAAGCTGGCTCAACAACAGCATCAACAATTGTATCAACGATGGGAGGCACTGGCGGATATTAATGAGCTGGAAAACTTTAAACATAATTGACTTAAGTACTATTTCTGGATCGACCGATCGCTTTCGAACAGCAGTCGGCGGTTTTTGGAACTATTTTAGTGAATCAGAGGGCTCTGGTTATGAATTTGTCGAAATGGACAAAGAAGATCCGATTGATGACCATATTTCGTTAATCGATACAAATACAGATCTTGTATATACTTATCCAACAATGTTTCCTGCATATAGAGTTCCTATTAGAATTTGGGGAAATGATGAATTTGTAAAAAGCGACAAATATTGGAAAAATTTCATTATGGGCGGAACTTTTGGAACGATGTCTTTTGATGGTGTTTATATAACCAATGTACATGATTCATATTATATGCAGTGTCAAATGCCATATAGCAAACAGGAAGCAAATATTTTAGAATATACCTCAGAAATAGGCTCCACCTTGGCAACTGTTCAATGCACATATGAATATAATCATTTTTATCCAGAATATGAACAAAGTATTTTAGGCAAATCGATAAAGCTTATACCTAATATGTATTTGATTCAAGCATATCAGAACTC
>Ga0209434_1000781_pt1 | contig 14895 bp, 11 predicted proteins | sample ETNvirnome_2_300_FD_184068 | JGI IMG/M metagenome (GOLD analysis project Ga0209434, IMG submission 184068) | Marine viral communities from the Pacific Ocean - ETNP_2_300 (SPAdes) (version 2) | ecosystem: Environmental > Aquatic > Marine > Oceanic | place: Pacific Ocean | collected 2013-06-22
ACCTTGTTTGTGGTACCACGCTCATCAAACCTAGGGTTAAAAAAACTATATGCAAAATGAGCCGGCTTTATTATCCTGAGACTGGGTTCCAATCCTGCCATCCCGGGAACAATTGCCTGATTATGTGCACTCTGTGATTCTGATGTATGAAACTGCTGTGAGAAATCGATCAAGGTAAGCTCACCACTGGAATTTGACTCAGTCACAAACTGATCAGTGGATATGTTCAGTCGCAATTTGCCAAATGATCCTGAGGGTGTCGTAGAAAAATTAAAATTTATTAGTGGATCTTTTACACCTAGCGATTTGAAATTACGGGCGTGCTCGACAGTCTCAGTTTCCGTAAGGGCCTTGGACCAGAATCTCAGATGGCCAAATTTCCCGGAAAAATCAGTCGCCTTGGCCTGTAACCTAAGCGCCTCTTTCGGCTCTATGCTAGTTGGAAGCCTATTAAGAAAGGAATTCATCCCGGCCAAACTTTGTGAGCCTATCACCACAAAACAACCTAAAGTGTTACTCGTTGAGATATTCTCCTGAACGTCCAATTCGCCCGAGTCCTCGACGGACCCGGTACCAAAAAGACTCGATGTGACTGCAAGTACCGCCAAATCTCCATTCAGTGGCCTAGCGGCTCTTACAAAATATGATGAAGAATGAAGTGAACCAATTTCATCGTTACGAACCCTACCAAAAGAAACGTACCACTTATTTCCATCAAAAATATCTACCCCAGTTAGTACTAATTTAAATAGAGGTTGCTCTTTGGCCACCGCCGTTGTCCGGGGTCTTGCATACAGTCTCAATGAGCCAGAGTCTATGTGCTTATTTGATGCGGAGAGTGCCACTAAATTGAACGAAAGATATGGGAAAACTCCTGAACCCGTCGTCTCAAGCCTCGTCAGGGACTGAGTCGCAAAATGCCTCAGTGACCCTGAGGGTTTTGAGAACTGATAAAAGCTTTCATATGTCCATGAACCCGACGTGAACAGACCGTCATCCTTATTTTGTGATATGCCATGAAAGGCGTGAGGAGTAAAGTAAGAACTTGATACCACACCCTGATTTGCCATGAAATCCATAGGGCCTTGAGCTTCCGGAAAACCCACCTCATACCTGGTCCCTGATAGAAAGGGTGAAATAAACCTAGGCAATTTGGCATGAAATCCCTGTACACTTACAGTTTCCGGATCGGAGACTGATGTCAGTCCACCGGACATGTCTAACATTGTTGACTGTTCAACAGAGTCCCTTCTTGGGGCCAAATCTGAAAATGATTCCCTAGCAACACCTCCCCCAAATTCACGAAGCACGAAACTCTTGTCCGGATCAATTCCGGCTGAACGAAAAAGTGCCCTAATGCTATAAGTGGTCCCCTTACTTCGTATAATGTCTTTCATACCTGTTAGGACACGCCGCCAAATTTTATCCTGTAGGTCTTTTAAGGAATTGTTGGAATATCCTGCCTCCGTAAGTAAATTTTCACCCTCCAAAAATTGTGCAGCAGTAGGATTGCTGAATATATTAGGGAGTATAAATCCTTCGGATGCAGCCAAAAATGGCAAGAATGGGGACGGAATACCCTCAGTCTGTGAATAGTCGACATGACCCATCTCACCAAAATAATCAATGTACATTTTAATTTCATCGAAAAATTTGGCCCACAGAAATAATAGGGTTGCAATAATCTGGCCAGAATTTAACCTTCCACCCCCCGGGAATGGCTCAGAGCCCGTTGAATACAATTTACCAATATCCGCAGTTTCATTCGCAAAACCCTGGGCAAAGCTTTCCTGCGTCAAGTAGTGTGGGGGAATTAGTTTAGTTATCAAATTCGGATTAGAGACGTCATAACTGCTAGCCGAACTTAGTAATTTTGAATTCAGTAAAATTAAATCAGTGAATGTGGGAAACAAGACAGGGTTAAATTTCGCTAATTCATTTTTTATCGACTGAGTCAATGGTGGAATTCCGGACTCTTCCCTTAGTGGTACACTAAAATTAGTAATAGTTGAATGTAATGACTTTCCGGAACTATCTAACACTATATTGTTTGACTGATATGACCCCGTAGGTTCATTAAATCTATAATATAATTTTAGAGAACCAGTGGCAAATATATTTTTTAACTGAAAGGCTTTTTGTTCCGCACTAGATCGAACATCATGAAAAATCCTGAATTCATCCATGGCACCGGAAAATGTCTGTTGGGGATTAAACGTTGTATTACCATCCCCATCAGCACTACTTTGTGATAGGTGTTGACTACCGGTGCCTAGGTACAGAGGATTATTGGCAAAATTAAATAAACCAATATTTCCTATCGAGGACGAAGCCATAAGATTGCCACTCTGATATAACCTAATCACATTATGGCTGCTGTTTCTATCAAACACACAACATACATGGCGAAAACCACCCTTTTCAACATTCATTGATGCTGTTAGGACATTATTAGACCCACATGTGATTATCATGCATAAATTGACATCCGATGTTGATGATGTCTTTTCCAACCCAATGGTTATCCCCCTGTCCACCTTGGAACCTAGGTCGTAGCTGCTAGAAAGCTTCTGGGCAATAACCTGGGGTTTATTAGCAATCTTGGGTAAGAATAAATGCATCTCAAATGAAATCGATTCCAGCCCAGGATCTATAATGACGTCACCGGTCTTATCTTTTGATAGTGTTGGTTTTAAAACACCAGCGTGATCCGAAACCTTTATGTAGGAACCTTTCTCAGACTTACCTTCTTCAAAATCCTCCGATCCAGAAAACCACAGAAAATTTTTGGACTTTGGAAACTGGTCAAAGACATATTTTTCGAAACCAGTGAGGTTATCAAAAAATTCTTCAACCTCTTCTTTTTCACCATCAAACGGAAATTCGTTGATAATTTTATCAAATGCTACATTGACTTTTACCTCAGCCGAATTAAAAAATGTGTGATTTTCAAATTTAGCAAAATCAACCGGCAATTGTTGGGTTGACGAAAGTCCATCTCCTGGAGAGTGAAATCGAAATGACCCTGAATTTATACCCAGTGACTGTAACGATGCATTGGTTTGGTCAATTATCCTAGGGGAACTACCCACAATTCTATTAACCATCCTAGGACTGAAAAGACCTGCCCTGAATAAATCTTTATTCTCTACACCCATCTGTTATTTTACAACTCGAAAATTAACATTTTTAGCCTCAAGTACCTCTTCAAATCCATGGTCATTTATTAAGAACTCCAATGTGTAATTTCTACCTATAGGTAACGTGTCCATGTACACCTGAAATGACATTCCATCACTATCTACAGATAACCTAGTACCATTATTATCTTTCTTAAATGGTATTATAATATCCCTAGTATCAACATCCAGAACCCTGAAGTATATTTCATTGAAAATTAATGACTCTCTTCGATAGGGAATTCTGTGGGCACGCTCTTTTCGAGCAAATTCGCGACCAAAGACCCGAAATTGTACTCTCTCAGTAGAATTATAGAGAGAACGTGCGTTCGTTACAATCAAATCAAGCTCTTTTCCAATACGATCGAACGAAGACCTCTGAGGAACCTTAATAGTGAGAGTGCCGGTGTGATACCCAACTATTTCATCAATATCCGACCAGTATGTTGTAAAACTAACTGAACCTGACTCAGAGGCTTTGGAGGTTATGGTTTCACTTCCTGTCACTGTGCTGGAGTCTGAAAACGGAATTGAAAAACTAGCAGAATACACACCGGTCACATAATTGTAGCTCTCACCTCCCTTGTCTGCATACGATAATTTAGTTCCTGCCTGGTGCTGAGAAGCTGATATCACTTTTTCATATGACCCTGTTACCAATTTAAGGTGCATACAATTTGCACCGGTGACAGGCACTACGTCCACAGCTCCCGATAAAATATCTGCAGGTTTTCCTTTATGGAAATTATTCAAAAATAATGTTCCGGAAGTATTAAATTCAAAGTTCCTGTGATCATCTAAAATTGTATTGTCATATGATACTACTAATCTAGGCCTTAGTAATTGATTTCTTACATGACGTGAAGCGAATCTCTTAACAAAACGCGTCTTTTTATCTGTCTCCTCGGACCCAGTAAATGATAAGCGAAACCCATGGTTCGGTAGAATTCCAGCAACTGTGGCAGAAACAATTGTTGTTACATCAATTGATAGGTTTTCATTTCCATAAACAAATGTTTGAGCTTTTCCAAGTCCAACACTTCCACCTCCGTCACTTAAATTACCAGACACAATAATATCAATATTAGCTGGATAACCAGAACTACTAGTCTTATCTATAACTCCTTCTGCATTTGCTCCAGAAGCATACCATGTACTAACGACGTCGTTGGTTACAGATGCTGTGATAAAATTAGAGGAGTCTAGGTCATTAAAACCTATAACATCTTTTCCACGACCTTCATCAAATGATTGTGACAATGGAAAAAGAATTAGGGTAAAATTTGATGGCGTAACCTGGCCACCCATAATATCAAATAATTCTAGACGACACTCGAAACTATCGGCATTTAAATCTAACTCTGTAAATTTCAGATTATCGATTCTGTCATAGTCAAATTTTATTAATGCTCTTGATAATTCATTTGTTGTAGTCGTACCGGATAGGCTACTCTCATTATACAACCTGAATAAATCTAGAGTTGATGCCCTGCCCACATTGGCATTAGAGGCACTAAATGAGCTCTCTATGATCTTATCTGTAATATACGTGTCTTTACTGGCTGTTAGTGTAAAATACATTCTGATACCTAGTTTGCGTTTCCTATTATATCGAAATCCCCATATTTAAGCTCAAACATTGCTCCGATCGGTGGAATTATCATTCCCTTTGTCATGTTGGCCAAGGGATCAAAATTGATGGTACTATATTTACGTCCCTCTATGTTCCCAACCCTTATAAAGACCCTAGGCATCTCAGTTAACGAAATTACACCTGATGTATTTATGACAGCATTCACAATATTTGCTAAGATAATAGGTTGACCAATTTGGTAATTTTCAACTTTTAATAGTTGAAATAATTGTGATGTGATTTGCTGAATTACCAATGAGGGATTTGAAGTAGTGCTTACAACAACGTTAAATTCAATGCCAAAATTAATGACCCTAGCATCTACAATATCTAATGCATCAGAAACCAGGCGATATTCATTTAGGTAATTTCTTAAATTTTTCTTAAGTGAATCAGGTGATATGGCCAATTTACCATCAGCATCCTTACTAATCACAAACATAGTTGTAGCGAGGGGGTTATTTGGGTTCGGTGCCACTGCGGCTCGAAATACTCGGCCAAATTTGTTCGGTAGTGTATATACACGTGCCAACAGATCCTGTGATGACACAATGCGTGATTGCATCTGTCTCATGGCAGGAATTTTTTCTTTTAATTCACTTAATGTAGGAGCGGCCATTCCTCCACCGGCAGGTTTAAGATTTGTTACTGAAACACTTCCTCTAACTTGATCACTAATGATGCTACTTGGGCCGCGTGGAAATTTTATATTGAGTGTGTCTATTGATGTAATTGAATTAGCTGATACATTATGAGATAACCCTCCACCGTGTATGTATGTTACTGTTAGGGTAGTATTTAGTGGTGCTATTCCCAATGTCTGAGAGTTTAACAATGTAGCAGGATCCAAGACAAATCTAGACATTGTATTCTTCCCATAGAGGGGTAGTGCGACATCACTGGGATCAGGTAGAATATCATTATCAAGTGTGTCCGCGTTTCCGGTCCCGAATCGTAGTGTAGTCAGCTTGGCCTGTGGTTCAACTATTTTTACAAATCGCCGGGGTGCCGGTAACAACCCCAGATCGTATATTTGCTCATCAGCAAAATCATGCGCGACATCGGTCTTTTCGAAGACTACATTCTCGCTAAGAGAATTAACCTCGTAGTATTTACTTCCGTCAGAATCAATAACACTTAAAATTGTGGATATATCTGTCTCAGCCAATACAATTTCACGGAAAGGTACATGTTGATTAGGGATTGTGAAGCTCTCTGTCGATAATTTTCCGGAAACGGCATCACCCTCAAGACTTAGTTTATATTTTGTTGGTAAGCCGGTGTTTGAATTAACTGTCTTAACCTCAATTGCCGCGCGGATTTTACCGCTAGCGTCCACACGTGTAAAATCCAAATCTTCAGTTAAGTTAAATATAATTCCGCTAGTGGACGCCATGGCGCTATCTTTAAGGATCACCGGGAGTGCATCTCGTCTTGGTTTGGTAACGTTATTGGCGGTGTCAAGGATGGCCGGGGCTTCAATTGAGAATGTAATTCTCGCTGATGCTGGAGATGCCGTCCCAATTGGGACACCGGCCGAACGTAAGTGCCTCAGTATATTGTTGGTCTCAATTGCAGTTGTCGGAAACAACTCGTTGAATTGATAGTCCAGATAATAAGACATTGAGTCTCCCACATACGCGGCCATTTCTAAAAGTAGTCCACCTAGTGACGCCTCAGAAAAATCCTGAATATGATCAGGAAAATAAGTTCTTGCAAACCGAAACATATCTGCTTTAAAGGAATCAAAATCCTTTGCCAGATAACTTCTTAATTTTAATTTTCTAATTTTTTTCTGAATATCTTGTGCCATTATCTACCCAACTGCATCTAAAAATATTTCAATAGCTTTAACTTCATTGCTTATACTGGGGGCTGTGAATGTTAGAACAAAACCTAGCTTGGCAACTTTCTCCGGATCATCATTTTGTTGCTTAAATGGGCGAAAATCAGTTAGTTTAATATACGGCATGAATACCTCAACAGTTGCTTTAATTCTAGCCATAATCTCAGCATCAATTTCTTCATTCCCCAGTTCAAAGGCCAAGGGAAGAATGTTTCCACCCAGTCGTGTGTGTATTAGTCTCTCACCACTGTTGGTGAGAATTAAATTTTTTAAATTGTCCGCAACCTGGTTTATGAGACTCTTGTGCATTAAGAATAACCCGTCAGTCTGGTCTTCAAACTGTAGAGGTGTCTTAAACCCAATTGGTAATTCATTCTTGGTCTGACGCCCGGGCTCATTTAACAGATCGGCCCGCGTCTTTCCAACGCTCTTAAAAGTGTACTGTTTTGTTTCAGTTCCCATCTAAAAAATCACCCAGGTCAATCATAAATATGCGACCGGCCAATTCTAACACGTACGTAAATAAAGGAAACCTAATTAATTATTTATATATCACCACGTGGGCATCACAATACCACCTAGATATCACACATATCAGTAAGGTGGGTAGTACCCTAGGGAGTGCCTTCCCCTTCTCCCTCACCCTCTGACGCGGCTTCTTCGCCGCCGGCTTCTCCCTCTCCTTCACCTTCGCCCTCATATGCCTTAAGAGGTACAAATCTATCAGCCAGGCAGCTGGCCATGTAGGTCGCGGCTGATATTCCCATGTCCGGAGTATCAGGATCCCCGGGGAATAAACCCTTAATGGCATCCAGGATTCCGAAATCAGGAGGTGTGGGTGGGGAACCCTTTGCCGAATTCAGCAACAAGTCGAAAGGCAGCTGGAAGACAGTGCCAACTGCCAAGGTGGCCATTTGTGCAGATAGTTTTCCCGCAATTGCCAGGTCCATTGCGGCGAATGGTTCGACAAGGTCCGGATCACCGACAGTGAGTTCAATTTCCATGGCTGGGATCGCGATCGGTATTGGGGGCAAACCACCTCCCTCCGCATTGAGCTTTGCCTCAGCATCGGCGACCATTAATAGACCGATCGCCGGTGGAGCTGTGATGGCAGCCATGTCTTCCATGAATCCCGGGAGATCTGTACCGGCGGTTTTTGTCGCCCAGTCATTCATATCCGTCAACGCCAACAACTTTCCAAATGGTTTTGAGGCAGCCTCCATAGACGCGGTAAAACCATCCAGTACGGTAACTAGTGCTGCGCTATGTTCAGAGTCGTGAGTGCCACCGGCTTCTCCATGAGCTCCTTTTGCTGGCATCTTACTCTCCTACTTTGTCCTTGAGACCGGACTGAGTGCATCGGTGATATCATCTACTAGACTAGTGAGAGTCATCTCAAGCCCGGCCATTATGACCGGGAATGGCCCTAGGGGACCGAGTGCTGTATCAACATCAAACAGAAATGCAGTCTTAAAGTTCTCGAAGGCCGTCACCAGCTTTTGTCCGCGGACCAGCTTTTGGGTTGCACCTTCACCTAGGTATACCTGGTTATTACGCCCGTCACCGATCCGGATCTTCTTGGCATCTATCGCCACGGTACCGTCGGCCAACATGGTGATGATGCACTGGTCGTCTCCTTCTGTACCCTCCTTGACGATCCGGACACTTCCATCCTTGCGACCGACAATCCGGACCTCAGTTGACTTCACCATAACATACGGACTTTCGGATACCTGGGAACCGGCAAATGCCGGATATGCCAAGTCAAAATTGGCGTCGCCGTTAGTCTTCATGGAAACGTACACCCGGGACAGGTCATTTTTGAGATCGGGATCTCCCTCCATGGGCTTGTCAGCCTGATTATCTGGCACAGAACCTGGGGCGGGGAAATTGACCGGGTTCTTATTAACCTCATCAAAGTCCCTAGTGTTAGAAGTCACACTAGGAATAACTGCCGGCCGGGCCTGGCCGCGCCCGGCAACAATATCAATTGTCCCCCTGCCTATCCTCGTTTCAGCCTTGGCCATGTCAACCAGGCTGGCCATACCATCAATCTTAACATCCACCATGTCAATAAAATTGGCATTTGATATGTCTGTGGGTGGCTTGAGAGGTGAGTACCCCCTATCTTCTCCCAGGCATATGAGCGTATTATTCGAGCCCTGAAGGGCTAGGTCACCCGGGCGCTTTGTAAATCGTGGGACCGGCTCTAGAGTAATTGCCTTATTAGCTAATGAGCCGGTGAAAATCTCATCATATGGTCCGGGCCTATCCTTGATTTCGGGTAAAGTCCATGTCTCCTCCGTCCCCTGCCCATTTTCAAACCCGGGCTTCTCAGGTGGCGTCACATCCTCATCAAATTCCATCTTAAAAGGACTCTCCATGAGGACCCGATCACCATGTGTAAAATTAAGGTCATCCACATAGTCCGGCTGCGGCGCCCTACAAATCCAGTACATAATGTCGCTAAGCTGTCCAGGGGTGGGATCAATAATCAATACCTGTTCACCGGCCTTTACTGGAAGGCATAGATGAGGAGGAAATAGGGGATAACATAGGAGATCAGAATTGACGGCCATACGAGCAGCTGCATTACCGACTAGTCTAACGACAATGCTGTTTCGTGGTGCACCCTCAAGGAGGATGCGGTCGGTCATCTTTTTACCCAGTCTTCCCTTCTGTTTATCGTCCGTCTCACCGGTAACCGGATCTGGTGGAGGTGGAGGTTGCAATGCCGGAGCAGGAGAGACCAATTGCGCCGGATCAAAAATAACCTCAACCACAACTGCCTTAAGGATAATTTGACCACTGGCCCCAACTGCAAGGTTGAAATAGTCAGCCACACTAGGGGGTGAAACGCCCGGCCCTCTTCGCTGAATTTCTTCCAATACTCCCATTTCAGTCCTTTATTTTAGAAAATATGTCTTCCGGATCTAGTTGGGCCGTGCGGGCTTCTGCCTTTGCAATTAGCTCAGCCAATCTTAAGATCTGTTCATTAGACTTGCACATCCTCTCGATGTACTTGGCTAATGTGGGGCCCAACGTTACATGCTCGGTTACACCAGGCTGCATCGATTTATAAGCATCTGTAAATAATATACCTGCATTCTGGCGATCAACAATAGCATTTTGGTAAATTTCTTTCCAGAGTAATTTTTTCTTATCATCCGATGCATCCAGGGTGTCTAAGAGATCAGAGAAATTTTTGACCCTGGTATCAGTCTTGTGGAGCACCTCAAGTGACTTATCTATTTTTTCTATTTTTTCCATATTGAATCTCCACAATTAAATATTTATCGGGTAGATTTTACCGCTGATTTTCACACTTAATTATTTCACGATAGTGTTTTCGAATGCATGACATTGCAACTGACAATTGCTTGGGGTTAAGACCTGATATATCTCTGACATAGACAAAGACCGCACGTTTGTTAAGAAGATCTAAATTGTCAATATTTTGAAAGATCTTAATGATGGCATTAATACATAATATCTCTTTCTCACCCTTTACTCTATCCTTTATCACGAATAATTTTTCTATAATTTCTCTTCTGAAGTCTCTCTTAATAAGAATCACATCCGGAGGAGGTACAAAATCAAAAATTGCAAAAAGTTGACGATCTGCTGAATTCATAGACGATGCATCATCAATACTGACATGTCTACTTACACGTTTTTTTGACTTCCTAGAATTCATAATCAGCCAATTCTTAGCAACAACATTAAAGTATGAAAATGCCTTACTACCTCGAGATGCATCCCACTTATGCAGTGTCTCGTACAAGAAACTAACACAGTCGCTCTTAAGCGTTATGTAGTTTTCATGGGGTGTTAGGAAGCCATATACGAAAATTAAGTTCTCAACTAATTTATCAAAAGCGGGAAATATATTTTCTTTATATAGTTTGGAACGCTCTTCTATGGACTCAGTCCCTGTAAATTTTTGAATCGATGCGCCTGTCTCCGCATCGAAGTACATGTAGCTGCTTCCCTTTTTGCGCTTAATTTTTCTCTTCTTAGGCTTAGCCAAAATTTTCTCCAGGGAAACATTTGTCAGTCTTTTTTATCATCAAAATTGGTGAGCTCATTAGCAATGATTAGTACCGCATCTTGTGAGCGCTGAATCTCTCGTAAGACTTGCCTAACCTCTAAACTATCATAAAATAAAGGCCTTTGTAATATCTCATTAATTTTTTTATAACTTTCATCTAAAAGATCAAGGGCTTCCTCAACTGTATCCTGCATTTTTATAATGATTAATGCAAACTTAATTGCATAAAAAAAGGTAATTACTAATGTAACTGTTAACAGCAGAAATAATAACCAGGAAACAGACAACTTTAAAGGTACCTCCCTAAATGTTGGTCATATAGCATATTAATTGCATCCTGGCTATAGTTTTGAATGATCTTAGACTGTAATTCTTTAGCCCATTCGGTCGGCATATGCCAGCTGTCTCGAAATTTCTTGACTTTCTTTTTAAAGTCTACCTCATCAACGTTGGCCCACCTAGATCCCGGTATAAATATTTCACCGTCAATTCTAGACTTATCAATTTCTTCAAGGCTATAGGATAATGGAATAAATTTTCCTAAAGATAAAAAATCTAGATGCCCTGACCAATTGGTGGCAATTACCGGAAGACCGGACGCTGCGGCCTCCAGTATTGGTAATCCAAAACCCTCCCCTCGTGTCGGGGATATAATAGCCTTAATTTTAGAATGCCTGTACAACATCGCAATTTCTGCCTGGCTCATGGCGCCATGTATGAGGTGTACACGCGGCCCGGGACCCTTTCGGGCCTCATTTAATAATTGCTCCAACATCCTTTGTGTCACACGCTTATCAATCTTAGTATTCTTGCCTGAATTTGTCTTTATTACAATACCAACATTGTCGTCAGTAGCAAACGCCTCACACAACCATTTAATCGCATAAAATATATTTTTTCGATCATTCTCCGGATTATTACCGGTCATCTGTCCAATTAATAAAAAATTAAAATCAGTATCAAAATCTAAGTCTAGAGAATGTAGGTCTTCAGATGTTATCTCATCATAAAATGCCTCAGGAATAACGGATAAAGGAACTGTCACGGTACCTGATGCTTCAATGGCATCTTTGGCGTGACTTGATGGTACTACCACGTGATCCATCCTGTTACAGCACTGTACCCATTTTGGATTGCACCTGTCTGTCTCAACAATTGCCGACATTCCGACATTCACTTTACCTATAGAGGGATCCCACTCATTGGGCAATTGTAACTGTATACTAGTATCAAATTTCTCATTAATAGCTGGAACGGTGCATTCCATTATTTCTCTTACTAGCCCTCCTTCATGATCCGGGTTTATCATCCATGGAGTTATTCCCCATGCCAAAACTTGAACGTTTAATTTAATACCTGGGACTGTTTTAAGCCACCTAAATATTTGACGAGCATGAGTACCATAACCAGAATACGACAAAAGCGGGGCTCTCAATAAAACCTTTTTCATGACTTCCTTATAGAGAAATTTTTTCCCAAAATTTATGAGTTGATCTCCAACTTGTGACTGTATCTGCCATAGTTTCATGCCATAAGTCAATGGTCTTCTGATAACTGAATTCACTCAACGCGTAATCCCTTGCTTTATTTCCCACCTCCTTTCGTCCGGAGGTCCCTAACTCAAACATTCTTAATATAGCCTGGGCAACTGTTTGTGAGGAAACGTAGTCCTCATATATGTAAGGTACTGTCTGTGAACCAACCAACGACTGAAATTCTACAGGCAATGCAATACCATTCTCACTCCCATCCCGGTGGTCAACGACTTGCCTTGTCATACCCCCGGTCTTTAGTGCAATAATTGGGGTTCCGGTTTGCATTGACTCTAGAGTGGGCAACCCAAATCCTTCCGCATATGCAATATTCAAGCAACAGTCAGCCACATTATGCATTATATTCATCTGCTCAAACTCTATTCGATCAGTAGAAAAAAAGACTGAGTCTTTTATTCCTAAAGCGTCGGTGGCCGCCAACAAATTTGGACCCTCATCATCCCTAGGGTCGGTGTGCATTATAAGCACCGCCTTTCGGTGGCCATGTTTCTCCTCTAAGAGATCCATAAATAATTTCCATGACTCTAGAACATCATTTGGTCTCTTACGCCTGGCATTACGATTTATCCAAAGAGCTGTAAAGTAGTCCACCTTATCTGCACCAAATATTTGTTTCTTAAACTGTTGTTTCTGCTCATCGGATAGAGGGTGAAATAATCTCTCAGGCAATGCATGGGGAACGAAATTAGTCTTTTTCGGAAAATTTTCTTTGCACATCTCATATGTCAAATGAGAATGACAGTTAATTAAATCCGTAGATTCATAGAGCACATCGTTATACCTAGGGGTAGGTCGATTGTCCCAGACATGCCACCACACAATGGGACATACTTGATGCACCTCATCTTCCATTTCAAATAACCATATAAAAAACCTAGGGTCTGTGAAGATAAAAAGTACGTCTGGCTTCTCTGTTGCCAGGGCAACACGTAATAGTTCTGGATTGCCGAATCCATCTATTGGTTTTACTATAAAATCTTCATTAACCACAACTGTTTCATAATTGTTATGGCTCATTGCAGCACCGAATTGACGGAATGACCATTCTCCTGGATACGACTGTAGTAGCCCCTCTATAAGGTGCCTACTCTGAGTACCCACGCCTGATGTGCATAAGGCATGGTCTGACAACATTAAGACTTTCTTCTTTTTCACGGTCGGCCTCATTTCTTCTAGTAATATTAAAGCAACACCTGAAATCGTTTATTCAATTTTTTAAAACAGCACGACCGATCATATGTTCCCAGTCTCTCTCCTCCGGAGAACGAACCTCCATATTCTTGTCCCATGCAGCCCCCATGACAGATGGCCTAATACCACATGATGCCGCAAGAAAAATAATTGCGTTCAAATCTTTTGGAAAACAATGTCCACCAAAGCCCAAGTACCCATCCGGTCCAGGTACTGACAAATGGGACTTTCCAATACGTTCATCATACAGTGCATATTCTGCGACTTTGTCATAATCAATGCCCACACCATCACAAATTTGTTTCATCTCATTTGCAAAACTAACCTTGGTTGCAAGAAAACAATTGGTAAAGTACTTTACCATTTCAGCGACACCGGCGCCGGTCTTGATGATGGGTGTCTTTGGAAATGCTTTTCTGAATACTGACTTAACTTTAGTAGACGCCGGACGAGGGCCCCCAACAATAATTCTCGTTTGGTTTTTATAATCATCAAAAGAATTTGCTTCAGTTAAAAACTCTGGATTAAAAATGACAGTAACATATGAATATTTGGAATTTAACCGATCTGTAGTACCCGGCTCAACCGTCGATTTGATAACAGTAATTACTTCCTTATTCAGTCGATGGTTAGCATCATTAATGTCTTTAATCACAGCTTCAACAATAGAAACACTACATCTTCCATTCTTTTTCATTGGAGTAGGAACACAAACAAAAATAATACCATCAACCTTATCAACCAATTCTGATATATTTGAGCATGACGTCTTCTTTTTCGGATCGATATCAAATGTTTCAATGTTAAATGTATTTCCCATACCCTCTCGTACGGCAGCTCCCACAAATCCTTGTCCTATAATTCCAATTGTTTCCTTCATTTTTTCCCTATATGCAGTATGGTGTATTGTAATAATCACAGAACCTACAGGAGTTTCTGTTTTTAAAATAAAGTCCTTTTTTGACAGAATATATCATATTTTCAACCATTTTTGTGGCCTTTTTTATTGCCATGGGCCCGGCAGATACTTTAAAAAGCTCACATGTGCTCCCAGGTTTGCCACCTCTTTTCAATAAAACAAACCCACACCCAATATCTTTCATTGGAATATTATTCTTAGTTCCCCAATAATGTTTATATAAAATAATTTGGGCCTGGACTAAGGTGTCTTGACGTTTGCGCCGATCCCACCCATAAGACTTCGCAGTCTTCCAATCAAGAATCCAGTATTTCCAGCTTCCGTTCTTGCGAGGCACCCTGATAACAACATCAATAAAGCCTTTAAATTTAACATCCCTCCCAATTATATCTTCATATAATTCTTCCTCAGCGCTTACCGATTCCCATCCAGGAAACGTTTCATCCAAAAATTTGGGAACATCATCCCACATATTAGATGCCCACTTACACCATTCTTCAACATTGTGGTACTTGTACCAACC
>Ga0209434_1000782_pt1 | contig 14863 bp, 11 predicted proteins | sample ETNvirnome_2_300_FD_184068 | JGI IMG/M metagenome (GOLD analysis project Ga0209434, IMG submission 184068) | Marine viral communities from the Pacific Ocean - ETNP_2_300 (SPAdes) (version 2) | ecosystem: Environmental > Aquatic > Marine > Oceanic | place: Pacific Ocean | collected 2013-06-22
AACAAAGTCACTTTGTTTAAGATTGCGACTTTAATAAATAATTTATTTTCTTTTAAATGCGAGATTAAAGTAGAAAAGCCTGGTTTTGAAAAAGATTATTATGGCTGCTCTCAAGCACTAGAAACGCTCGGAATAGAATTAATAGGGTTAAAAGGCGGTCTTCAAAAAATGTATCAAAGTTTAAGTCCGCAAAAACTTTAAATCAGTTAGTAAGAGTGGTATAATCTATAAAAATGAATGACACAAAATTAGAAAACATTTTATCTTTAGTGGAAGAATACATTGAGGAAAAGCGCCAAAATGAATCTTGGACTCCTGGCGAGGATTGGATTTCATATTCTGGTCCGTATTATGATAAACACGAATATCGAGAAGCCGTTAAAACTTTATTAGATGAGTGGCTTGTGTTCGGTAAAGATTCGAGACTTTTTGAATTAGGTTTTCCATCTCATCTTGGTATGAAATTTGGTTCTTTAACTAATTCTGGGAGTTCGGCCAATTTACTTGCTATGGCAAGTTTCAAATCGAAAAATTTATACAATTTACCAGAAGGAACAAAAGTTATAACACCCGTTGTTGGTTTTCCAACTACAATCAATCCAATAATACAGTTGGGCTTCAAACCAATTTTTGTTGATGTTACATTACCAGATTTAAATTTAGATTTAGACCAAGTTGAAGACGCACTAGAAAAAGACCCTGAAATAAAAATTATAACCTTTGCTCATGTTCTTGGTAATCCGCCTGATATGGATCGCGTTATGAATCTCGTTCGAAAATATGATTTGATTTTCTTAGAAGATTGTTGTGATGGCCTTGGTTCCTTTTATGATGGTAGAAAACTTGGTTCCTTTGGACATATTTCAACTTGTTCATTTTATCCAGCACATCACATGACAATGGGCGAAGGTGGTTTTGCTGCAACTAATGATAATAAAATTAGAAAGGTTGTTGCAAGTTTGCGTGATTGGGGTAGGGCTTGTTATTGTAATACAATGAAGCCGGGTCGTGTGGTGGAACAGACTGCTTGTGGAAATAGATTTAAAAATTGGCTTCCCGGCTTAAAGGATGCAGTATATGACCATCGTTATGTTTATGACGAAATCGGATATAATTTGCGACCATTAGAAGTGCAAGCTACTCTTGGGTTGGAACAGCTTAAGAAATTACCCGAAATGGAAGAAGCTCGCCGTCAAAATTTTAAAAAGTTAAACAACATTTTTCAACCTTATGAAAAGTTTTTTTATTTACCAAAGGCGACTAAAAAATCTGACCCTTGTTGGTTTGCGTACTTGTTAACAGTCAAAGAAGATGCCCTCTTTAAAAAACAAGATATTGTATCTTATTTGGAGAAGGGTAAAATTCAAACTCGTTCTTATTTTGCTGGCAATTTACTAACCCATCCAGGGTATTATCATATGGGCGCAGAGTACGGAGATATGAATGAAGTGTTTCCAAATGCTCAATTGGTAACTACTAATTCATTTTTCTTGGGAACGTTTATCGGAATTACAGATGAGAAAATAAGTTATATTAAAAAAATTGTAGATAATTTTTTTAAGGAGAAAATGTGAAAGTTGTTTATATTACAGGGTGCTTAGGTTTTATGGGTTCTTACGCAACTCGAAAAGCGCTCAAGATGGGATGGCATGTACGCGGAGTCGATAAGATTACTTATGCTGCCAATTTAGATTATTTAGAAGAATTTAGAAAGTATCCAAATTTTGAATTCGAACAATGTGATATTAAAGATTTGAAGCGTCTTTACGATTGCGACTATTTAATCAATTATGCTGCGGAATCACATGTTGGAAATAGCATTATTGATAGCAAAGAATTTATAGAAAGCAACATCCTTGGTGTTAAAAAGCTCTTAGACCTTGTAAGATTCAAGCCCGTTAATTGTAACGAAAGACCTACACTTTTTCATATTAGTACAGATGAAGTCTACGGGGATATAACTAAAGGTTCCCACACAGAAAAAGATTTATTAAAACCTAGCAACCCATATTCTGCATCGAAAGCAGCCGGGGATATGTTAATTCATGCATGGGCGCGAACATATGAAATCAATCATATTATTTTACGACCGACTAACAACTATGGAATTGGACAATACCCAGAAAAATTAATTCCTCTGGCTGTCAAGAATTTGATGCGTGGTAGAAAAATTAAATTACACAATGAAGGAACTCCAAGGCGAAATTGGCTCCATGCCGACGATACCGCTAATGCCGTTATGACAATTATCGAGTCGGGCAAAGTAAATGAGATATACAATGTAGCGGGGGGGTTTGAACAAAAAAATATTGATACTGCTAGAAAAATTATTAAAGCATATTGTGGGACGGATGAAAAATGGGAAAAATATGTGGACTTTTCTACGACCAGACCTGGGCAAGACGTGCGTTATGCTTTAAATGATTCAAAGTTACGGAAATTGGGTTGGAGGCCAAAGAAGAATTTTGATGAAGAAATTTTTTCAATTGTAAATTATCACAAAGATAAGTTTAGGTGGTAGAACCACGAAGGAGAATAAATGGAATTTAAATTATCAAATCAGGCAATCGGAGCGTTAATGCTTGCTTTGCAAAAAGGAATTTTAGAACAAGTGGATATTACAGAAATTTTACAAGAGTTTGATTTTGTTGATACAGAAGATGGGCTTCTTATAACTAATCCGCCACTTGTCCATGCAACATCCGTTGAGCCTGAAAAAGAATCAAGTGCCTAAATATATTTATTTGTGCGATATGTGTGAAGTACGTTTTGAGGTTCGACATTCTTTTAGCGAAACTTATACAGATTGCATAAAATGTGGGGAGAAAAATTCGCTTGAGCGCAAGCCCACCGAATTTACTTTAGCGAAAAAAGAAAGCAAATTTATGGAAGATTTTGAAGTTGGAAGCGTTGTCAAGGAAGCAATACGAGAATCGCGAGAAGACTTGGAAATCGAAAAGCAAACGCATAAAAATAAGGTGTATAAAAAAATATGACATTATTAAATTTAGTTATAACTTTAGCAATTATTTTATCAATATCAATTTTAGCTAATGTTTTATTGTGGTGGTATCTGAGAGATAGAATTGTCAAAATTTTTACTGCTTCTGAAGAAGTGTCGGAAATTTTTAGTATGATTGACGCATATGAGGAACACCTACAATCCGTTTATGAAATGCCTACATTTTATGGAGATAGTACGCTCCAAGGGCTTTTAGAACACACAAAGGAAATGGTTGATTTTTTAAAAAAATATGAAGAAGTTTATTCTTTTACCCAACCCGATTTGGAAGAACAATTACTCGCTGCTTCCAAAGATATAACTAGAGATGCAGAAGAAGAGAAAACGAACCAAGAAATCTAATCAATACTTTACTCAAGTCCATGAGGATGCTATTTTAGAATATATTTCGTGCAGTAAGGATACTCAAAGAAATGTTATCTATAGAGATGTAATCCAGCCTGCTTTTTTAGAGATGATTGAAAAGATTGTCTTTACATATAAATTTACAAACCTTCCGAATGTAGAATGTTTAAAATCAGAATGTGAAACTCACTTAGTAACCATTTTGAGTAATTTTGATAAATCACGCGGGTCGAAAGCATTTTCTTATTTTAGTGTTATAACAAAAAATTGGTTTATCGCAAAAGTTAAAAAAACGTCCATTCAACTAAGGCGCGAATCTAAGTTTGAAGATATTTCAAAATATAACGAATTCGAACACCTTGCTGTCTATAACTGTTACGAAGAAGATAGGGTAAAGAAAGAATTTATGGAGCATCTTTGGAATGAGATTGCTCGGTGGGATAAACAAAACTTAAAAGAGAATGAGCGCAAAGTTCTTGAAGCAATTAAAATACTTTTGTCTGACCCAGATGCTATAGAAATTTTCAATAAAAAAGCTATTTATTTATACATTAGAGAAATTACAAATCTAAATACCAAACAGGTTTTAAACAACTTGAGTAAATTTAGATTGGAATATTCTAATTTTAAAAAGAAATGGAACGACTAAAAAAAGATTTTGAATCATTAGTAGAAGAAGCAATCTCAAACGTTAGAGAAGACCGCGCACAGACCAAAGACCTTTTAAAAGATTTGATAAAGTATCTTGGCGGTGCCGAAGACCGCCATCGCGATGTTGGTTTAATTGCAGCAAAATATGTTGAAACTCTCCAGAGGTCTAATGAACAACTTGTTAAAATTTCCAGTTTAAAACAGAAGGGTGAGAAAACCTCATTGGATCTTACTTCTGAAGAAAGAGCTGAAATTTTTGACGAATTGAATGAGGAAAATAAAAATGGCTGAACCTAATAACGAAAGCACTCATATACCTTTAGGTGATTTAAATCCGATTAGTAAACCGACGATTTTACCCACCTTTGATCCGTCGAACACAACTGCCACTCAAACAATGCGGAAGGTTGTAGAGGATAGATATTCAATTGATGCATTTAAAAACGTTGCACAATTTAAAGGTGTTGTTCTACGAGTTGATAAGGACAGCCCCGATGCCCCACAAAATTGGATGAATGATTTAGTTGGGCAACAACCACAGCCTTTGTTGTTGGTTAAAATTAGAATCCCTGAAATTCATGCCGCTTTGCGAATGCCAAGTAAAACGGGGCAAACTCCTGGTCCTCATCAAAAGATAATTGATTTATATCCTACCTTTGTTGCAAAAAATAAAGATATAAGCAAACAGATACCATCCCCCGGCTCGCTTGTTTGGTGCGATTTTTTAGATAGACAAAATTTTGCGCACCCAGTTTATTTAGGCTTGGTTAATCCAGGTGGTGATGCTGGAGCTGCTGGAGGAAACGGCAAGGGTCAAGGAGGCAAAGAATCTTTTGATTCAGCGGGTGGTCCGAATAGTCCTTCCGCTCAAGGTGGTATCGGAGGTCCGGGCGGTGGCGGTGCCGGTGGACGTGGTGGTGGTGGATATACGGCTTGTAATCCTGGTGAGTCTACTCCGGCAAAGTCCGAAGAAAAACCCGCTGATTCAAAAAGACCGACTTTGGTGGATAGGGCTTCGCGTGTGGCTTCAAGAGTTGGTTTGCCCGTTCGATTATTGATGGCATTTATAAAAGTAGAAAGTAACGGAAAGATTGCTACCCCAAATTTGGTTCGCTTCGAACCTCACTTGTTTTTATCAACAAAGGCTAGAAGAAAAAGTTGGGCTCGTCCTGATTTGAAAGGTAAAATTCCTTACACGTTACGCGATACAAGACCACAAGGTCAGAGAGTTTCCAATTGGTTCGTGTCTAAGATAAAGTCGGAAACAAATAGGAGGGCACTCGACCGAGCTTTTGCTCTCGATAAAACCGCAGCTATTCGTTCGACATCATTTGGCGCATTTCAAGTTATGGGCATTCATTTATTAAAGCTTTTTTCAGATCCTCAAAAAGCTCTTGAACAATATGATAAAGACCCCGAAGGAGTTGGTGATGCAATGATTGGATCTTGGATGCAAGAAAATCTAAGGAATGGAGAATTTAAAAAAGCATGTACCTCTTGTCCTCCAAATTTTGATTATTGTACGTCCGTTTATAATGGACCAGCTCAAGTTAAAACATATTCACCAAGACTTCAAGAAGCATACAAGAATGCATCCACTGGAGATGAAGAAAAGGATAAAGTTGCGTGTACTCCAGCCGACAGTGCAAAATCGTGCGAGCCCCCGTTACCCGGAACTCCAGGGTCAGGAGATCCAAATTATAATCCCGGTCATGTAAAAGCACCACCAGCAAGAAGCAAAGAAGAAGATGCAGTTAAATATTATGAACGAATCCTAGCATCTTTTAATTTAGAAAAATCTAATAAATATATGCCCAAAATAATGCTTCCTGATGATTTGTCTGGTAGGAAGTTTATAGAGTATAACGACCCAAGGGTTAGAAGATATAAAGCCGCAAACAAAAACAAATCCGGTGGTTGGTCGAAGGGATTAAAAAAGGTGACTTACTGTAATTGGTATGCAACTGATGTTGTTCTGGCAATGGGGCTTCCTTGGGATATGGTTCATAAAACATTTAAACCGCGTGGATGGACTTGTCCAAAACTCAATGCCGATGGAATGACGGCATGGCTTTCTAAAGACGGTAACACCAAAACCACGCCACCACCTGGAAGTTCGATGCCACAAATTGCCCAAGAAACTTATACTAACCGTACCGGACCTAGTGGAAATTATCCGGGTCACGACTGGTGGCGCACTCGAAGAATATCAAGTGACTACAGGAAAAAGAGGAAAACTTCGCCTCCTCCATTGGCACGCCAACCGCGTCGAGGTCCATCACAGGTAAACGTTGGTCCTGGTGCGAAATCTTTAACTGGTCCAGATGCTGGTTGGACTTTGGTGGGAAAAGGCGTAGGCGATCTTGCAAAAGCTCAAGAGTATGCAAACAAAGGCATATGCACGGTTGTTGTTGGGTCCGGTCATATTGGATTATTACGACCTAATCTTTCCGGTGATGGTGAACACTATCTTGCTCATGCCGGTCGAAAAACTCATTTTCAATCTGGACGCGAAGGCACTTACTCAGGAAGGCCCGGCGTGTATTCGGGCGATACATATTCTGGCGGTCGCCTCATCGACAAGTTTTGTGGAGGATTTTGTGGAAAGCGAAAAAACAAGGTTCACTTTTTTTGTTGCTTAGGGGCAAACCAGGCAAACACTTAGATGAGTTGGTTAGGAGAAAAAATCTCTTGGTTGAGTGCTAAACTTTCGCCATCGCGTGAGACTCGAAGAAAACTCGATGCCGCTGCTTGCAAAGCAAAGTCACTCGCCAACCGTTTTTTGATGACATGGTTTGACGAATGTCCTAAAGGTGGTGATGCCGCTGGGGTTCCTGCTGCTATTGCAAAACCAGAAGAATTAAAAAAAGCTATTTCCAAGGGAAAAGAAAATCCAATTTGTTCTATAAACAAATCTCGGATTGATTCAGTATCGAAAGACTTAAGAAATAATGCTCAAGGTGTTGCAGGTGATCCTTTGCAAGAAGGTGTTCCTCAACTTGTGCCGACTTATACCGAAAAAGAGATAGCAGGTAATAATAATACAAGTATTATTCTTGGTAGAGATCGGAGATCAACGAGATACACTGGCTATGGGGGCGCGGGACACACTCAAGCGGGCGCAATTGATATTGTCGTTGGTCGAGGTTCTTGGAAAGCAAGGTCTTGTGAAAAGGACCAACTAGCATGGGTTAATCCAGATTTTGAAAAAGACGCAGCTCGTATTTATATTAGCCAAAAGAGCGACGTTGATAAATATTTTCAAATTGCACAGGGCTCGATTGGTGACTCAGAAGCCCGTTCTTCAATTACTGTGAAAGCTGATGCACTCCGCTTGGTGGGAAGAGAAGGAATAAAATTAGTTACCAAAACAGACGCTAAAAATTCTCAAGGCGGCGATGTGAATAGTGTTCTTGGAATTGATATAATTGCGGGAAATGATGATAGTGATTTGCAACCTTTAGCAAAAGGAGATAATTTAGTTGAAGCATTGAATAAGATTATTACACATATTGATAAATTAAATGGAATTGTAGATTCTATATTAATGGCACAAAATAGAATGAACTTGGCTCTTACGACTCATTTTCATTTTTCACCGTTTTTTGCTTTACCAACAACACCTTCGCCTCCGGTAGTTGCCGCAGGGGTTTCAACAATGATGGACCACCTAATTAATGGAAAAAGGAGTTTGATAACTCATAAAATGAATTTACAAAATTGTCGTCAAACATATTTGTCAGTATCCGGTGGAAAATATATTAATAGTAGATTCAATAACGTAAATTAAAATGACGGATTTATTAAGAAAAATAACTCCCCGATGGGAAAAAGAACAGGTTCTCTGGGCAAGTCGTGATGGAAGTCGTTTAGCGGGCGAACGCACCGCTGAAGCTATTGCTGCCGTTGATACCGGCACGGGAGGCGGGAAATTTTATGTTTCTGTGAGAACTACTAAAAACACATTTAATATTGATGCTGGTCCTAAAAAAGATAACATAAGCGCAATATCAATTGCTGGTGAGTTTAACGAAGAAGCGACAACTGCTTGCGTTCTTTTAATGGGAAATATTTTTCAATATGATTTTATATCCCGAGGAATATTTTCGCAGTTAATTTCAAGTAGAGGTCGTGGACCGGAAGCAACCTCGCAGGGATGGCAATCATATTCTGACGCACTGGCGCTTTTACCCACCCATAATCCAACCGGTCCAGAACCAATGAATAAATGTGATACGACTTCTCAACCAGAAGTGTCAAGCACAAGCCTTGGCGCTCAACTTAATTACATATATTCAAACCTTCAAGTGGAAGATAGAACGGTCGAAGCTGTAGCTTGTTTCGAAAATTCTATTTTATTTTCGATTAGTTTTTCTAAACTTGCAAAACAAGTTTATGAATTAGATAGGTTTGGTCCCACTAAGTTGACCGATAATGCAGAGCTTTGTATTTTTGACAATTTAGTTTCTGATAAACCTGTAGAAAAATCTGATTTTGAAAAACCTGATGAAGACAACTCTCTTAGGAATTTAGTTTCTGAAAAATCCCGAATCCCGAAACAGCAAAACTTGTTAGCAGGCTTGGATGTTCCTACGCTAAAAAATGCTGACTTCTTAACTCAAGCCGATAAGAACAGGGAAGATGAATTTTTAAGTTCCGTTGAAGGCTCGGAAATGAAAGGTAAGATTTTCAATTCTGTGGGAAACAAGACAAAGTTTGTTGGCGATCCAATTTTTGAACATATATCTGAATTAGCTGACGAGATTAAATCAATTGATGATGCTTATGGGATTATTATTAATAAGATGGGCATAAAGGGTCTTATTAAGAAAGCTGGTCAGTGTGTTGGAGTGGATATACCCATTGAACTTATTGAAATGATAATGGGAATGGCGTGGATAAAAAATCTCAGTTGCTCGCAAATTCTTATGATTGTTGATGCTGTGGAGTCTGTCTCTGGTGTTGACATTTGGGGTCAACCAAGTTTCATGGCTACCATTATGAAACAAATTTCAAAAGAAATGCAGAAGCTTCCAATAGATGAAATTAGCGAGCTTACAAAAAATGCGGCGGAAGTTGCAAGGGCAGGCGGCAATCCTGTGGGTAGTGATATTGGTTTAGGCTATGGATTTGCGCTTGGTAATTACAGTGAGCTTGATGGTCGAGTTGCAGCAAGCAACATGACACCCAAGAAAACATCACAGAATATTGATGATGCGATGTCCGTGCTTACTAATCCACAGGATGTGTTTGCACAAATTGAATGTCCCGAATTTAGGAAGAAAGTTTTTCTGGCTATATGCGAAAACAACAAAGATGAATTAATTGCAGAAATAGAGAGGATTGCCAAAACATATACAGATGCATTTGCTTTCTTAAGTGAAGTTGTTGAAAAGGCTCTTGGTGTTTCTTTAGCTGCTGTCATCGGCGCAGCGGAAATGTTGAAAGAATTAATTTTAAATCCACCAAATCTCATTCCCTATATTCCAACAATTTCGATTCCCGACCTGTTACCAACAACTGATATTATGGCAGCATTTGCTGAACAAGTTGCAGCGGCTATAACGGAACTTGTTACACAAGCCATTGTAGGAATGCTTAAAGACCTTCTGAAATCTCTTGCACAGGCTTGCGACCAGGGTAGACTTGGAGATTTAAATATTGGTTCTGTTATGGACCAAAGTATTCAACAATCAGTTTCTCCACAAAACCTAAATCAACTGAAAGGTGACATCGTGCGTAACTTAAGAGATGCTGTCTCAACAACAATTCCATTACCCGTAGCTGCAAGATTATTAGAAAAATTATTGGACGATGTTTCGTCTGTGTTGAAGCCCACGCAGATTGCAAATTTATTATTAGGTGTACCAGAAAAGGATGTTACTCAAGCTATAAATTGTATTATTGAGGCGAAGTATCCTGAATTTTTACCCGCAACTAAGTCGCAGGGTGATACCAGTGCTTTGTTTGCAGCAGTTGGAGAACTAACTGATAAAAAGATTTTGCTGGAAGAAGTTGCAAGACTTACGTCTATAGTTGACACAAGACCAATTGAATGCGACCCGCTACAAAAAATCTTAGATAAAGAAATGTTTTTGCGTGCAAACTCTCCAGTTCAAAGATTGGCGAACCCGTTGACTGCTGATGAAATAGATGAAGAACTAAAAAAAGCAAAAGAACGGAAAGCAAAAAGATTTAAAGATTTAGCAGATTTGTTAGCCAAAGATAATGTTTTAGATGGAGTTGTTCCTCCGGTGCTTTGTGAAACAGGTGTGAAATTAGATGCGAATGGTCAGCCAGTCATTGATGCTGACGGCAAAGTTGAGTCGCAAAGAAAGCCAGGAATAATGCCGGATGATCCTCCGTCGTTCAAGCTTATGATGGACCAAACTATTGATGCACTTTACGACCCATCATATATGAATTTTAATCAGGATATTAGTAATTTTCCACAGGCAATTATTGTTACCAGAGAAAAAGAAAAAGAACTGAAACACGAAATAGATTATAAAGATATTGATGGCAATACGCAGCAAATGGTAAACCCAGAACTAAAACGATTATATGCTGCTGGAGTTAAGATTGATGGTTTTGATGGCGTTGACGTAGATGATGGCAATGCTATTTTCGTATCAAAGGAGCCTGAACAATTAGTTGCTCCAATGTTAAAATCGTATCTTCAAAATCTCGAAAACGACCCAAACTTGTACGACGGCACTTTTGCGACGACTGGTGGTGGCCGAGATGGAACATCGCGGATGAAACTTACGCTTCCGTATTGGCTTGGCGCAGATAATGTTGATTCCAATACTCTTGCAAATATGAGGTTATTGGCAGACCCCAAGTATGGTGATGCTGAAATCAATGCTTTGACGAATGTAATGACGACCGTGAAAGGTTCGCAGGGGCACTATGAAATAATCTATGTGTCGTACCCATTACAGATGGAAAACAAAGAAGAGTTTCGGTTTCAGGTTTGGTTGTTCCCCAACCCGCAAACGAGTGGTATTACTATTTTCGAGTATAGCGGGATTTCCGTCAATGTATCTCCGAGAGTGTCCGAAGGACGCGAGGCTTTTTTGGGCGCAAACCCAACACCCCCCTTCGCACCAAACACTGATTTTGATAAAATTCTGAGAAAACGTTGGGACGATGCTGGAGGAGGCTCTTTAAGCACGGGGATTTTCAAACCCCAGCACACCGAAATTTTTAATGATGTTCTTGCGATGATTTCTAATCAATGCGCTAAATCTCCATTTTTCGATAAAGATGTTTTGTCGTTGGTTCAATTCGCCCCACCACCAAAACCAGGGTGTGATTATCATTTATTGGATTTAGAAAACATTAAAAATAAAATTAAGGAAGATTACAACGAAAATAAATGTTCTGAAAATTCAATGCCGCAATCTGATGGCAAGGGCTCAGACAATATGGGACCAGTGGAAGAAGCTGCAATTGATGGAGCTGTCCAAACAATAATTCGTTTGTACGTTATCGAATTATCTATACGTGCGATTTTTGTTTTGTCAGAGTTTTCCAGTGGGGCTGAAGACCTTCCTGCTGAAATTGACCCTCTCACTAAATCTTATTTTGCGAAACAAATTATCGAAGATATTCAAAAACAAGATTTGACTTATTCAATTGCGCTTCAAAGACAAGCAATTCTCTATCACAATAAAGTTGCAGGAACTACGGCGACATGGGCTCAAACTTTTGATACAGCTACAGCGATTGAAGATCTTGTAGGAGCACAGTACGCTCCGGTGCTACAAAGTATTACTAAAATATTAGGTGACCGGCCAGTAGACATGGAAAATATTTTAGCAAAACATTGGCTTCCTTTATATGATGTGCCCGTAAATTTGGACACTGGTAATCGGTTTAGCGAGATAGGTCCATCTTTTGCGGAAGCGGCTTGGAATGAACCGCAGGCTCAAGCCACTTTGCAAGCGGTTTCAAATTTAGACGTGGCACTCCCAGATTTTACCACTGATACAATCAAAATAGCTTTGGACAAACTCGCGGCATTTCGCCTTATAGTAGACCCCCCGAATGAGGTGAATCCGATTTTTGATGTCCCAACGGCAGAAATGCTCGCAAACCCCGGTTCGACTTGGACACAGAAGTTTCGAGTTCTGTACAACATAGAAGTTATTGAGCAAAATTTACTAAGGTTGGAGGATTTTGCTTCGACGTGGCCCATGGCTCCGAGGACTCGCGGCGGGTGGGACATTGGCTATAATGCCCATTGGCAACGTAAAATCTCGTACCCCACGCAATATAGCGGTCCCGGCTCAAACATTGATACAACGCCGTCTACGGCTCGTCTTGATGTGAATCAAGGAGATTATTTGAATTGGATATGTGATACAGTAAATCGTGGTAACGCTTCTGGGTTGGGCACACTCAGGGAAATTGATTTTTTCTATGATTGGACAGGCACGAAAGCAAACTCGCAATACGCAAGAATGAACGCCGAGTCAGGCGACTTGATGTATAGCGGAATGAGGTCCGGTCCACGCTTCGAACAATATTGGAATCGTAAATCCGCTCGGCTCGACAAACGCTGCGCGCCCGTTAATGTTGATATTCCGGTTCAAGAATTATTGGATAGGTGGGAAGACGAAATAGATTATTATAAAACTTTGGTCGTGTTTGACAGTTCTCTTGGAACCCCAATAACATCAAACGCAGCCGCGTTTGATTTGGCTCACTGGGAACCTTTTGGTGATGCTGGTATGCCCACCGAATGGGAAGGACCGTATGTTCCAGAACAAAGTCTGATAGAATATTTTAATACCAAAATGGCTGAATTTGCCAATTATGGAGTCGGGACATTTTATGATGGAGATTTGCAGTTTGCTTACGATATTTGGGAAGCCAACGCCTATTCTACTAATCAGGGTGACAACAAATTCCCGCACTGGGCTTCCTCCCTGAATAGCGGTGACGATAGATTCTTTTTGGGAAACGAACCCGGTATAGACAAAGCTCGTTACAACAATTTTTGGCTTCAACAAGAACGACTTCGTTCATACATTAGAATTTACAATTTGGCGATTTCGCGGGATTACAAACGCAGAGCCCCAGGACCGAACGCATGGCATCTTGGCAATTTTCAAGACGTACTAGACGTTCATTTAAAACCGCTTTTGAGGGTCTTGATGGATAACTTTGTCGAGAAAGTTGCTGGACAAGGTGGTCGAGCTGCGATGACCGCCCAAGAATATATTGAATCTCAAGGCACAATTAGAAACACGACAAAATATAATGCTTCTCCTGGCGACCCTACTTTCAATTTTGAGAACGGAAATTTGATTCTTGAAAAATATATTAAACAAAACAGGCAACAAGTTAAGAATTATGGCGAGTTCCATGAATGGGCTACAGATACCAACCAAGCTACTGACCCTGCTAGTAATTATCTTCAAAGTCTTGCAGCGGGACTTAGACTTACTTATGTTTATCCGTTAGACGAAACAATAAACCAGTGGTGGGACACTTCGGGTCAAGGTGAACCAACTTATTCAAATACCGTTTTGGAGAGCGCAAAAACTTTCCCTCCCGGTAAGGCGGGTTTGGATAGGGCGTGGACTTATACAGAAGCCCAGACCATCGAAGTTCCTGCCAACCCACAGCCACTCCAGACAATTATGAAGCGACGAATCGTGACCGTTCCTTTGTTTGAAAAAGAAATTGATATTCCTTTCGACCCCGCGATGGAAATGAAAGACCTCGCGGTCCAAGTGGATATGGCTATTAGAAATAACGGCAGTCAGACTCAGATTGATTTGCTAGAGGCGATTATTGGAGATGATAAATATAAATTTTTATTTCGGTATTGTTTCCCTCTCAAAAGAATGTTGTTTATGATTATGTTATACAACATGTGTTATATGGAATTTGATAAGGACGTAATAAACTTATTCAAAACCACAAAAGGTTCATTGAAGTCTGTCTTCAATCTTTTACTAAATGCAGGCGATTATACTTATCAAGATGAAGAAATTAAAAAAATGTCTGGTCCAAAAGGATTGATGGCTATGGTCGAGAATGGCGACGATATTCCAGGTGTAGATTTAATTGGTTTAGCCGCACGCACTCCACTATTAATATTTAAAGGCTTAGTGGAATTAATTGATCCAAATATTGTTATCGCTAAAAAAATCCATGATGGAGCCCTAACAGCCGATACAGATATTCCAATGCCGTTAGCTTCTTTGATGGCACTGCCAATGAATATAATTCCTCCGCCCCCATTTGGCCCGGGCATTGGTCCGCCAATTACTCCGTTGGGATTAACTTATTTGGTATTAGGAGCCGATGGTGCTCTGAAAAGTGCTCAACAAAAGAAAGTGGATAATGAGAAATTAAAAAACTCCAAACAAATCAATCTTACCGGTTCTTTCCAATGTCCCTAATTATATTACAAGCGAGGTTTTATAATGGCAGGACTTTCACCATCACTCCCCCTTACAGTTGATGTTCAAGATGGGTTTAGATTAAACAAAACGTACAAACAAGTTGTTCAACAAAATTTTACCAATTTATTATTAACAATTCCCGGCGAACGAATAATGGATCCTGAATTCGGGGTAGGTCTAAAAACATATTTGTTTGAGATGGATAACCAAATGCTTCGTTCTGATTTATCTGCGAAGATTATTTCTCAAGCTGCACGTTATCTTCCTTTTATAGAAATCACTGATATAACTTTTAGGACAGCGGAAACCGATGTAGATATTCAACGAAATACAATGTATGCTTCAATTACCTATATCATTACCCCATTGGAGTTTGCTGATACGTTGGATATATCTCTCCCAGATAACTAATTATTGAACA